>Ga0209702_10004170_pt1 | contig 21441 bp, 22 predicted proteins | sample FRY01_FD_187210 | JGI IMG/M metagenome (GOLD analysis project Ga0209702, IMG submission 187210) | Freshwater microbial communities from Lake Fryxell liftoff mats and glacier meltwater in Antarctica - FRY-01 (SPAdes) (version 2) | ecosystem: Environmental > Aquatic > Freshwater > Ice > Glacier... | reverse complement strand
AGAACCTGATCCACTGCCTGAACCTGAGCCACTGCCTGAACCTGAGCCACTGCCTGAACCTGAGCCACTGCCTGAACCTGAGCCACTGCCTGAACCTGATCCACTGCCTGAACCTGAGCCACTGCCTGAACCTGAGCCACTGCCTGAACCTGAGCCACTGCCTGAACCTGAGCCACTGCCTGAACCTGAGCCGCTACCCGAACCTGAGCCGCTACCCGAACCTGAGCCGCTACCCGAACCTGAGCCGCTACCCGAACCTGAGCCACTGCCTGAACCTGAGCCGCTACCCGAACCTGAGCCGCTACCCGAACCTGAGCCACTGCCTGAACCTGAGCCACTGCCTGAACCTGAGCCACTGCCCGAACCGGAGCCACTGCCTGAACCTGAGCCACTGCCTGAACCCGGGCCAATGCCAGACCCCGAGCCGCTCCCGGAACCGTCACCGTATCCATTGCTGCTCATGGCGGCAGTGCCGCTTCCAACGCCACCCGCAGATAGATTTTGCGTGGGCGGCGCAGAGTTTGAATTCGTATTAACAAATGGCCCCATCAGCGGTGTGGTGCCAGGGTCTTCCAATCCATTTGTGGACGACAGCAACATACGAGTCTCAAGGGCCTCGGTCGTGCGAGGGGCATAGACGCGGCGGCGGCGCCAGGACGGAGAGCGATAATCCGCTACAGTCCCACAAATTCCATCAACTAGCGCACCAATCCAGCTCGACATACTCATGCTGCTTCTCCGACGACTAATAAGTGTCTCCGGAGTAAGTGTCTCCGGAGTAAGTGTCTCCGGAGTAAGTGTGGAATCTTGCCAGAGGGACGTTATCGTTCCAGAATCTGGCTGTCAATTGCGGCGCCGTACCCCAATTGGAAGAATTAATTGAAATCCTTTCTTAAAACCTCGCCTTTGTTGGACATCATGCCATGACCACATTACCCGCCAAAGACTGTGTTATCCTTGTGCCATGCGGTGACACCATTGCCACGGCCTGCGAACAATCGCTGCGAGTCCTCGAACAACGCGGCTACACGGTTCGCCGAGTCCGTGGGTATGCTGCCATTGATATGGCTCGAAACGTCATCGCCAGTGCCGCCATTCGTGATGGCTTTGCCGAGACGTTGTGGATCGATTCTGACATCGGATTCGACCCAGACAGCATCGAACAACTCCGCAGTCACAACTTGCCGATCGTATCCGGCCTGTATGCCAAGAAAGGACGTCGCCAGTTCGCCTCCAACTTCCTGCCTGGAACTCAGAATGTACTGCTCGGAGCAGGTGGTGGGCTGATGGAGATCCTGTATGCAGCGACCGGCTTTCTACTTGTGCAGCGGCAGGTCTATCTGGACATCCAGCAAAAACTGAATCTGCCTGACTGCAACGCAATGTTTGGCGACGCGGTCGTGCCGTGGTTTCAGCCGATGATTCGCGAATACCAAACTGGCCACTGGTATCTGGGCGAAGACTTTGCATTCTGCGAACGTGCTCGACAGGCAGGCTTCGATATCTACGCTGATACGTCCATCCGGCTTTGGCATTTTGGAAACTATGCCTTCGGCTGGGAAGAAGCGGGTAACGACGTGATGCGTTTTGCCACCTTCAATTTTCAGATCAATGAGGGCGGTGTGCCATAAGACGAGCGGCAGGAAAGTATTCACCAGCCGCTTGAAGTAGGACGGGTCTCCAGACCCGTCCTGATCAGAACAAATTCAGGTCCGGACGGGTCTGGAGACCCGTCCTACGGAAAAACGGAATCTGCCGCTCGCCGAAGAGCCGTTCGCGAAACTTCACACATCCGTAGACCAATATCGCATATCGCCGTCTGTTTGATGGCGGCCTGTTCTGTGAACACCGCAGAAATGCAAAATGGCCTGCGGAAGATAAATCTTCCGCAGGCCATTCTGCTTGATTCTATGGAATTCGCGAGTCACTTAGTTTGGGTGCGCGGCCTTTTCTGCATCGCGGCGTATCGCGTCGTAGATCTCCTGACGATGAACGGCCACGTCGCGTGGAGCGTCAATGCCAATGCGGACTTTATCGCCTCTGACTTCAACGATTGTGACCCGAATATTGTCACCAATGATGATCGTTTCGTCGCTCTGCCGTGATAGTACAAGCATAAATTCCTCCTTATGAATGACAGAATCGACCACTCAGCGGCAGGAAATTACAAGTTTGGTTCGCGGCGGCGCAGACCGGGGTTTCGAATCGAACGCTAACGTTGCCATCTGAGGCGCATTCCGTACAGATATGCGTAATCGGACCTCTGCATTGGTGTCAAGTTGCACATCGGCCAGCCAATTGGTGTCCATTTTGATGAGGGATCTGCCTTAAGACCTTCGCAATCGCTACGATTTGCGGAAACCGGCCGGGTTTGTTTGAAACTGAGGCCCCCTGCGGAATCAAATTCATCTCGTTGCGAGAGACATACGTTGGATCTGGACTTTTATGGGGATTTCGGACTACGCTTCCGGTCTCGTCCTTGATTTGACGGTTCCTGAGTTAATGCTCGGGCGAACGCCTCGATCGAACCTTCACACCTTGAGAGCTTCTTTTCATGCCATTTCAGGTTCCTCAATCCGGCAACGTCGGCGAATGGCTGCAATTCCTGTCGAGTCTTTCGACACCTTTCATCGCCGTCGCTGCCGTCTTACATCTGTTGTATTTTTCATTTCTTCGTGGCTGGTGTGCTCGCGACCTGCGTGTCATTGCCGGGACACTTGATGACTATACTCGCGGCCTGAAGCACCGCAGTGTGCTGGAACGCGGTATTCCGCTGACAACGCAGATCGACGCCTTTGTGCAGGATGTCAATGATGTTCTTTCTGATCCCAGTCGCAGTGAGGACCGAACTGAATGTCTGCGCCGTATGCAAATACTGGATGAAAAGCGTCGTTATCTGGAATCGCTGTCGTTCGAAACAGCAACTCACGTCGCGCGAACGATGATTGAGGCTTATCCTTTGTGCGGCGTACTTGGCACTGTGCTTGCAATCGGATCTGCTCTTCAGGCCGACGCAATCGAGCAATCTGCATCAACCGTCAATGTCGTCATGGAACGCTTCGGTGATTCGATTTGGTCAACATTTACCGGCCTGACGGCCGCCATTGTGCTGATGTTTGTGAACAGTGTTTTGGAAATCCGTTTCAATCGACTCACCGATAGTCGCACACACGTCCGTGAAATGGTGGCTCGAGCCAAACGCGAACTCGGTCTGGCATCGTTGCGAACGGAGGACGCGAAGTGACGCTACCGAAACGTCGTCTGGCCATGCAGTTGACGCCACTGCTGGATTTGCTGCTGATCGTGATGTTCTCGCAATATATTGAGAACCGTCATCGTTCCGTAGCGATTGAAGAATCTCTCACAGTTCGCGAACAGGCGATCGAAGTGCGGCAACAGCAACTTGAAGACGATGTTGCCGAACAGAAAAAGTCTTTGGAACAACTTGCAAAAACGTATAACGAAAGATTTCAAAGTATCATCAATCAGCATCATCAGGTCGGTTCAATTCTGGCGGAATCACTGAATTTGCCTGGCAATGTGATGGCAGAAGTTCTGAAATTGCGCACTTCCGGATTTGCAGACGATGCTGATCGCCTGCAGGGTGCTTCTCAGCGACTTCAGGAATTGATGCAGGCACGCGGCGAAGAAGTCTTTCGCTTTATGGTGCGAGTTGATGAAATGCAGAAGCACGTTACGATCTGGGAAATTTATGTGCAGGAAAACGGACAGGCGTTCATTACAGATAGCGAACAGTCATTTACCGCCGATTTTTCAAGTGATGCAGAACTTGCGTCGCGTCTGTTTGAATTCAGCAAATCGTTTTCCGAACCTAAAACACTGGTGATTGTTTTGCTGACATGGGGCGACGCTCAGGCAGGTGCCCGTCGCCGAGCCACGGATGCGATGCCCTTGCTGATGAACCAACTCCGCAGAGACGCCGCAGGCACACGATGGTATGATTTCTCCATCGTTGGTTATCGCGCTCAAGGGGCTTTATTTAACGCGGTTAAATCGCGTGTCCCATAGATGATGATTTCGCCTCGCTTGCTCATCGATTGTTTCTGAGGTTACCTATGTCGAAGAAGAATGAAAAAGGATCTCTTCCAGGTCAAATTGTTCGCAACACATCCCGTGCAGGAATGGGTGGCGGCGCAATTCTGATCGCATTGGCTTTGTTCATGCTGTTCAAAGGACTTGGTCCAGGAGGAACAGGGGCAAGTGGATCCGGAACTGAGAAAGGAACCGCAACGCCCGAAAATTCAAAGGCGGCTGATGACAGCAGTGAAACCAATCCAGACGAAAATCCCAGTCTCGCGGCACCAGAGTCTGTGGTGGGCGGTCTCACGGATGACGAACGTAAAGCTCTTTCTGGTGATCTGCTGACGGTGCTGATCGACGACTTTCAATACATGATTGAACTGCCTGGAAATCCTGATTCGATCCATCGGCCAGCTGAACTTTCCCGTATCGTGAAATTAGCATCGCTTGCCAAGGGTGATTCCAACGGAATTAAAGTGCGAGTCCTCATTCGCCAAAGTGCTCGAGCTTCAGCCGAGAGTCAACTGCTTGCGGACCTTGAGCACAGCGGAATTCACCGTGATGCCATCATGATGACAAGTGAATTCGTCCCATAGGCTGAAGTGACTGGTCTTTATATGAGCCGCCGGCGCTAGCCTCGGGCTTCGGAACGAACAGTGTTTTTATTGTAAAAATGGCTGTGAAAAATGGCCCGACGCTAGCGCGTTCGGCTCACAAAAAATCGCCACGTTCAAGTGAACGTGGCGACTTTGAGTTTATTAGTGCTATGGCGAGCCATGGGGTTCGCCTATGTGCCTCAATCAGTTGGCCGGGTCCGGCTCTGTCGCCTCAGCTGGCTTTTCTTCCGAAGATTTTTCTTCTGACGGCTTTTCATCGGCAGGCTTTTCTTCACCAGGCTTTTCTTCACCAGGCTCGGCTGGTTTGGCGTCCGGAGTTTCTGGAGCTACAGAAGCTTCGTATTCTTTCAAGCTCTCTTCAAACTGTTTTTTCTCTTCATCGCTTGCGATTTCCAGGGCTTTCTTCTCGGTTGCAATTGCTTCTTCAACGTCGCCTTTGGAAAATTGGACTCGGCTTAAAGTGTCCAGAATTGAAGCATTTTTGGATTCAGTCAATTCCACAGCACGGCTTGCTGCAGCGAGTGCTAAATCAAGATCGGGGCCAGGGCCTTCAACACCGGTCGCCAAAATCCATGCCAACTGATTCAGCTCCAATGCATCGTCCTTGGATGCTTCGAACAATGCTCCGGCAGTCCTGTTTGCTTCGTCAAACATTTTGCCTTTTAGTAGAAACTGGAATCGGGCATTCTTGAAATTGCTGTTGTCAGGGAACTTGGCGATCAACTGATCGATCAATTCAACCCCTGTTTTAAAGTCGCCCTTCTGAAGTGCTGCATTTATCTTTGGTGCCATCTGTTGCATGATGTCTGCAGACTCACGTTCCGCCAGAAACTCAGCGCGAGCTTTCGTAGAATCCCATGTGCCTTCTACCACTTGCTTTAGAGGCTCATCAATGGCTGCTGGATGGCCGATCCATTCTACTTTTCCAGTCTTACCGACGACAAACGCACATGGGATTCCATTCTGGCCAGCCGCTTCCATATAGGCAGCGTTTGTCTCGCGGTCTTTATCGAGAGCGATTGTGTAGGTCAGGACTTCTGACCAGGGCTTGCCGCCCCGAGAGTCCTGTGTCATGAATTCAGAAACAACTTCATTGTCCTCTGCTGTCACGCCAATGAACGTGACCTTGTCGCCGTATTCAGTTTGGAGCGATGCAAGGTGTGGCATATTCGCCAGACAAGGTCCGCACCATGTTGCCCAGAATTCAACAACGTAAACCTGATCTTTGGCGAATGATTCAACAGCATCGCCCTTGATCCATTCGCCGATGGAAATTTTTGGAGCATTATCCCCGATCATCAGTTCCCCGGAGGAATCGGATTCTGCTGCTGGCGTGGGTTCGGCGAGATTCATCTCCTGAGGTGTCGTGCCTGGAGCTGCATCGGACGACGCGACAGCCGCTTCATCTCCTATGGAACCGGTGGCGTTGCTACCGGCTGATGAAGAGTCGCTGTCACTGCAGCCGACTATAAAGCTTGACAATCCCGCCAGAACGATCGATATCGCAAACTTACGCATGGCATTTCTTCCACATCAGAATTTAATAATCGCACGCAGCAGGCTGTGCTAAATCTGCTGAACCATTTCAGCAGATTGCGTGTGCCGGGATCATAGGCTGCGCAGCGGTAGAATCCTACTGATTCAAGGGGACTGCCACCTTCAGGAGCGGACAAAAGTTTCGCGAGTTCAGCCATTCGACTGAAATGGCGTTCGCGATAAAGGTCATAGCCGCAGGCGTTCGCTGAATTTCATTGTTGCGGAGTCGAATCTTCAATCGAGAGTTGGATGAGCATTATTGCCCCGTTTTTCCAGACGGACAGGAATGTCCAACCTACGATCCAGATATGGCAGTGCATTTGGCTATCGTGACAAATACAGGCGCTGAATGTCTTCCAGAGTGACAGTAATCGTGCGCGTAAAACCGGTGTGGCTGCGCTCGTATGCTATCTGAGACGCCAGTTGCGGTTGTTCGTGGATAGACTTTGAAACCCAGCAGCGGTCTTCGTCAGACAAAGAACCAACTGACGGATCCCAATTTGTTCGCGTTTCCATTACCAACGCATCGATACGAGGATCAAACTTTTTCATGAGCGTCTAGTCCTTGAATGCCTAATCCTTGCTCGCCAGCGCCAACATTTTCCGCGCTTTTTCAAGTCGACGTGATGCCGAAGCATACTGCTCATCTGTTTGCGTGCGTTCTGCCCTGGCCGCTTCGAGCTGTACTGCCGCGAATTTACGACTTAGGTCAGATGTTGGCACGGCAGCATTCGTCAATATGGATACGACTGGCCCCTTGACCTGAACAAAACCACCGTCGATAAAATACGATTCGCTGGCACCCGACGAATCGGTCAGTCGCAATTCACCAATACCAAGCCGGCCAACGAGTGGGGCTCGACCGGGGTAAAAACCAGCAGATCCGTCGAATAGAGGAACACGGATTGTCGCAACCGGTTTATCGAACAGCGTTCGTTCCGGGGTTACGAGCACTAAATTCAGATCAGCCATGATGTCACCTTCGCAACGAACGACCAAAAACTGTCGTAGTGGATTTCGCCTGAAATCCTGCCCGTGGGTGGAATTCTGGCGAATCCCACTACAGAATGCTTAGGCTTCAGCCTGCATCTTCTTGTACTGTTCTTCTGCTTCTTCGATGGCACCGACATACATGAAAGCGGCTTCTGAAAGATGGTCCCATTTACCGTCACAGATTTCTTCAAAACTGCGAATGGTATCTGCCAGCGGTGTGATCTTCCCTGCCTTACCAGTGAAAACTTCAGCCACGAGGAACGGCTGTGACAGGAAGCGTTCAATTCGGCGAGCACGATGCACGACCATCTTGTCGTCTTCGCTCAACTCATCAACACCAAGAATTGCAATGATGTCCTGCAGCTCGCGGTAACGTTGCAGTGTTTGCTGAACACGGCGAGCCACGTTGTAGTGACGCTGACCGACATACTGAGGATCCAGAAGTCGACTTGACGAAGCCAGCGGGTCAATCGCCGGGTAAATACCCTTTTCCGAAATTCGTCGTTCCAGATAAATAAACGCATCCAAGTGAGCAAACGCAGTTGCCGGTGCAGGGTCGGTTGCATCGTCTGCCGGAACATAAACGGCCTGTACCGAAGTAATAGCCCCCTTCTTCGTCGAAGTAATTCGTTCCTGAAGTTCGCCAAGTTCCGTACCCAGCGTTGGCTGGTAACCTACCGCAGACGGCATACGTCCAAGCAACGCTGACGTTTCTGAACCCGCCTGAGAGAAACGGAAGATGTTGTCTACGAACAACAGCGTGTCCGCCCCGGTTGCATCGCGGAACCATTCCGCCATTGTCAGAGCTGACAGAGCAACTCGCAGACGAGCACCCGGAGGTTCGTTCATCTGACCGAACACCATGCATGTTTGTTCAATCACCGATCGATCCGTCGTACCGATCTTGGTTTCCTGCATTTCCAGCCACAGGTCGTTTCCTTCGCGAGTTCGTTCGCCCACACCAGCAAACACAGAGTAACCTCCGTGAGCACTTGCGATACGAGCAATCAACTCTGTCAGAATCACGGTCTTGCCCAGACCAGCTCCTCCGAATAGGCCCGCTTTTCCACCGCGAACGAATGGTGTCAGGAGGTCAATCACCTTGATCCCTGTTTCAAACACCTCGGCCTTTGGGCTGAGGTCTTCCATCAACGGTGGGCGACGATGAATTGGCCATCGCTCGTCGTAATCTACGGGTCCACGACCATCAATTGCTTCACCCAGAACGTTAAACACGCGTCCCAGCGTTGCTTTGCCAACGGGTACTGACAAAGGCTTGCCTGTATCAGTCACTTCCATGCCGCGACGCATGCCGTCAGTGTTTCCCAGAGCTACGCAGCGAACTCGGCCACCGCCGAGATGCTGCTGAACTTCTCCGGTGACCTTGACCTTGTTGCCCTTAACGTCCGCTTCAATTAAAACGGCGTTGTAGATGTCGGGGAGATGATCTTCCGGGAACTTGGCATCAAATGTTGATCCAATTACCTGAGAAACTTTGCCTGCTGTCATTGTCTCGCTCATGGGTCGTTCGCCCCGTGACTGATGTTTCAAAAACTTAAATAATTAACCGAGTGCTGCTGCACCACCAATAATTTCTGCCAATTCCGATGTAATGCCAGCCTGTCGAGCACGGTTGTACTGCTGCTTCAGGCTGCCTGCCATTTCGTCTGCATTCTCTGTCGCACCCTTCATGGCAACCATTCGGGCAATCTGTTCGCTGACTGCCGAATCGAGGAAACACTTGAAGAGCTTCGCTCGGAATGCCGCTGGTACTATCTCTGCAAGGATCTCTTGAGCCGACGGCAGAAATTCATAATCGACAGCAGCCTCAGACTTTGTTTCAATGACGCCCCCCAAGCCAACGATCGGCAGCAAGGATTCCACCACAGCGAACTGCTTTGAGGACGTCACGAATTGTGTGTATGCGACATCCAGGCGGTCAATTCGACCTGCGATGAAATCCGCGATGTAGCGAGTTCCTAATGCATCCACGTCCGCAAACGACGGCTGATCCTCAAACGTCATGTACTGCTTGTGAATTGGCACTTTCTGGTAATTCAGGAACTTGATTCCGCGTTTGCCGGAAACCTCTATCTGATACTCGATCCCGCTTTCCTTCAGGCCACGAATGTGTCCGAGTGTCTGACGCAGCACGCTGGCATTGTATCCACCGCAAAGACCACGATTCGCAGTCAGTACCAGCAATACACTGCGTTTCACTTCCGCTCGACGTTCAAGCAATGGATGCGAAAACTTCAGATTCGCTCGTCCTAAGTCCCCAACGATCTCAGAAATCTTGCGAGTGTACTCAGCAGCTTCCGTAGCGCGATCCATCGCTTTCTTAAAGCGGCTGGTCGCAATCAGCTCCATCGTGCGCGTAATCTTGCGGATGTTGCGCACCGCTTTGAGCCGTTTGACGAGTAAGCGTCTGTTAGCCATGAATCAAAAATCCAGTGTTGATACCGTACTCGTTCCGAGGCTCCAGCCTCGGAACGCACTGCCCGGAGGCTCTTGCCTCCGCTGTCATCCTTGGAGGCGGGAGCCTCCATTGCATGTACTCCAAGGCTGGAGCCTCGGAGTGAGTGACTTAGCTCTTCGATGCCAGTCGGGCCACGAATGCTGTCAGAGCCGCCTTTAACATGCCTTCAATTTCTTCCGTCAAGGCCGCCTGGGCGATCAGTTTGTCTCGCAAATCCGCATGCTCGGTTCGAATGAACTCGTGTAGTTGGACCTCGGTTTCCTGCACCTTGTTCACCGGAACCTTGTCAAAGTAACCTTTGGCACCGGCATAAATGGCAACAACCTGGTCAGCCACGTGCAGAGGAGCGTACTGCGGCTGCTTAAGCAGTTCTACCATTCGGTAGCCCCGGTCAAGCTGAGACTGAGTGGCCTTATCCAGTTCTGTGCCGAGTTGAGCAAAAGCTTCCAGCTCGCGAAATGCCGCAAGGTCCAGTCGCAAACTTCCGGCGATCTTCTTCATCGCCTTGTTCTGAGCGTTACCACCCACGCGGCTGACGGACACACCGACGTTAATAGCCGGCCGAATGCCCTTCCAGAACAGGTCGGATTCCAGATAGATCTGGCCATCGGTGATCGAAATTACGTTCGTGGGGATGTAGGCGGAAACTTCGCCTTCCAGGGTTTCGATAATCGGCAATGCGGTCATTGAACCGCCACCGAGTTCTTTGTTCAGCTTGACCGCTCGTTCGAGCAATCGGCTGTGGCAATAAAATACGTCACCGGGAAACGCTTCGCGACCCGGCGGGCGACGCATCAGCAATGAAAGCTGGCGGTATGCCACAGCCTGCTTTGAAAGGTCGTCGTAAACAACCAGCGTATGCTTGCCCTGATACATGAAGTATTCAGCCATCGCAGCACCGGCGTACGGTGCGATGTACTGAATTGGTGCCGGATCTGCACTGCTCGCCGCAATGACGATGGTATAATCCAGTGCTCCATGCTGACGCAGAATTTCTACCACGCCTGCCACGGAAGAACCGCGCTGACCACAGGCCACGTAAACGCAAATAACGCCCGTGTCCTTCTGATTCAGGATGGTGTCAATCGCAATCGCCGTCTTGCCGGTCTTGCGGTCACCGATGATCAATTCGCGTTGCCCGCGTCCGATTGGCGTCATTGCGTCGATGGCTTTGATACCAGTCTGCAATGGCTCTTTCACTGGCTGACGTTCGGCCACACCAGCGGCCTGCCATTCCACAGGACGTGAATGAGGGGTCAGTACAGGACCTTTTCCGTCCAGCGGATTTCCAAGCGGATCGACGACACGACCAAGCAGGGCTTCTCCGACCGGCACAGACAATAGCTTGCCGGTGGAGCGAATTTCGTCGCCTTCTTTGATTTTCAGGTAGTCCCCGAGAATCACGACGCCGACGCTGTTTTCTTCAAGGTTGAACGCGAGCCCACGAGTGCCGTTCGAGAATTCTAACATCTCGCCAGACATCGCTGAGGAAAGTCCGGTGCAACGAGCAATCCCGTCACCGACTTCAATCACCCGACCAACTTCTGCGGTCTGAATCTGACCGCGAAAGTCTTCAATCTCCTTCTGGATGACTGAAGCGATCTCGTCCGCTTTGAATTTCATTGAATGCTTTCTCCACCAGACGACTCTTCAGCTGTTTAAGCCGGGATCGCAGGGATGAATCATAAATAGTATCACCAACTTGCAGGATCATGCCACCGATCAACGACGCATCGACGGTTTCCTGTAAGAGAGGCTCAAACCCCATTTTATTTTGGAGCTGCTCACGAATCTGAGATCGTGAACTCTCCGACAGTGGCTTGGCAGTTCGAACACGAACTCGCTGCTTTCCAGCCGCTTCTTCCTGTATTCGACCAAGAACACTTTGAATCATCGGCAGCATCGCAACCCGACCGTGCCGAATCAGAACTCGTAAAAAATTTGCGAAAAACTCTGACGATATTGGCGCAATGACTCGATGCACGATGCCAAGTTTGTCGTCACGCCCCACGGAATCAGACATCAGAATACTATTGAACTCAGGATTTTCCGCAAGAACATCATCCATCAGGGAGTTTAGTTCTTCTTCCGGCCCCGTCACGCCATTTTGAGCAGCAGAGGTCATGTAGGACCGAGCGTACATCGTCGCAACAGCCAGCGCGCCTGGATCTTCCAGTGCACTGTCAGACCGTTGCTTTGTGCTTGTATCAAACATGACGGATTCCGAAACTCAATTGAGCAATAACTAATCTCGAATGACCAATATCAGATTTATATTCATTGAAATCTTTGATTTCAAATCGCGGTCCGCATCAACGGCCAATTTCAGCCAGTGCCTGACTCACCAAGCGATCCTGATCAGCATCCTGCAATGCACGCCCGAGAACATGCTCCGTTGCCAACACAACCTGCGAATTCATCTGGGTAAACACTTCCACCAGCGCTGTGTTCTTTGCTTGGCGAATGTCGTCCTTCGCACGTTCTTTGATTGCTTCGACTTCACGCTGCGCGTTCGCCAACAAGTCCTGACTTGTTCGTTCAGCATCACGCCGAGCTTCCGCAACCATAGCCTGGACAGTCTGTTCAGCAGCTTTCAGCCTCTGATCATAATCAGCCAGCATGGCATGAGATTTACGCCGACTTTCTTCCGCATCGCTGATGGCTTTTTGAATCCCAGCTTCGCGACTGTCCAATCCTTTGATCATCGGCCCCCAAGCGAACTTGCCGAGCACGAAAACGAATAACAAAAACGTAATCAGTGAAAAGAAAGCCAAATCGGCTTTCCACTTCAATGGGACAGTTGTGTCGTGTGCTGTATCACCAGCTGCAGGATGAACAGCATCGGCAGGTTTCTTATCGTGAACATCGGCTATGGCAGGGTGAAGAGCTGCGTCTGAAACCGCCTCAGCGGAATGATCCGATGCTTTCTTATCCGCAACCTCATCCGCGAACAGGCGTACGGAGCCTCCGAAGAGGATCAGGCCGCCAATCATAGCCAGGCGGAACAGATTCTTTGCAGACGTGCAGCACATGGAAATCGCCGACCGAAACAGAGACAACAAAAAGACAAGACAACCACAGCGAGGCCGCAGATCAACTATGAAATCATGCACACGATCAATGCAAAGAACGTAGCACCTTCGATCAACGCTGCTGCCACGATCATTGCCCCGCGAATGTCTCCAGCAACTTCTGGCTGACGAGCCATACTCTCAACCGCAGCAGTGCCAATCTTGCCTATACCGTATGCCGCACCAAGCATCACGATCCCCGCACCAATAGCACCACCCAGATTGATCATGGGCGAATTAACCACATCGCCTTGAGCCATTGCAGGAACGCTCATCGCAACAAAAGCTGCAACAACTAACAGGGACATCTTAACATACTGAGCCACAACAATACTCCTCTTTCAATCAAGACTCATCAAAATGACGCCGCTCGTCTCGGGCGACAGGCGAAGCCAGTTTCAAAACAACATACACACCAATGACTAAACTCGAAAAAGAGCAAGCCACAAACTCTCTAAATGTCAATGCTTATGCACGGCCCCAGCGATGAAAATCGTCGCAAGGAAAGCAAATACATAGGCTTGGAGAAACGCAACAAACAACTCAAGGCATCCGATAAATACCTGGCCGATAATGCTTCCAGGCAAAACCATCCCGTAAATCACATTGCTGACATTAGGTCTTGCCGCAACTGCGATAAATCCGAGAATCACGCCGAGTACCGTATGGCCTCCCATGATGTTGGCAAATAATCGAATAGCAAGCACACTGTGCTTGATGAAGAATCCCAGCAGTTCAATCACAAACATCATGCCACCCAGCAACATACCGCCCGCCCCAGGCACACCAGTTGCCGGGATGAGATTCCCGAAAAAACCCTGAACCCCCATTGCCTTAGTCCCAAAGATAAACGTGGCACAAAGAGCAGAGAAAGCTAAAGCTCCAGTGACATTGATTTCGCCGGTCGCTGAGCCAAGGAATGGAATGGCACCCAGTAAATTGCAAATCAGGATATAGAAGAAGCAACTCCACACAAACGGCAGATATTGATCTGCTGGGTGTGAGTAGGCAATCGCGTGTGACGCATGGCCATTTGACCCATGCTGTCCGCTGTGTTCGATAATCACGTGACCACCGTGCCCATCGACCTCTACGTTTCCGTGATGATCTGCGTGATGCCCAGCGGAATGATCACCAATCGTAGGACGCACGACTTCGTCACGAATGAAGAGCGCGATCGCTTCCCAGAAATTCCAAAACCGACCCTTAACTGGCTGACCGGAGCGGATTTTCTGGCCGAGTCTTGTAAAGACAAAAAATACGAATACCGCAGCAACAACTTGCAGCAGCATAAACTTCGTAATTTGCCACTCGCCCCCCAGAAACTCCGGCAATTGAATCTTAGGCAGGTCTATGCGATTCCCGAATGGCAACTCAAGGTGGCCAAAGTCGCGAACGTGATGAAAATGATCTTCAGCACTCATTTCCTGTTGTCCGCCAACCTTTGTTAAAGACACCGAGATTCAAAATTGAGCCAAATCAAACACAGCACTAAACGTCAATCAGCTTTTTGGATAACTGTTTTTCAACGGACGTTTCAGGAGTCTTACTTCAGCAAACAGTGCCAGCAAATAGAACCCGATCAACCAGCCAAAAAAATCTACCATACCCAACTCTGGCCTGAGCTTTCTAACTGCGAGAGCTACTCCAGCGACAACGAACAGTCGCACCATGGTTTGAATCAACATCGCGGACAATTCATCGCGAACAATAGCAACCATTGACAGGAGCACAACAATCCAGCCGGGAATCAAACAACAAATCGCCGCAATTGTCATCCACCAGATTCCTGTGTCGCCTCTTGACCAGCGAGCGGGAAAAAAGCAAATTGTCCAACCCACTGCAAGAATAAAAGTCAGCCAAAACGCCGAAGCGAAGCCCTTCTTGAACGAAGATTCAGTCACTTGGATTCATTCTCCTCTGCGTCAGGCTTTAGCGTCTTTCTGTTTCTTTCGGATTCCTGATCCAGACGTCGCAGGAGGGCTCTAAGAGAAACTCCTGCAACGACAAAACCAAGACACGCACCACAAATCGTTAATACTGGTGAGAAACCAAATTTTCGATCCAGCCAATAACCTCCACCTGTCATCACCGCCATCGAAACAGCACCCGAAACAACTTCATGGGCTGTGCGATATGCTTGAGCGACTTGTGAGGCTCTCGATTGACGCTGTTGAGTAGTCTCAGACTTTCGTTGAGGCATCTGGCAACGTCCCGTGAGTACCCTTTTTACCAACACTAAATTTGACCGACACTAAACTCACAGGAACAGTCCTGAAATAAAGTTACGTCGGCCCTTCCAGGCTGACAGGTTCTATTTCGTGTCAGGATTGAAAGCCTGACGTACTTCCCGGGACTAGTCCTGTGATGTTTTTCAGGCATCGTCCCCGCGAGTGTAGAAGCGAGTCAAAAATGAGTCAAAGTGGCACGAACCTGCCCTGTTTCTTTCCTGGGATCGGGATGGAACATGGTTCGATTGGGAACTTTCGCTGCCATCATTGATCGGCCATACTGCAATCCCTGAATGGGATTTAAGTCGATCTGGAGCGGAACGCACGAGACTTTGGGCGAAATGAGCGAATCCCCAAACTCTCACAAGTCCAGCTACATCTCTTTCTCACCTCCGTGAGGAATAATTACTCTGCCTCGGCGATGCCCATAGTACGCTCCGTCTTTTCAAGAAGATGGCTCAAATGATTTGGGATTTCATATCCTTCGGCCAATTTCATTTGCTCTGCATCAACCGCTTCACAGACTTCTTTGAGATCAAAAACGCTGCAGTGTTTTGCAACTTTGATCAGTGTTTGAAATCCAGCCGGAGACTGATGCATTTGATCGGGAAGCAGCGATGCCAGAGCGATTGGAAACAATTTAAAGAACTCGGCATGAGTTCCTTGAAGTGTTGATTCCAGTGAATGGTGGAAGAAGATTGAGCACAGCAGGTCGGGTGGGAAATGCCATTGGGCCGCGAAATGTGCTCCAGCCGATGCGTGGTCAAAGCCGAACGTTTCTCGTTCCCATGCAGAAAGATCTTTCCCTTGCCCGAGCGGAACGGCTAGAAACTGAAGGTACTGCTTGTCGTAGTTGTTCGTCAGCACGGGTAACAGGTAGTCCTGAAGCAATCCGCCCAGAAATGCCAGCCCTGGGTCAAGCTTCATGCACTTTGCAATTTCGCGGGCAACAGTGCTCTTTGCAGCGATTCGTTCCAGAAATTGCGTTGATTGATTAACTTCGTTTTTAAGGCTCGCGTGGCGGCCTTCATGCCCACTGCAAGCAGATGCAATCGAGCTGAATTGATACCGATATGCACGATTGCGTCACGAACATTTCGGACTGGATTCTTCATGGCGTAGATGGCGGAGTTGACGTGTTTCAACAGTTCAACGGTCAGGGCGCCATCTTTTTCAACGATCGCAGCAAGTTCTTTGAGGTCGAAATTCGGGCTGGCAGCTTTCTGGACGAATTCTGTCACTGCGTGCGGCAGCGCGGGCAATTCGATCGACGCGGGAAGCAGTTCTGACTTCACCGACGCAACAGAAGTGCTGCTGAGTGTTTTCCAGTCAAATGGCGCAGCGGCAACAGTTGACACAAGGGAGTCTTCATTACAAAGGCACTGACTTAGACCGGTAGACGCAGGCTCAGTTTGCGTCTCCGAATATGGCGTTGATCGCTCGACGTGAGCCGAACTTGCGTCGCCGAGGTGTCCGAATGCCGCCGAAAGTAAGTTCATATTTCGACTTTAGTTGTTTTGATCAATCTGCGGGTTATGTGAGATGTACCGCCAGAGCCGCCCCGCAGCACCAAATTCCATGGGTGAAGTCGCGGCCGTGGCACGCTACAACTTCAGTCGCTCTCGCAAGTGCGCCGAAGATGAGTTGGTGCTACAGATTTCTGGATTTGAAGGAAGATATTAATGGCGACTGGTGCAGTAAAAGATATGCGTCGCATATTCGCGGAGTGGCCGGTGAGTATTCCAAAGTCCGGACTTGCCGTAACGACATTCGGCGAATCAATACCGTTTTGCAGCTTCATGTTGTCAGGGGATCTGCTATTGATTGAACGCAAGACCCCAGACGCTCAGGGGGCTCGGCGCGTCATCGTGGCATTCGACACAATCAACGCCGTCAAAATTCTTGATGCGATCGAAATGCCTCGATTTACTGCGATGGGATTCCAGAGCATCGGTTGACGTGCAAGAATGTGAAGATGGCTGAAGACGACCAAAACTCATTCCGCACGTACGACATACATCCTGTTAAGTTGACAGTTGACGCGCTGCTGCAACAGTGCGACATCCGTCGGACTCGCCATAGCGGCCCAGGTGGGCAGCATCGCAATAAAGTCGAAACGGCGATTGAGATCACTCATCGCCCGACCGGCATTATCTCATTTGCTGCCGAGCGCCGCAGTCAGGAACAGAACCGCCAGGTTGCGATCTCGCGTCTGCGGCTGCTGCTGGCGATTCGCGTTCGCTCCGTCAGGCACACCGAAGTGAATCCATCGACGCTGTGGCAGTCTCGCTGCCGAAATCAGAAGATCTCCTGCAACGAGCGTCACGATGATTTTCCAATAATGCTGGCCGAAGCACTTGATGCGATCGATGCCAAAGAGTTCGACGTCAAGCGTGCGGCAGCGGCCCTTGGTTGCTCGACGTCCCAGTTGGTTCGCTTCGTCGCCGCGATCCCTGAAGCGCTGGAGATCATCAATGCACAACGCGCGACGCGAAGTCTGCATCGCTTGATGCCGTGAAGAATTTCGAGCGGCAATGCGACATGTTTCGATGCTACCAAAAATGAGTCCGGCGAGCGGAGCGGCGTGAGCCCTCCGGTACCTCGTTTTTGTACCGGCAAGCTGACGCATGCCGCTCGCCAATTCTTTCACTTCCGACTGCGTGGAGTACAATCGGTGGCTCGTAATTGAAAACCCCTCCATCGCATGGTACTCGTGGTACTATGACTCTTCGTCCTCAAAAATCCTAGCGGTTGTGAGTACCAAAATGACTGACAGTTTCGAATAAAGAACCTTTCGACGGAACTGTTTCGTACTTGGGCATAGCTCGCTGTTACGAGGAAAAATAGCGTGATCCAATCGGAAACTTTGTTCGTTTCAAAATACTTCCCACGGAATTACCGTGAATCGGTTGAGTTAATGCCATTCACAGTTCACATTTAGTGATGGAAATTCAAGTCAGCAGTTGTATTGGCGAATTTTGCCTACACACAGATGCTGGAATCAATTCAGTCAAGGGAGTTTTAAATGTCAAACGGGCGTCCAACATTTGCATTCTATGCCGCCGTACTTGCGGTCGTCGGCGGCTTGGTCTATTTCGCAGGTATGCAGGCAGGCTTTTTTGGAAAACCGAACGCCGAGCCGAAAATCAACGCGAATGCAGGCGATGCTCCGGAACTTGATCCAGGTAAAATCAACGTGGGTGGTGGCGCTGGCGGTGAATTGGTGGCTGAAGGATCTGCCGATGATTTCGTCACGACGAAGAAAGAATACGACTTTGTTCCCGCTGAGCGACTGCCGCCGGTCAAAGGGACCGCTGGTTATGCAAAGCTGGAAAACAACACCGTACAATTTGCGCTCAATGTCTGGGCTGGTTGGGCACCCATTATTCATGCCAACGAAGGATTTCAGCCCAACAAGGTCTGGCAGACACAGGATGGCAAAGAGTTTCGCATCCAGCTAGTTCTCGCTGATAATCCAGTCGATATGCGTGACAAATATGCTGCGGGCGATTTCCATATCGGCTGGGCCACTGTCGATATGATGCCGCTCTTCATGGAAGGCTTTGTCGATGCCAGCGGAAAGCCGCGAGACAGCCGCATTATGCCGCGCATCTTTCAACAGGTCGATTGGTCGAATGGCGGTGACGGAATTGTCGTCCGCGATGACATTAAGACCGTTCGAGACTTGCGTGGCAAGACGATTGTCCTGGCTCAGAATTCGCCGTCGCAGTATTTCGCTTTAAGCATGTTGGTAGCGGGTGGAGTGCAGCCAGCCGAAGTAAAATTCATCTACACGAACGATGCTTTTGAAGCGGCTGCTGCATTCAATGGACAAAAAGACATCTCAGCCTGCGTGTCGTGGGCTCCGGACATTTACAAACTGTCGGAACTGCCCGGCAATCGTATGCTTGTGAATACGCAAACAGCAAACAAACTGATCGCTGACGTGTGGTTCGCTCGTGCAGATTTTGCGCAGGATCATCCTGATCTGATCGAAGGTATCGTACGAGGTATTCTGGATTCTACGGAAGCCTTAAAAGCTCAGGAAGAAAAGCAGAAAGTTTCTGAATGGATGGCTGCGGGCTACGCGATTCCCGCCAGTGATTGTCTGGGGATGCTGGGCGATGCGCACTGGACGAACTATGCGGAAAACGTTCAATTCTTTTTGAATCAAAACAACCCCTCGCGATTCGAATCCGTCTGGCAGCAGGCGTACTACATCTATCGCGGCATTCGTTCGGTTACGCATCAGCCTGTGGCGTTCGATCAGGTTGTCGATTTCAGCGTGCTGAAACGTCTGGAAAGCGAACCGAAATATGCAGCTCAACGCGATGAATATCAGGCACGCTTCGCGCCAAAGACCACTGGTGAGATCATTGCTGAGTCCGACGAAGTTCTGTCGAACACCGTGATCATCCATTTCGCTCCGAACAATGCCAATGCGATGCATAAAATTCTTCGCAAAGGTGCTGACGGTAAAGAGACGGAAGAGCTCTATGATCCCAATGTGGATTTCATCCTTGACGAAATCTCGAAGCTCGTTGGTCAGTTCGGAGCGGCAAGAATCGTTATTGATGGTCACACCGACGCATCAATGAAAGCCCTTCTGCCGGATGACGGGCTGGTCAAGCAACTTTCTGAAAATCGAGCCAACTCGGTCAAGGAAGCTTTGATTCAGAAGTACAGTCTCGATCCAAATCAGTTCAACGCGGTTGGAGTTGGCTGGGATCGTCCGGGAGATCCGAAGGATCCACTGAATCATGCCAAGAATCGTCGCGTTGAGATTCGTGTCTTTAGCGCTGAGCAGAATTAACTCATCGGAATGAATCGTCGCACCAATGATGCTGGTGCGACGAGCATGATGACCAGCACCGCATGCTTGACGTCGCCCGTCAGGCCAAACACGACCAATGCATCAAGAAAAATGATGCACAGCAACATGAGTCCCACAGTGCGTTGAATTCTGCCTGGTTCTGGATTGCTCACAACAGTCGCTGCTCGCAGCAGGACGTTTAGACCCAAAATCAGCAGTGCCATTTGACTGCCTGGAATTGCGTCTTTAACGCCTGATGTTGTGACCAGCCATGCGTCCAGACCAATTCCGCAAAGCATGACGGCGACTCCAGTGAACAGCCCGATGGAACTGCTTTTGCCAGCTTCGTTTTTCGCAAAGATCGTGACGCCGATGATGTAAATCCCGAGCCCCGCCGCAACAGTCATTGGTGTCGTTTGCCACACCGAGGTGAATGTGCCAGCCGCACTGGCTCCCAGCATGAGATTCAAAAACCGGCAGGTGCCCATGCCCAGTGGAGCGGCGATTGTTGACTTTAGATATCCGTCGTACAGCAATACTGCGACGACGATGAGTGCCGCAATGAACAGGCTCCCCTGCCCCACGGCAGCAGCGCATGCCGTTCCTGTCATCATCAATAAGGCACCAAACAGTCCTGCTGCTTTCCGCGAAATGCGGCCTGATGGAATGGGTCGTTCGGGCCGCTCGATCGCGTCAAGATTCGCATCAAAAACATCATTCAGCACCATGCCGCCCAGATACAATCCTGCACTGGAAATCAGCAGTAGCCACAGATCCGTTTGCTGTTTAAGTTCGGCAGTCGTCAGCGTGTGCGTGATCAGATAGCCGCACAATATGTTCGACATCGCTGTGAAGACAGTTGGGATTCGCATGAGTTGCAGCCATGTCAGCAGGGAGGCTGTTGGCCGAGCGGAAATTTCAGGATCGACGTTTATGTGATTCACCGACGGATGGTTTTTCTAGGGTCTTGCGGGATCAAGCAGCTTGGCGAGCGGAGTGGCGTCAGCCCTCCGGTACATTGTCTTTGCACCGTTTCGACTGTCTTATTTTCGCTGAAGGAAAAGCGTCGAGAATCTTTTTTGGAGAGTCGCTTATTGAAAAACGCCGACGTTTCCGTCCAGAAAAACTCGCGACCCTCTGCACACACCAATCTGGGACAGTCGAATTTGTACCGTATACATGCCCCAGACGCCGATTTCAAGCAATCACGCATTACGACTCAAGCCGCATCGCGGGAAGTGGAACCTGGTTGTGAAGGCGCATGAAGCGAAGATTCGCTGGTTTGCATTTTGCGAACCGTGAGTTGATCCAGCAGATCGCGATCGTTTTCTCCGCAGGCGTCCTTTCGGCCCCACTGGCCCTGTGCCAGTGAACCGCAGGTTTGGAAACTAAAACAGCAGCGGCACGAACGCGAAACGTCGTGTCCCCACTGGCTTCACGCCAGTCGAACAGAGGTTTCACAACTGCGATGAACGACAACGCACATCCTCGTTTTCATGCTCGGTAATTGAACGTCGCTTCGTATGTTGACAGGTAAGCGTACAGCAGCACCATCTGCCTATTCAGCCGGCTTGACCTGTGCCGCCTTTTCGATTCTTCTGAGTTCTCGGCTGAGTTGTTTGCGGTCGGCGCGGTCTCGGCGTTCTTCCTGGCGGTAGGT
>Ga0209702_10004169_pt1 | contig 21444 bp, 14 predicted proteins | sample FRY01_FD_187210 | JGI IMG/M metagenome (GOLD analysis project Ga0209702, IMG submission 187210) | Freshwater microbial communities from Lake Fryxell liftoff mats and glacier meltwater in Antarctica - FRY-01 (SPAdes) (version 2) | ecosystem: Environmental > Aquatic > Freshwater > Ice > Glacier... | reverse complement strand
CGGAGGCCAAGCGTGTGCTCGATCCAATCGCAAAAGAACATGGGACAGAAAAATGGAATTTAAAACAATCGGGATGGGTTGCGCTTGGAAAGCACCCAGGCTATGGCGGCAAAGGGAAGCAGTCACCCAAGGATACTTCGCAGCGCGCGATCCTGACACGGCTGATACCCAAGAACTTAGTGGAGGCCGGGGGCGGTTACTTTGACGGGGATGCAGCATGGGATATCCAGCTCAAGCTTGCGCCAAAATGCTTCGATCAGAAAAATGTCGTAGCAATTTTAAATTCTCTTGGCGGTCAGCTTCGGTGGTGGCGACTCTCCGATGAGGTGTGGAAAATTGTTGATCGTAATCGCATTCCATCGCTCGATGTGGATATGAAGAATGCCGAAGGTGAGAGCATCGCGAGCAAGGTCGAGAATTGGACAGAAACAATTCATTCTGTGACCCGTGGTGAAGAGGACATTCCTGTTTTCAACCAGGCAGCCAAGATGGGCCACGCACAGTTGCAGATAGGGGATAATTCTGCCTCTCCCCCTTGGTCGGCAAGTTTTGGATGTCGTATGAAGAGTATGCACAAATCTGGCATGCATGATTGTTTGTTTGTGCCTGGTGGGTCTGCCTCATTCGGGTCTGCGGGGTATAGTAATGATGTTATTATTAACCCCAAGATGATTTTTCCTTTTCGATTTGAAATATCAAGTGTGGATGGGGGGGAGCAGCCATTGCCCAAGGCGGTTGTTCAGTTCGTTCAATCCAGCAAGAAAGTTGAGGCGCTTACTGACCCTGGCGAAACGGATAGTGATGGCGGCCGATTGAAAAAAGCGACACCAGCAGCGACACCAGCAGCGACACCAGCAGCGACACCAGCAGCGACACCAGCAGCGACACCAGCAGCGACACCAGCAGCCGAATCCAAACTTGCATGGGCCGAAGTGCTTGAGCAAGAACCCGATCCCAAGGTTGTCACCGATGCCGACTTTCTCAAGCGCATCGTGGATACAAAATTGCCTTGGCGCGTGCGGGACAAGAAGTCAGGCATGGAAATGTTGCTGGTGCCACCGGGGGAGTTCGTGATGGGAATGAGTCTGGGTGATACAACAGATGTCTACAATCGCAATAATAATGAGAAGCCGCCCCACGATGTAACAATCTCCAAACCATTTTATTTGGGCAAGACCGAGGTTACGCAAGGGCAGTGGGTGAAGGTGATGAAGAACAACCCGAGCAAGCATGTGTTGCCCAGCCTAGTCCAACAATATAAGGATCAAGGCATGACAAAGAAGGAAGCGGAGGCTAAGGCCGGGCCAGACGGTAACCAGTCTGGATCACTAAACTATCCAGTAGAGGGGGTCTCATGGGACGATTGCCAGAGGTTTTGTAAGCAAACAGGCCTTCGATTGCCGACCGAAGCAGAGTGGGAATATGCATGTCGTGCTGGTGTTCGCGAAAAGTACTATGGCGATCCGAAGCTAATTATGAAGAATGTAGGTAAGCTCCATGTCGTCGGTGAGAGTTTGGCTAATGCCCTTGGGTTCTACGACACCCTTGGCAATGTTTCAGAGTGGTGTAACGATTTGTATCAAGAGGATTATTACAAGACCTGCGAAGATGGCGTGGTAGATCCAAAGGGACCGCCCACGCCCAAATCCTCCTCCATCAGTGGTGACCCCGACCGTGTGTTGCGCGGCGGCGCTTACAACAGCAACTCCAACGCGTCCAAGCGTGACGGCATCACGCCCGTCTTCGCTGTCTACAACATCGGCTTCCGGGCCGCGAGGACTCCGTAATTCCATCTGCCCATCTTCCACCTACTCATTTCCCTTCCCACTCCCAGCTCCTCACCGCATCCCAGCACACTCGGCGATGGCTTGTGATTTAACAGCCGACAGATTAGGATGCTCGCTATGAAAAATCCTGGGCGACTGGTCGGGCTGATGATGCTTGGCATAGGACTGGTGCTTGGCAGTGGTTGTGGCGATAGCGGTTCGAGTTCCAATTCCACGGCGCAACCGCAATCACCCACGGTGAAGCCATCCCAGCTTGCATGGGCCGAAGTGCTTGAGCAAAGTCCAGACCCCAAGGTTGTCACCGATGCCGACCTGCTCAAGCGCATCGTGGATACAAAGTTGCCCTGGCGCGTGCGAGATAAGAAGTCAGGCATAGAAATGTTGTTGGTGCCACCGGGGAAGTTCGTGATGGGAATGAGTCCTGGGGATCAGGAGGCTGGGCAGTACGCGCATCTAGAGAAACCCGCTCACGAAGTGACCATCACGAAAGCGTTTTATTTCGGCAAGACCGAGGTCACGCAAGAGCAGTGGGTGAGGGTGATGCAGAGTAATCCCAGCGAGTTTCAGGGTCTCGGCCGCCGCGACGCCGAAATTCAAAGCGACATAGATGCTGGTCTTACCATGCAAGAGGCGCAGGCAAAGGCTGGTCTTGACAATACCGTGCCGACAGCGGGTAATCCAGTAGAGAATGTCTCGTGGAACGATTGCCAGAAGTTCTGTGCGGCAACAGGGCTTCGATTACCAACGGAAGCAGAGTGGGAATATGCATGTCGTGCTGGTGTTCGCAAGCCGCGCTACGGTGCAATTGCCCAGATTGCGTGGTCTTCCGAATGGAGGGGGAATGGAGAGCGAAATGACCCTGACACTACTTCTCCCGTTGGCAAGAAATTACCCAATGCGCTTGGGTTTTATGACACAATTGGCAATGTCTGGGAGTGGTGTAACGATTTTTATCAAGAGGATTATTACAATACCTGCAAAGATGGCGTGGTAGATCCAAAGGGACCATCAAGCAGCCCCGCCCGTGTGTTGCGCGGCGGCGCTTGGAATAAGAACTCCGTCGTCTGCCGCGCGTCGCTGCGTAGCAACAGCACGCCCGACTACGCCAGCAGCAAACTCGGTTTCCGTTCCGCAAGGACTCCGTAATTCCATTTACCCATCTTCCATCTACTCTTTCCGACTTCCCAGTTTCTCAGTTCCCACGCAGTCAATGAACTCAGCTGGCGGCCAGTGGCAATCAGCTAATTCTCTTGGTGTTGAGTGAATAAAAGCCACTCAAATTCCACTCCCAAGGCAGTTCCTGGCAACATGCCCTGGAATGGGCAGGCTGAGCATAGGTGCCACATGGGGGGGTGAATTTGGCCCAGGTGGCCCGGTGGGTTGCTTGGCCCCCATGAACTTGCCATGGCCCAGCAATAGATCGTCATGAAGGGCATGCTTGGAAATCGGCATGGAGATCATCGATTGCCTTCCGACCTTCATCCTGCGGACTAACAATCCCGACCTGTGCCAACAACCACCATCAACCGGGCAACCACGCCGCACACAGCACTCTGCCTGTTACCCTAGCTCCTTCACCAATGTCGAATCCGTTCTTTGAACATCCGATTCTTAATTCGCCCTACAAGCGGCCAGCCAGTCACTGGGAATTGGATCTCGACGGTCAGCCAACCCAGCAGATCATCGCAGATCGTCGCCGTGCGGATTTCATTACTCCAATTCCAAAGCCAAAGAAGCGCAAGCGAACAACTCAAGACGAATTTGTCTTTGCCGATGACCGCGGAATCTCAACCAAGGATCAGCAGTACGACCCAACGCCGATCATCAATGAGGTGCGTCGGCAAGTGGGTTACTGGCGCGAACGACCGATTCCGTCCACTTGGAATGTCACTCCCGAGACTGCTCGGCTCCTCCAGCATTGGCGGCACCATGCGTTTACTGGGTTGAAGCCATTTTTCTGTCAAATCGAGGCAGTGGAGACAGCGATTTGGCTCACAGAAGTCGCCCCCCACGATGAAAAAGGACGACCATTTTTAGAGCATCTTGCTCGCGCCAACCATGATGCCAACCCCGGCCTCAACCGACTGGCACTCAAACTCGCAACCGGTGCTGGCAAGACAATGGTTATGGCGATGATCATCGCTTGGCAGACCATCAATGCGGTTCGGCGACCTGGCAGCAAGCAGTTCACAAAGGGCTTTCTTGTTTGTACGCCTGGGCTAACCATCAAAGACCGACTTCGAGTCCTTCAGCCAAACGACCCAGATAGCTACTACAACAGCCGAGAACTTGCGCCACAAGACATGCTGGCTGATATTCAGAGGGCACGAATTGTTATCACGAACTACCACGCGTTCAAGCTTCGAGAACGAATAGAAATCTCGGCGACTGGCCGAGCCTTCTTGAAAGGACGCACGGGCGCCAGCCTAGATACTGGCGAGTCTGAAGGGCAGATGATTCAGCGGGTCATGCCAGAGCTCATGGGTCTGAAAAACATTATGGTGCTGAATGACGAAGCCCATCACTGTTACCGCGAGCGACCAGAAGACGATGACCAAGACTTGAAGGGCGACGAACGAAAGGAAGCCGAGAGGAACAATGAAGCCGCTCGACTCTGGATATCAGGTCTGGAAGCGGTCGGTCGAAAACTTGGCGTCGCTCGCATCTTTGATTTGTCTGCCACACCATTTTTCCTTGCGGGCTCTGGTTATGCCGAAGGAACATTGTTCCCTTGGACGATGAGCGATTTTTCACTTATGGACGCGATCGAATGTGGAATTGTCAAGTTGCCCCGAGTGCCGATTTCTGAAAATATTGTCGGTGGCGAGATGCCGATGTATCGCAATCTTTGGGAAAACATTCGTGCAGATATGCCGAAGAAGGGTCGCGGACAGAGTGGAGAACTTGATCCACTGAAACTCCCAGCCAGACTTCAGACAGCCTTAGAAGTCCTCTACGGTCACTATGCACAAACATTCCGTCTTTGGCAGGCAAAGGGAATCAAAGTCCCACCGTGCTTCATCATTGTCTGCCAGAACACCGCAATATCCAAACTCGTCTATGACTTTGTATCTGGTTTTTATCGCAAGAATGACGATGGAACCCAAACAACTGAGCATGGTCGGCTTGCTCTCTTCAGTAATTTCGATAGAGACACTGGCCTTCCACTAGGTCGCCCCAACACATTGTTGATCGACAGCGAGCAGTTGGAAGCAGGTGACGCCCTCGATAGTCAGTTTGAAAAAATGGCTGCCCCCGAGATCGAGCGATTTCGCCGCGAGAGGATTGAACGGGCGCGCGATGTTCAGGCAGGCGAGAACATCACGGATCAGGAACTGTTGCGCGAGGTGATGAACACGGTTGGAAAGCGCGACACCCTCGGCGGTGAAATTCGCTGTGTCGTTTCAGTCTCCATGCTCACGGAGGGATGGGATGCGAACACAGTTACCCATGTTCTTGGGATACGCGCGTTTGGAACCCAGTTGCTCTGTGAACAAGTGATTGGTCGAGCGCTGCGTCGCCAATCCTATGAACTCAATGAAGAAGGTCTGCTGAATGTTGAGTATGCAGACATCTTCGGCATTCCATTCGACTTCACTGCGAAGCCTGTCATCGCACCGCCACAACCTCCACGGGAAACAGTGCAAGTGAAGGCCGTCAGCCCAGAGCGAAGCGCATACGAGATTCGATTCCCGCGTGTGGAGGGATACAGAGTTGACCTCCCCGAAGAGCGATTAGTCGCAACCTTCACTGAAGATTCCAAACTCGTGCTCAATCCAGATATCGTGGGCCCTTCCGTCACGCGGAACTCTGGCATCATTGGCGAGGCAGTGGATTTGAACCTTGCCCACTTGAAGGAAATGCGTCCAGCCACGCTGATATTTCGGTTGACGCAACGATTGCTTTACACCAAGTGGCGAGATCCCGGTGCGGAACCCAAATTGCACTTGTTTGGTCCTCTCAAGCGCATTACCAAGCAATGGATTGAGACCTGCCTTGAATGTCGAGGCGGGACATACCCCGCTCTGCTGATGTACCAACAGTTGGCTGATATGGCATGTAACCGCATCACAGCGGCTATCACCACTGCGATGGAAGGCACTCGCCCGATCAAAGCCCTACTGGATGCATACAACCCCACCGGAACCACTGCGAATGTCCGTTTCAATACTTCGCGCGAGGATCGCTGGGAGACGGCCGCCAACAAATCTCATGTCAACTGGGTGGTGCTTGATAGCGGGTGGGAAGGCGAGTTCTGTCGCGTCGCCGAATCGCATCCGAGGGTGCGCGCCTATGTCAAGAATCACAACCTTGGGCTTGAAGTGCCCTATCGCTATGGATCCGAAATGCGTCGCTACATTCCAGATTTCATTGTGCTGGTTGATGACGGGCGCGGACCCAATGATTTGTTGCATTTAATTGTGGAGATCAAGGGTTTCCGCCGCGAGGATGCCAAAGAGAAGAAGTCCACCATGGATGCCTACTGGATTCCTGGCGTGAACAACATTGCAACACATGGTCGCTGGGCCTTCGCCGAGTTTGGCGACCTGTATGACATCGAATCAGATTTCGCCGCCAATATCGAGTCGCACTTTGGCAAACTTATTGAAGGCATCGCACCCCAACCCGTCGGAGCAGGTAGATAAATATGGCCAAGAAGACTAAGACGAATTCCCTCAAATCGGTCGAAACCATTACGCATCCAGCGGACAAGCGCAAGAACATTCCCACCGCCGAGCACCAGTCTGTCTTATCGCAAGCGGATGCGAAGGCAAAGCTGTTGAAGTATCCACGCAATGCTGATCTTGACCCACAGTTGGTATGGCGTGGTAAGGATGCGCAGGACTGGAGCGACTTGGTGGTGGCTGTACCGCCTTTGTACATTCAGGAAAAGGTGCTACCCAAAGCGCTGATCGACGATTTGCTTCGAGTCTCACGCGAGCGGGAACACGAAGCTGGGTTGATCACCGCAGATCTTTTCTCTGATTTCGATGGCATCCCCAAGGGCGCGGACAAGACCGAGTTCTATCAGCACGATCAGAACTGGAGCAACCGCATGATTCTCGGCGACTCGCTGCAAGTCATGGCCAGTCTGGCCGAGCGCGAGGGCCTGCGCGGCAAGGTGCAGTGCATCTACCTCGACCCGCCCTACGGCATCAAGTTCAACAGCAACTTCCAGTGGTCCACCACCAGCCGCGATGTGAAGAACGACAACGCTGGCCACATCACCCGCGAGCCGGAGCAGGTCAAAGCCTTCCGCGACACTTGGCGCGACGGCATCCACAGCTACCTCACCTACCTGCGCGACCGCCTCACCGTGGCGCGCGATCTGCTCACCGATTCCGGTTCAATCTTCGTGCAAATCGGGGATGAAAATGTCCATCGCGTCCGCGCGGTGATGGATGAGGTGTTCGGGGACGAAAACTTTGTTTGCGAAATTATCTGCGCAAAAACTTCGTCGAGCAGTGAGGATCTGCTTTCAGGAGTAGCGGATTATGTGCTTTGGTTTTCAAAAAGTAAGGCGTCCACAAAATATCGTCCACTATTTTACAAGAAGGTCGCAGGTGAAGCGGGAGGAACTGGCTATCGCAGAGTGATAAATGATAAAGGTGATGTTCGCCCAGCGACCGAAGAGGAAATAAATGACCCTTCGTTGCTATCGGGACAATGGCGGCTTTTTGCCGCAAGTGACCTAACTTCACAGAGGCCTTCGCAGGGAGCTGACTTGAAGGAGTTTCAAGTAAATGGGCAGTGTGTCACTCCCGGCAAAGGAACGTTCAAGACAGACTTGAATGGCCTCACGAGATTGAACAAGGCGCAGCGGTTGATAGTTACCTCTGGAAACAAGCCCGCTTACCGACGCTTCATAGACGACTTTCCTGTTTTCGCTCAGACCAACATGTGGTCTGACACGCTTGGTCAAAATCAATTCGGCGGTGAGAAAATCTACGTTGTTCAAACCGCACTCACGATTGCCCAGCGCTGCCTCCTGATGGCCACCGACCCCGGCGACCTCGTGCTTGATCCCACTTGCGGTTCCGGTACCACCGCGTATGTCGCCGAGCAATGGGGCCGCCGCTGGATCACGATCGACACCTCGCGCGTGGCGCTGGCACTGGCCCGTGCCCGCATCATGGGCGCGCGTTATCCGTTCTACCTGCTCGCCGATTCCCGCGATGGGCAGCTCAAGGAAGGCGAAGTCACCCGCACCGCGCCGAGTTCGCAGCCCGTGGGCGGAAACATCCGCCACGGCTTCGTCTATGAGCGCGTGCCGCACATCAAACTCAAGTCCATCGCCAACAACACGGAGATTGATGTCATCTGGGACAAGTGGCAAGCCGAGCTGGAGCCCTTGCGCGAAAAACTGAACGCCGCGCTCAAGCAGCAATGGCCGGAATGGGAAATCCCGCGCGAGGCGGACAAGGCATGGCCGGAGCCCGCGAAGAAGTTGCACGCCGATTGGTGGCAGGCCCGCATCGCCCGGCAGAAGGAAATCGACAAGTCCATCGCCGCCAAAGCCGAGTTTGAATTTCTCTACGACAAGCCCTACCCCAACAATAAAAAAGTGCGAGTGGCTGGTCCATTTACAGTGGAAAGCATCAGTCCGCACCGTGTGCTGACCGTTGATGAAAACGACCAACTCAGAGACCCGCTGAAGGAGTCAAATGAAGACTTCACGCAGAAGCAGTCTTTCGCGCAGATGATTCTGGAAAATCTTAAGACAGCGGGCGTTCAGCAAGCCCATAAAGAGAATCGCATCAACTTCACTTCCATCGTTCCATGGCCTGGCGACATGGTCTGCGCAGAGGGGCGTTACATGGAAGGTGACGCGGAGAAGCGGGCCGCCATCTTCATCGGACCAGAGTTCGGCACCGTGCAACGCGCCGACCTAGTGGAAGCCGCCAAAGAAGCTGGTGATGCTGACTTTGATGTGCTGATTGGATGCGCCTTCAATTATGACGCACACGCAACCGAATTTAATAAGTTGGGTCGCATTCCGGTGCTCAAGGCCCGAATGAACGCGGATCTACACATGGCCGACGATTTGAAGAACACAGGCAAGGGCAATCTGTTCGTCATCTTTGGTGAACCAGATATTGACCTGATCACCGAGCAGGACGGCAAGCTGCGCGTGAAGGTGAACGGCGTGGATGTCTTCAAACCCCAGACCGGCGAAGTGGTCAGCGACGGTGCAGACGGCATCGCCTGCTGGTTCATTGACACCGACTACAACGAGGAAAGTTTCTTCGTGCGCCACGCCTATTTTCTTGGTGCCAACGATCCGTACACCTCGCTGAAGACCACGCTGAAAGCCGAGATTGATGCGGATGCTTGGCAATCATTGCACAGTGATACATCGCGCCCATTTACAAAGCCAAAGTCTGGGCGTATCGCAGTGAAAGTGATCAATCACCTTGGCGATGAAGTGATGAAGGTGTTTCGAGTCTGAACTCACTCTCCGAACCACACCACTCAAGAGTCGATTGCCTCGCATGCCGTCAAACGCACCGTGAATCGCCAAGGTTTTTTTCTTGAGCGCTGGATAAAAATGCTCCTTGCCCCCGTACGGGCTGCCATGCATGGTGTATCACACCCGCATGGAAACACTCGAAACACTATCGGCTGACCTGCGGACACTCAAGTCAAGTGTGCAACGGCAGCAAGTCAGCCTGCAACGGCAGCGCATTGTGATCGCATCGCTTGTGGGCATCATCGGCATTGGTGCGTTCATCGGTGCGACTCGCCCAGCGGGTGATGCGACATTCGACACGATCACTTGCAAGCAGTGGAAAGTGGTCGACAAGGACGGGAAGTTGCGCATCGGTGCGACGGTATTCGCCAATGGGGATGCGATCGTGCAGTGGAACGACAAGGACGGGGAGATGCGCATCGCTGCGGCGACAAACGCCGATGGGGTGGCAAGGGTGCTGTGGCGCGACAAGGATGGGAAGGGGCGCATCGATGCGTCGACAAACGCCGATGGGCTGGCGGCCGTGCGGTGGCTCGACAAGGACGAGAAGATGCGCATCGGTGCGTCGACAAACGCCGATGGGCTGGCGACCGTGCAGTGGCTCGACAAGGATGGGAAGCTGCGCATCGATGCGTCGACACGCGCCAATGGGCTGGCGCCCGTGCAGTGGCTCGACAAGGATGGGAAGTTGCGCATCAATGCGGGGACATCCGCCGATGGGACGGTCTTCCTTCCGACGAGGGACACGAAGGACTGACCGCTTGGACTCAAGTCTGGTGTATCACACCCTCCTAGAAACACTCACACGCCTATCGGCCAAAGATTAATCCACTCACGGCGATTGTTACGCCGCCAGTTACTTGAGCCAGTGCAATTTGCTCAGGCAGTGCAACGCTCCTGCTTCATGCAATCCACCCATTAATTTGACGGGGGCAATGGCCCAAATAATTCATACTTCATTTGGACTTGGAATCGACAAATGGGTGCGACGGCGGTTACGATGCTATGCATGGAAACAATGGGGCAGCGCGAGTTACCGCGAACTCAGGAAACGCGGGGTCAGCGTGCGCGAAGCTTGGAACACAAGCAAGAGTGCGCATGGCCCATGGCGGTTGAGTCAAACGCCAGCGCTGAATCTGGCACTACCTGCAAAGTTGTTTCGTCAAATGGGGCTGCCCGAATTTGCACCGGCCAGGGCAGCATGAGATCAACGATGTTTCTAGGAACCGCCGGATACATGACCCGTGTGGCCGATGGTGTGGAAAGGAGGGGCCGCGAGGCTTCTTCACTATCCCGATTAGGCAGGTGGAGATATATATGAGAAGAATTTGGGTTCCACAGGTTATTGCTAGCGTCATGTTGCTTTGGGCGCTGAACCCGGACAACCCGTACGGCTACTACATACTACTTCGCTGGATTTGTTGCGGAATATTCGCTTACCTCGCCTTTCAAGCTTTCGCTCAGGAGAAACAAGGCTGGATATGGGTGTTGGGAATTACAGCTGTGATCTACAACCCAATTTTTCGTGTCAATCTGGACAGAGAGCTATGGTCAATCATCAATGTCGTCACCATCGGGATTGCCATTGCTTCGATTTTCGCCCTTAAGTTGAAAGTGGACAGTAGCAACGCGGAGGTGGAGGCGGGGCCGGCGCGTAAAAGCACAGAAAAATGAACACACAGCACACTAATCTGGTGGCGAAGGCGAAGGCGGTGGTGGTGGTAGTAGTAGCAGCGGTGGCAGCAGCGGCGGCAGTGGCGGCGGGGGCGGCGCTGGTGTGGGTGGTGTGGGTATATGCGCCGCCGCTGGTGGTGGGGGTGTGGGAGTGGGTGGCGGGGGAGGAAGGGTTTGGGAGGCTATTAAGGTTGGTGCTATGGTCGGGGGTATGGATTACTGCGGCGGTAATACCGCTGGCGGTGGTGGGATTTGGGCTGGGGATGGCGATGGCGACGGTGCAGTGGGCGTGGTTGTGGGCGTCGGAGGAGGTGAGAAGTGCGTGGGGGGCGTGAGCTTGCTTCACTTTCGTGGATATGAAACACACTCCTTCTGGCAAGCTCAGCCTGCCGGTTGGCGTGTCCACGAATCGAGTGGAAGTCCAAAGTCCAACTAGCGTCGATAATACTCGAACCCTATCCACCAAATATACAATACCAACACAACTAACGAGCCAAACACCCCCACCCCCACCTCCCATCTCCGATTTGCGACCGCGCACTCCGATTCTAACCATTGGGATCGCATAGATTGCCATTGCCCCGCCGCGCGTATCTCACTGGCGGTCACTTCCCAGCCCGCCGCCTTTGCGACGACCACAGCAGCGGTGGCGTCCACCGCGCCCTTCAGCGCCTTTTGCAGTGCCTCATCCGTCTCAACATAGGCCGTGAATTCTTCAATATCTTTCTGACTCATAGTGATCCCCTTGAAGTGTGTGTTTGCGACCGCCCACCTATCTCAGGGGGGCCATGTCAATGCTACTCCCGTTTCTGCGCTTGCTGACCCCTAAAAATCAGCCCATTCTGGGTTATAATACATGGACTCTATCGTAGGGTTCGCATTGGCCTTGACCTGCCATTGCAACTCTCTTGGGGGCCCCGTCAACCCATACCCAACGAGCCGCATTGGCTCAAACGAAAGGACATCGCTATGCCTCTAATTATTAATGTCGGAGTCTCTCGCAAGGCTTCCAAGGACTACCAGTCAAGTGGTTGCTCAATCAATCTCACGGCTGAGCTGGACCAAGCGCTGCTGAGTGACACTTACCGCCTGCAAAGTGAAATCCAGCGAATTTACGCGCAAGCCGAGACAGCACTCGACAACCAACAACGACCTGTGCAAACAAGTAGCAAGCAAATTGCACCAATTCAGGGCAACACCGTTTCTGTAACGCCAGCGCAAGCGTTGGGCACTAGGACCCGACCTCAATTTGCTCCTGCACTCAACGGAATGCATCCTCCAGCTACCCAGTTGGTTGTTGAGCCAGGCACCACCACTGTTGCTGCACCTGCACCTGCAATCCAAATGCAACCCAGCTTGGGTGGGGCCATACGCCCGGCCACTGATAGTCAACACAGGGCACTGCGAGCAATTGCCAAGCGACTGCGCTGTGATTTGAATTTCGAGGTTCATGAAGAATTTGGAATCTTGCTTGCAGACTTGGATTTACGGCAAGCTTCTCGTTTCATTGACCTGTTGAAGCAACGCCAAGAGGATGGTCGAGGGTCAGCATGATTGCTCATGCAATTAAAAGCGCCCAGCCAATTCCAGGATCTCCAGCGGCAGTTGCACAGTCCATTACAGGTCGTCCTTATTTGTCGTGGTCGCAAACTCAACAGTACTCAATGTGCCCACGGGCATTTGCTTACAAGTATGTTGAGCGTGCTGCGCCGGAATTTGTGCCGAGTTCCCTGATTTTCGGCGGGGCGATGCATGAGGCGTTTGCAAGGGTGCATGAAGCGCAGATGGAAGGATCGCCAGTGCCCACCGTTGAAGAGCTCACCAAGGAAGTGAACGAACACTTCACTTCAGAACTCTTGCCAGTGCGTTATGGAAAGACGGAAACCCAGGCCACGCTTGCGGAATTGAGCAATCGAATGATTTCGGAATTCTTGGTGAGCTCCCACAGCACTCCAGCTGGTGAAGCAGTTCTTATTGAAGATCGGATTTCAGGGCTCATTGACCCTGGAATTCCGCCTATTGAAGGGAAAGTTGACCATGTTCGAATTGGAGCTGATGGTGGCCTGATTCTGCGTGACTACAAGACCACCCGGTCAAAGTTTTCAGAATCCAAGGTGGAGGAGGCAGCTCCTCAATTGAGGCTCTATGCAACCTTGCTCAACAAGGAACTGGAGGGCTGGCAATCGGTCAATCAGTTGGAATTTGTAACTGTCACCAAAGCCAAGGCGCCAGTGGTGCAGCTTCATGCAGTTCGTATCAGGCCAGAGAGTGTGGATGCGTGCATAAATCAGATCGGTGAAATCTGGCACGGCATTCAACAAAGTGTTTTTCCCGCCCGCCCAGGCTGGATCTGTAAAAGTTGCCCATATCAATCAATTTGTCCCTCTGCAATCACTACAGCGTGCACCACAGATGAATGATGAATTACGGCGGTGCCTCATGGCATTGGGTAATGCGATTCACGCTGGCCTAATTGTGTTCTGCAGATTGATTGAATTATTGGCAGGACTACTTGGACGAATCCTGCGCAATCGTTAGTTTTTTCAACCCCGCCCCCTTGGGCTCCATAAAACCCACTTCGCTATGGCCGGCCAGCGCAAGCTGGTCGGTTGTGGCATGTATGGAGTTCAGGGGGTGCTTTCATTTTTTCTTCTTCCAATTTTATTTCTATTCAACAACAACCAAGAAAGGTTTCGCATCTATGACCAACAAACAACTTGAACACATTTCTTTCCTTGCAGCGAAAAGCAAGAACAGAGATATCGCAATCGATTTGCTTGTAGCAAACGCTACGGCCGCTGGTGATTGCGTCGATCGCATGTACTGGACTCTCATCCATGACTTTGAACACGCACCCATGACAACGAATCTGCAACAGCTCGCAGAGATTGGAATCACAGTGCAGCCAACTGCAAGTTTGACTGATGATGAATTGGGGCCCGCTTTGGAAACTGTCATCACTCAACTGGCCCGCCTTGGTGTGTACCTCATCAATACAAATCACCTCAGTGACCAAGCGCTCTATGAACAATTGGTATCGGCGATATTGATTGAGCCCATTCGCGACCTGCCACCAACAACAGATGTCGTGGAATGGATTGATCTCACTGCATGTAGGGGCAAGGACAAGGATGTGATTTGTAATCGGGATGCTGGGCTGCCAAGGCCTGCAAATCATCCATTGCTGCCTCAAGCACACACTGATGGAAATGTTTCAACAACTGAGAGGGGAAAGCCAATACTGTCAACAATTTGCTTGCGTCCGCCAAGGAAAGCACGGAAATTGCGGTCAACCAATGTGTAAAGGATGTTTTAGCCGTAGGCAATCATGTAACAATCGAAGTAGCCAAGGCGGTGGAGGCGGTGGAGCTGGAGGATCTGGAGGGATGATCATCGCAGTTGTAATTATTTTGATGTTGCTCAGTTCCTGCAGCTCCTGCGGGTAAGGCACAGATTGATCAAAGAAGGAAGGGGCCTTGGGCCTTGGGCTAGCGCCCCTTCTTTCTTAGCTATTGAAGTCACGCACGCCATGAAACGCACCCAGGGTGAGCAGGTGATGGGCAGCCGGACCTTCGTTGGCAGCATTTAAGATTGTGAATGGATTCGAGTTTGAACTCATAGCATCGATGGCATGAGTCAATTCGACAACATCATAAATCAGATTTCCAGCTCGGCGTACGCAACAAGCTCTTTGAGCAAGCCGAAAAAAGATGCACTTGATGAGCTCCAAGCGGCCCTTGGGAAGAGGGACAAGCTGGCTATCGCCAAAGCATTTATCAACTGGGTGCAATCAGCAGCATCAAATGACGAGATTGCGAAACCACCGCTCGACAGCCTGCTGAAAGCAATCAATGCTGTTCAATTGAAGAAAGCTAAAAAGGACAAACGATTTGACTTGAAACAAGAGGCAGCACAGTGGATTGAAGCAGAGTGGAAAAATGCTAAGCAACGATTTGAGGAGGATCTGGTCAATTGGATTCCAAGGATTCCCAAACTTTTAGAACGGATGCACAGTAAGAACCTTGAGCACGAGTCGAAACCTCCGGTGGATGTGCCTCAAGAAACTTTGGGAAAGATTTCTGGCTGGGAAAAAGAGCTGAGCATCACTGGTGAGCAGAGAAAACGACTCAATGACCTCAAAGAAGCCATCAAGCAGCAGGACCATCGGGCGATCGCCCGCACATTCGTTGCATATGTGAAGGCTGCAACAGAATTCAGAACGATTTGGCTGCCCGCGTTGTGCGGATTGATGCGAGGAATCAATCACCGTGGATTTGATCAAGCCAACGGGGATCCAGAATTTGACTTGATAGGAGAGGTAACTGGTTGGCTTGACCGTGAGTGGCGCCAGAATGAGAAGCGATTCACGAAAGGAATTGAGCAGTTGATGCCGTCGATGCCCATGACTTTGGCAGCACTGCACGCGAAAAACTTGGAATTTGTGTCGAAGGGATTGTCGGATTTGCTCGCAGACTTGTTGGATTTCATTCGTGCAGCAAAGAAACTCAAGCTGAGCGTTCCAGCGTCGATCGAGTTGCTCAACACAACTATCTTGTCTGGTCAGTGTTCTGTCGCAGGGCTCGGGCACCCGACACAACAAGTCATAGCGTGGCCGCTGAAAGCAAGGGATTTTCCCGAGTACATGACAAGAGAAGAGACCGTAAAACTGATTAAAAGTTATGGCAAGAAGATGGAGGTGAGAACGCTTACGAGTCGGCGAGAGGAAGATCCCTCAATATTTGACAAGGGCCGACAGCGATATGACAGAGATGTAATCATTAAAAAGATTGTTGATGGTTTCTTCGACCATAAAAGAAAAAAGGCGTTCTTAGGAATTGTCGGCAAATTGCCGTAGCCGATCGGCAAATTGCCTAAATGATCGGTAAATGCAGGGAAAGTCGTATTAGCGACTTGCGTTGAGAAATGCAAAGTGCGATAGTTCAACAGTTGAAAAGCGTAGGAACGTCTTACGCCCAATCAATTGGTTCAGTGAACGCGCAGAACGCAGAAAGTTATGGCAGACGATATATGAGAGAGTTGACAGACAGCTACGAGATTGGATGTAGGAATAGAAGTAACGAATCAGGATTGAATTTATTGTTGGTGAGTCGCACTGAGGCGGCAAGGATGTTGGGTGTATCGGTAGGCACATTAGACAATTTACGGCGGAGGGGTCAACTTGCATCGCTAAAGTTGGGCGCCCGATGCATGATTCGCATCGAGGAAATCAACAGATTGGTTCTTGGAGTGAAGGCGGTGGCATCATGAGGAATGATTTCATTGATACAGCAGGCAGTTCGGATTCCTCAGCCACACCAGAGAGTCCAATTCAAGCGGTTCAGGTGATTCCAGTAGCTCTTGCGGCGGTGCAGGAGGGCTGTAATTCGACTGATAGGGCCACAGTCGAGGCAATGGTCAGGTTGATGAACACCAATCCTGGGCTCTTGCGCAAACAGCTCAATGAAGTAGCGGAGAGGGGCAAGCTCCCGGAACTGGTGCTGATGGCGGCGCTGGCGACATTCTTGAGCATCCTCTTCGAACCAGAGGATCTCATTGAATTGCGGCCGATGGAGTTCACGGGAATGGTTATGACCAAAGCAAGGGGCAAGAAACACCCTCTGGCTGGGCAATTTTACATCGAACGAGCGTTCGAACCAGGCCAGCAACAATGGGTGAATCAAGAGAATGCGCCCAAGGCGATTCTAAACTTGCCGCTTGGGGACCATGCTTTCTATGGGGCGAACCCTCGAAGCGGGAATGGGGGAACGAATAAGGCTGTGGCCCTCGCCCGATGTATTTTCATCGATCTGGACGATGTGGAGTCGCCCGAGGTCGCTATAAGGATTTTGCGCAGTGCTGGACTACCCGAGCCGTCAATGCTTGTTTCAACTGGGGGTGGCTATCACTGTTACTGGCGACTCACAGAGCCCGTGGAAGACCTTGCAAAATGGTCGGATGCGATGCAGCAAGTTATTGATGCGCTCAAGGCCAAGACCAACCGGGTCGACAAAGCCGTCAAGGATCCTGCTCGGCTCCTTCGACTCCCAGGATTGATCAATCCGAAACTTGGTGTGGAGCAGTTGGTGCGAATCGTGTCAGCAAGTGGGGAACGATTTGAGCTAGCAGTGCTACTCAAGGGCCTGGTCAAGCGGACGGGGTCAGCAAAGAACACTGTACTGACTTCGCCGAGGGCGGCGTTGCAATTAAATCGCAATCACAGTGATGACGCTGTCAAAGCCGCGCTCATGAGGCTTGATCCGTCGAGAGCAGATGAACGCGTCGAATGGATCGCAATCGGCCATGCACTCAAGGCACACGGCCCTCACATGATCGAAGCGTGGCATGAGTTTTCAAAGCAGAGTGCGAAGTACTCCCAGGCAGACTGCCAAACAACATGGGACTCGTTCAACCCAACGACGGCAAATGTCGCAAGTATCTTTACGAAGGCCCAAACTGATTCTCCAGCAATTGTTGTGGAGGATGCTGGGTCTCGTGGTCGTAATGGAGACGATGCCCAAGCACTTCAAATCGTGCGACTTGTCGAAGAGCAATACGATTTTGGTCAAACGGATTCGAACGAGCCGTTCGCAGTTCCGAAATTTGGACCAAATGTCATTGTGTCTCTAGCAGGCAGTGGTGGAGAGTTGAAAGCGCGGCTTGCCGCCGCATATTATGAACGCTTCAAGAAGGTGCCGCGTGCTCAATCGTTTGCCGATGCTCTCGCCGTGCTTCAAGGAATGGCGCTCCAGCAACCAATACAAGAGGTTGCAATTCGAGTTGGGGCAGTGAATGATCAGCTAGTGTTGGACCTCGCAACTGCAGATGGCCGTGCGGTGGTCATTAACCGGCACGGGTGGAAGATTGTCGATCGTTCACCGATTTTATTCAGGCGGTCCATATTGATTGGGGAGCTCCCGACGCCGGTACGGGGTGGCTCGTTGGATGAACTGAAGGCTTTGCTGAATGTGAATCCAGCAGACTGGGCGCTCCTTCTAGGCTGGCAAGTGGCTGCGTTGATGCCGAATATTCCACATCCAATTCTCCTGCTGGGTGGTCAGCATGGGGCGGGAAAAACCACGGCGGCAAAGATCATCTGTGGACTCATTGATCCGTCGCCAGCTGCGGTTCGCTCACCTCCAAAGGACGAGGTCGATTGGTGCGTTACTGCCAGCAGCAGTTTGATGGCACCAATTGACAATGTGTCCAGGATCCAACCTTGGTGGTCGGATTCGTTGTGTAGGGCTGTCACTGGGGAGGCATTTGTTACAAGGACGCTCTTTACAAATTCCGCAATAACAGTCATGAAACTTCAGCCCGTCATCGTCTTGACCAGCATTGATGTAGGTGACCTTCGGGGTGACTTAGGCGAGCGACTGCTCATGCTGAACTTTGACCCAATTCCAAAATCGCATCGTAAAAAGGATGCTGACTTGAAACAACGTTTTCGCACTGCCCATCCACGGATGCTTGGTGCGTTACTTGACCTGGTCGTGCAAGTACTTGCAAAGCTAGATCAGGTCCCAAATGGCCCATTACCACGAATGGCGGACTTTTACAAAGTGTTACTGGCGTTGGATATGGCGATTGGTACGACCGCTGCTGCGAAGTACCTTGGGCAAGAGGAAGAAATTGCGTCGGATGTAGTTGAGTCTGACATAGTCGGAGCGGCGATACGAGCCATGGTGCAGAGCAAGGCTTGCGATCCGATGCTCAAGGCTTCCGGTGCAGAATTGAATCCTGTTTGGAACGGTACTGCGGGGCGGCTACTGGACCATTTAAAAGGGTTGGAGCCTGAGCGAAACTGGCCAAAGAGTCCAAAAGGGATGAGCGGCAAGCTCAAGCAGTTGGCACCAGCGTTGCTGACGGAAGGGATTGAGATCGTATTTCCAGATCCCAATGATAAGAAACGGATGTATGAAATCAACTATCGGAGTCCGCCAGTGGTAGTCCAAGCAGTGGATGAGCCCAATGAGGCACAGTAGATCGTAATGTCGCAATCAATCGCCCAGTACCGCCCAACATGGAAAAGCTTCGTTATTTCGATGATATGGGCGTTATTGGGCGGTTGGGCGATTGGGCGATTGGTTTCCGTAACTCCAGCATTGGATAGCAGTATGGCACAGAGATTGGAAGACAACAACGCCGAAAGGCAAGGATCACCGAAAGGATTCTAACAAATGGCAAGCATCACCACCAATCGTAAAACAGGTAACAAGCGTTTGCAGTTTTTATGCCCAAAGGATGGCAGCCGCAAGACAATCCACCTCGGCAACATTACTAAAAAGGTTGCTGACACATTCAGAGCGCATATTGAAGAGTTGATTGCAGCGCGAGCGAGCGGTACTTCAATTTCAGCTGAGACTGCGACTTGGGTTGGCAAGTTGAGTGATTCTAATCGTAAAAAACTTGAAGGACATGGACTGGTAGGGCCAGATTGCAGGGTGGGGCAACACACACTGCAAGAACTCGTTGACGAATTTGTAGCTACTCGATCAGTGAAGTCTTCGACTCTGACGGCGGACGCTCAAGCAACGGACAGCCTGATTGAACACTGCAAGGGCAGTACGAGCTTGGCGAAGATCACCACGCAAGTCGCAGATGGTTGGCGAAAATCGCTTGACTCATCCAAGCTTGCGAAGGCAACCGTTGCAAAGCGTGTTAATGTCGTGAAACAACTGTTCGCAAAGGCTGTTCGTTGGAAGTGGCTAACAGAGAGTCCATTCGCCAGAATGAAGCCTGGAAGCCAGAGGAACATGGATAAATTGGTGCATGTCCCACAGGCTGTGATTCAACGAGTGTTAGCGTGTTGCAAGCATGATCAGGATCGCCTTATTGTGGGCCTTGCTCGCTATGCCGGCCTGCGTTGTCCCAGCGAGCTAGTTCCCCTTCGGTGGAAGGATGTCAGGGATCAAGATGCCGTACCGCATTTGCTGGTCTCAAGTCCAAAGACAGCGCACCATGAGAATGGGCAACAGCGTGAGGTGCCGATCGATGCGGATTTGATGGCGCTCATTCGTGCCGTGCCGCGAGGGGTAGATGATGCGCCTGTTGTGCCTCGGGTCAAGAGTGCGGCGATCAACATGAGGAAGATGTTGCAGGCGGCTGTCAAGGCTGCAGGGGAGCAGATGTGGCCAAGGTGTTTTCAGAATCTACGGGCATCTTGCGAGATGGATTGGATTAACATTTCCGGCGTTTCGCCATACACCGTTGCGAGCTGGATGGGTCACAGCGTGCTAATTGCCGAAAAACATTATGTGAAAGCACGCAGAGAGCAAATGCTTGCGGTTACAAGCGGGAAAAAAAGCGACGCAAAATACGACGCATTAGTGACGCAAAATACGACGCAGCACAGAGCGACACCCACTATCAAGGAATCACAAAGGTCGTTGCAATCCTTTGTGTTTCCAGTAGTAATGCCACTTGGTGCGTTCCCTTGCGGGTTGATGCAGTTTCCAATAGTGGGCGAAGAAGGATTCGAACCTTCGAAGGCTAAGCCAACAGATTTACAATCTGTCCTCGTTGACCACTTGAGTATTCGCCCGCGTGATGCAAGTCGCGAAGTGTAGTTTGCCTTTGCTGAGCGCGCAATTGAGGCAGATGTGTGGTCGAAAAGCCCTACGAGGTGGACGGTGCTTTGGGCCTGACCACCAACCGCTTGGTTGCTTGATACACCCGCAGCCAGCGTGCTTGCGCGCGTGGCGCTCGCTTCTTGGACTTGCGCGCTACGAGCCAGAGGTGCAGGAAATACATCAGCAGCACGAAGGCGAGCGTGAGTGCCACGCCGAGGAGCGCTTGATGGGTGATGTCCTTCACTCCGGCCTGCGCGGCGGCGCGCGCGCCCATGACTCCCACCAGCATTTGCAGTGGGACCGTGACGAGTGTGCAACTGAATTCCACCAAGAGAAACTTCCACCACTTCATGTGCAGGAGTCCGCACATGGTGATGACTGGTGTTCGTGTGCCCGGGATGAACCGAGCTGCGAGTAAAACGAACGCGCCGCGCTCGTCGATTTGATGTTTGACTTCGAGTAATCGCCGTGGGTGCAAGACACGCTTGAACCAGCGCGAGTGGAGAAAGCGCGTGCCGAATGTGCCGCACATCCAGAACCAAATGGAATCTCCAGCAACGATGCCGAGGTATGCCCACAGCCAAAAGTGCACGAACAATTTTAAGTCGTGCGCCGCAATCCACCCCGCGGGAATCAAGATGAAGTCTTCGGAAAGATGCAGCCCAACTCCCGTGATGATAAACGCGCCAAAGAGCGAGATGGCGCCGTATTTCTCGATGCCATCACTCAGCCACTTGGGCATCGCAGGCGCTTCGGTGGTCGTAGCGGCGACATCATTGGCGACATCGGCGACATCGACGACATCGCCGACATCATGGCCAGCAGCGGATTGCACCGTCGTGGCAACTGATTGCGCAGACTCGGCGGCTGCAGCAAACAGCCACACGCACAGTCCAACGACCGCAGTTGTAAAAAGAAAGCGCCGCATCATCATTGCTGATGA
>Ga0209702_10004167_pt1 | contig 21453 bp, 2 predicted proteins | sample FRY01_FD_187210 | JGI IMG/M metagenome (GOLD analysis project Ga0209702, IMG submission 187210) | Freshwater microbial communities from Lake Fryxell liftoff mats and glacier meltwater in Antarctica - FRY-01 (SPAdes) (version 2) | ecosystem: Environmental > Aquatic > Freshwater > Ice > Glacier... | reverse complement strand
CCCGCCTCTCCCCCCCCCCCCCCCCCCCCCCCATTTGTCCCCCCCCCCCCCCTTGAGGTCGGATAGAAATTCACTGGCGGAGGTGAATTTATCGCCCAGCTCGGCAAGAACCTGAGACCTCATACCCGCATTTTCCTCACGGGCGAGAAACTCCCCACTAGCCTGATCCAGGGCGATCATGGTGACCTTGAGCTGGGGTGGCAGTAAATGCTGAGTGCCTTGAGGACTACCCGACGAATTGGCACCCGGATTGGTGATAAGGGCAGAGTCGTACTCGTATTGCGGAGCGATGGCATAGGGCTTGGTTGCAGTGGCAACGGTAGTTTCAATCTGCGGGGAAATAACGACTGAAAGGATGTTTTCGGCGATGGGACGCGTGAAGGCACGGGATTGTGCCTTGTCACCATCTTTGACTGTGGTGGTGAGGGCTTCCTGAAACCATTTGCGCGAATTGGTGATCTTGGTGCGGTCATCGGGATCGATGAGACGATAGCCGTCGGCGTAGATCCGGTTCATCTCAGCGGTGGGGCTGTATTCCATCAAGCGCAGGCGAAAGCGGGGTGGCACACTGGTAATCTGGTTGAGGAACGGGGGACGATAAGGCTGGTCATCCCCCCATTCGACGAAATAACCACGACCGCAGAGGAGATTGACCATGTTTTCGGTGTTCGCTTGGCTGGCAGTGGCAGCGACGAGGCGAGTGACGCCGAGAGGAGCCTGAAAAAAGACCGCATGACCAGGGTAGTCCACCTTAGACCCACTTGAAGTGAGAAGCTTGGTTGTGGGGCCGCAGACGAACTGCAGCTCGGACTGGCGCAGGTTGGCTCTGGCACGCGTGACCTGCTGGCCGGCAGCATCCGTGCGGAATGGGTCGGAGGCACTTTCCAAATAGGTGTTGAGAGTCGCCTGGCTAAGGTTGCGGGTGAGTGTGTCGAAAGCGACACGGGCCTCACGGAACTGAGTTACGCGGGCATTGGCTCTGACCCAACTACGCTGAACGATGCCGATGACCTGTGTGACCACCAACATGAGAATGACGAGGATGGTGATGGAGACCATCAACTCAATGAGGGTGAATGCCCGCGATCGACGGCACCGGACACTGATACAAAGAACCTTGGGGAGATGTGTGAATGATCCAGTGTTCATGGGGGCGGATCAGCGAGTTTTCGCGAAGAGGTGATTAAAGATGCTGTAAGAAAGGCGATTATTTTCGCCGAACTTAAATTCAGGGTCCGCAGAGGCGGCGAGGCGGATGACGACACGCCGCAGGAATGGCTGGTTCAGTTCGGTCTGAGGGAGGGAGGCTGGGAGCGTGAAGTCGATCTCCGCGACAAAGGCAATATCCTTGGACTGCTGCTCCAACTGCTGCCCCTGATCGTTAAAGTAACGCCGACTTATCTCCGCCAGGGCATTACCACCACCGGAAGGTACTGTAGTTTGTGTGGTGCCTTGTGCAGGGAGCAGACTGAACTGAGTGTTTTCGAGATCCCGAATGATCTGCTCTAGGATGTTGCTGTTGATAGCTAGCAGGCCAGTTTTGCGGGACATTTCGAGCCCTTGCGGCAGGAGTCCCAGCAGGGTGATGATGGCGAGGGATGCGATGGCAACTGCTAGCGCCACCTCGACCAAAGAGAAGCCTACAGTGTACCTGCGGCGTGATGGAAGAGAGGTCTGAATCATGGGCTAAAACGCTTATATTCGAGGGTGCGGAACTTGTAGAAGGTATCAAGCGGTGGCAGACTGAGCGGATCAGTGGCATCGCCATAGTCTGGGATGGGATTACTCGTATCTGAAGTGTCGATGTAGCGCTCAATGAGCGCGGAACCCCGATACTCACCCAGGACGGCGTCTTTGAGAGGGTCAAAGACATCCGCCGCCGAAGAGCGGGCTTTGCGCAGCATTTGAGCCCGCATGTGAACGCGGAAGGTGTTACCGCGGGTGGTGACACGGTTGTAAAGATTGGAGTAGGGGCGTTCGCGGGTATTGTCACCTGTAGGAGCATGGTTCTGCCAAAAGTCATCCATGACCTGCTGAAGCTGAGAACCGCTGGTGTTCAGGCTGACGCTACCGACGCTACCGATATTTTCACTCGGGCTGGTGGAAGCGCCGCGGCTGACATCCGGGATGAGGTGAATCTCACAGATTTGGCTAGGGGTGCGGAAGAGGCCGCGGATGCGGTTGAGGTTATGATTGGAACCGGTCGCGGTGAGGCGAAAACGCTGCTCGAACTGGTGGAGTGTTTTGGTGACATCGAGCGGACGGTGCCAAAATTTCCGGTGGGTGGATTCATCCCAAAAGCGGTCACCGGCGTTGCTCCACATAGCTGCAGTAGCAAACTGCTGGTAATTTTTGGCGTTGTTCACGTCCTCATTGGCGGGGATGGTGGTCATGAATTCACCTTTCATGAGGGCGTGCATAGCCGTGGCCCGAGTGATGTGGGTGAAGGGCATGATCTGGTAATTCATGTTGAGACGCCCGGCGACGGAGAGTGGCTCACTGATGGCGTAAGGCTCCACCACGGGCATGTAGAAGAGGTCGAGGAGATTGTGGTCACGGGGGTTGTGATCTCCAGGGTGACCGGTGGAGACGGGTTTGCCGTAGGTGTGTGAGCGGGAGTAGGGCCGGAAGAGCAGGGTCTGCCAGGGCTTGCCGTCTGTGTTGGTGCTATAGGCGGCACCAGAGGAGGAGACTGCATTGGTAGAGACGCTGCCACCGCCCCAGACGCCGGTGGGTAGGGAGCCGAACATGACGGGGGAGGAGACCATGCGGTTGGGCGTCATGTAAACGCCGCTGCGCCAGTCATCGCTGTTGCGCCAAGGCTCGAAGAAATAACCAGAGCGGTAGAATTTTTTGCTAAAATAACGGGTGAACTCGCCGGCGAAGTAATTGCCCTCATCCGGCTTGTTGATGTAGGGGCCATCACGGGCGTTGGCGATGCCATTGTCAAAGTCACCATAGCTGTTAGCAGTTTTGCTCCAGGCGTCCGCAGGAGGCAGGTCGGGCACGCGGCGGCGCGAGTGAAAAGGCACACTGAGCATTTGATCCGGCCGGACGTAGCTAGAAAAGACAGAGCTGGCGACATTTGGCAGCACGCTGCCATTTTCCGTGTCCGACCACTGAGTGGTGAAGCTGTGGATGGTACGCGGTTGTTGCTGCGGGGGGAGCGATTCCACCGCCTGCCAGACGGGATGCTTCATCCACATCGTGCGCGGCACGTTGTTCCGCGCGGCGACGAGACGGTAATCCCCTACCGCTGGCACGTACGTGCGAATCACGTCACTGCCAGACCAAGGCCTGCCGGTATCATCTATATAGCCGTTTGAAACCTCTGGAGGTATAATGCTAATTCCATCACGGGTACCGTTATCAAACGCACCGGCTCCAGTGGAATACCGTGATTCGGTGTCCAAACGCCCGAAGAGCACCTGCTGGTCTGAGGAGGTGAATGTGGTGACAAAAGAGGGTTGGACAGCCCAAGGATTGCCAACGCCGGTGAACGCAGGGCTGAACGTCCCTTGCATACGGCCGATACAGCCCATGCGGTTAAAACACCACCAGTGTGGAGCCTGAACGGAACGGCGGTATCTTTCACGGCCAAACTGGTCCACCGTGTAGTAGTGATTGATCTCCTCTTTATTGGCGGGGCGTTTACTGTTGGGCTGGATGCCAGCCGGGTCGCCTGCAGGGCGACGCTCACCACTGAAGGCGAGGGCCGGAACAGGCAGGGTCATGTTGTCAAAGGAGAGGTTGATGGTCTGGATCTCCTCGCCGTTACTGCCGGCACGGCTGTGCTTGTCGTAGATGCGGATGCGGAGATCACGCTGGCCGAAATTCAGACGCATGGGACCCGCGCGGTTGACGGTGACGAAGGCGCTAACCAGCCCCCAACTATTCAACCCGCTGTGGGGGATAGGATTGCCAAAATTTTCGATGTACCGGCTGGCACTGCTGGTGCGTGCAGATCCACTCACATAAGGATCCGTATCTTCCCCCATCTGGGTGCCGCCCCAGCCGCGGACAGAACGACCGCCGGATATGGCGGTGGGGCCAGCAAAACCGCCGCTGGAATACACATCGTGATCTTCATACAAATTTTCATTGGATTTGACGATGACATCACGCGTGGAGGGGAAGAGGGTCTGCCCATCCAACGTGATGGAACGCATGAACGTACCATCAAGGACGATGGCCCACTCTGGGTGGATCTTGGTCCAGCCTTGCATGGCGCAGAAAGACTCAAGCATGAACATCAACTGTACCCGTTTCTGGTTCGGTTGGAGGGGGATGTCGGGTTCGAGGGTCAGGTTCCAGTTAGCGGGGGCGTAGCCAGGATGGCGGGCGGGGTGGCGGGTGACGACTCCAGGATCACAGCCATAGAGGCGACCGGTAGTGTCGGTCAGAGGGGGATAATTGGAATACCAGCGGTTGAAGCCTAGGCGGGTGATTCCAGGCGGGAAATTCGGGGAGAGCTCTTCACCAAGGCTGGCTGCAGTTCCCAACACGCGGGGGGCGGCAATGGCTTTCGGCGCACAGCCCCCACCGCTGCGGATGCCACCAGTGTCCACAAAATAGAGCTCGTCGTTTTTACCATCGGCAGTGCAGATGATCTGGAAACCGATCTCAGAGAAGGTGAACATACGACCAAAGCCTTGGTAAGTCTGATTGTTCTTCGACCAGCGAGCAGGGCTGACCTGACCGTGCCCAGGATAGACGCCAGCGTCATCAGACAGGAAATCACCACCGATTTTGGGATTGGTACCATCCTTGAGTTCGCCAGTGGCTTTGCGGGTGACACGCTGGCTGGTATAAGTGTAGCGGTTGGGATCTAGCTGATCCTTTCTATCATACAAAGCCGTGCCGGTAAGAACAGTTGGGTTTGTGCCATCCTGATCCCTGGCGAGAAGGCCGTCATAGAGATTCGTGCAGCGAATGTAGTCAAAGAACTGGATGGAGAGCTGGGCGGCGTTCTGATTGCCGTATTTCTGGCCGAAAGTCGAAGAGCTGCTACCCAAGCCACTGGTCTGGGGGAACTCCAGATTCGCGATCTGGGCGTAAAGGAAGTCGAGCAGGCGGGAGTTGCGCTTCAGGCCCGGAGAACTACCCAGTCCAGAGGTGGAGCCGGTGACATCATGCGTGGCATGGTGAGGCTCCGCGCGACGGAAGATGTAGCTGTTGGCGACAGAGGCACCGGTGCCGGTAGCACGCAGAGTGGCACAGAGGGCGATGAGATTGTCGAAAGTGCTCCGCTTTTTGTCGGCGGTGGTTTCGCTTGGCACGTCAGGAAGAGGCCAGATGGCGATGCGCGGCAAACCGCGGGAGGTGAACTCGGGCGAACGGCTGTGGGCGGTAAGGAAGAAGCGTGAACGCTCCAGGGTGTCATGGTCAAAGAGGTAGCGACCGCTCTGGCCGGGGACTTCTATGCGGGCAGCTGTGCGGCCGGCAGTGGTGTCATAGCCACTGTCTTGGAAAAGCATCTCATCCACACTGGCGAAGATGCGCTCGTTGCGAGCGGCCGCGATGTCTCCCCGGGTGGCCGGAGCGCCCTCACCATTGCCGGGGGAGAAGGCATCGGTCATGAAAGGGCGTGTGCCAGAGCGGGAACCACCGCCTGCGACCTTCGGCAGCAGGCCGTAGATGAGTTCCTTGGTCTGGACAACATTGGTGACATTCACTCGCGAGTCTAAGGGATCCAGATTGACACCCGGGAGGAGCACTGCACTGAGAGCGACGGTGGCAGGGTGCCCCGGATAACGCTGAAACTCGCCTCCAGTTCCAGGAAAGTTGGCCCATTTCGAGTCACGCTGATGGTAGAAGTAGGGCGGTGCGAAGAAGGTCGGCTCGGTCGCGGTGTTGACGTTCAGCTTGGAGGATTCGTCATCCGCCCAAAAGGCGACGCGACCTACGATAGGATTGATGGTGGAGGGTTCAGTGCCGCTGACGGAGCTGACGAATTTATTGGAAGCGTCCAGCGCGCCAGTGGTGCCGTCCTGGAGCACATAAATCCACTCCACCGGCATGGGGAGGCGCAGTTTGCTGGGCTTGCCGGCCGCCTGGGCCGGGAGCACGACTTCATTATAAGTCACCGATGAACCACCAATGGTTGGCGTCTGGTTTTGATAGGAAAAGCCCTCCACCGCCACCAGCTGCTGGCCACCATCGCTGGTGCCGGTGTAAGCAGCGCGCGGATCAATGATGGGAAAGTAAACGGCCTGAGCCGTGCCAGAGGAGAGGCCGGGACGGACAACAGGCTCGTTCAAGTCCACGAAACGGGCTTTGTTTGAGCTGGAGTTCCAATCCTGTGGTATCTGGTTTTGCTGGGAGAAAATCTCGGCCTCGTTGTTCGGGCTGGTGATGACCATCCTGGCGCTGGAGTAAAGCTTATGGGCGCGCAAAAAATCGCCATTAGCCCGGTAAACACGCACCATGCCTGGCTGAGTGGCGTGAATGATCTGGTTGGTCGTCGTGGCGGGAGGTCCGCCAGAAGCTTGGTTGGAAGTGTTTTGCGCGTTCTGCAACTGCGCCTGGGTGATTGCCACAGCAAAATCGGCATACTGCTTAGCGGAGCGGGCGGAGACGAAGTTCTGCGTGGACTTATACTCCGTGCGGGTGACGGAGAAGATCGCGATGATCAGGATCGAAAGCAGCGCGACGGTGATGATGACGAGCACCAGGGCTATGGCCTTACGACGCTTGAGATGCTGAATGGCTCTTGAACTGGCTGTTTGCATAAAATGCTCCTTATTTTTGTGATTTAAACGATGATATAAAATCACCGTCTGGTCCGCAAGAGTATTTATTTTGTAACTACATTTTCAAAATTACCAGTGGCGGCGACGGCGCCAACCCAAGGCGATGAAGCCCAGGACAAGAAGCATCAAGCGCCCTGGCTCGGGCACGGCCACCACGAGGCTCCCCGTGTTGTAGAGGTTATTGATGTCCCAGAAGAGCCCAGAGTTGAGGGTGGGCAGGTTGAAGTCATTCACATAGCGATTCGTCGTTTCGTCCAGGCCGTCGAATTTGGTGGTGTGGGTGAGGCTGCCCCAGTCGATGAGCTTCCAGGTATTCCCGGCCACGAAGCTGAGTGAATCGAGGGCTGGGTCTGTGGTCACTTTGAGAGTGGCGAAAGAACCGAGGTTCGCGGTGCCGGTGCCAGTAAGCACGAGACGATCGGCCTCCGTGGCAGTAACCCCGGCGCTATTGGAGAAAAGATTCACTTCAAGGATGCCTTCAAGGTTGAAGGTTCCGCCGTTGAGACTGATCGTGAGCGACTGCCCGGAAACAGTGCCAACTGTACCCGGAGCGATGGTGCCAAAATCCCCGATGGTGACGTTGTTAGATGCTCCAGGAGCGATGATGCCGGCCCCCGCCAGGGTGGCACCGCCAGCGACCACGACAGAACCCGTGCCGGTGCCGCTGCCGGAGGTATTAGTCACCTGGAGCGTGCCCGTGCTGACCGTGGTGGTGCCGTGATAGGCGTTGCCAGTGGCATTGCTAAGGGTGACGACGCCCGTCCCGACCGTCATGAGCGAGAGGATGTCATCCGTAGCAGCGGAGCCGCCGGTCGCCTCGCTGATCCGGCCACTGAAGGCCACACCGGAACCGGTGGTGGTGCCGGAGTCGATGCTGAGGGTCTTGGTTTCCCGAGTATTCGCGCGGGTATCCTGGAGGGTGACCGAGCCGCTGAAATTGACAGGGGAAGCCGCAGCGATGGTGGTGTTGCCTGAACCGTTGGCATTGACGTCAATGGCCTGGGTGAAGCTAGTGATGGCGGGGTTGCTGACACGCAGGGTAACGTCGGGGTTGGCCTGGTCGCTGAGCCAGTGGACGGGGTCGGTGCCGCTGCTATTGACGGCGGTGACGGACTGGGCGGCCATGAAGAAGGTCTGGCCGCCAGAGGTGCCATTGTTGACGCTGACCTGAGTGCCATAAAGCATGTTGGCGGTGGTGCTGAAGTCGGAGACACGCACGAGATTCATGGTGAGATCTTGATTGATCTGGATGATCTCATAGAGGCCGTTGCGCTCGGGGCTGTCGATCTCGTCCTTGACGAGGATTTTCTTACCGATATCCGCAGAACCAAAGGTGACGCCATCAAGCACGCGGCTGACATTATAGAAGGCACCGGGGCCGGCATTGGGGATGCCGGTATTGACCAAACCGCCAGCAGTAGCCTCAAAGGCACCGCCGAGGCCGCTAATGTTGTCGGCGATGAACCGCGTGCCGCGCTCTACGCCGAGCAATGACCTGCCAGAGGTGGCGAAGTCAGCGAAGAGGGTGGCGGGAGTGGAATCTCCGAGTTCAATGACACCGCTGCTGCCCAAGGCAGAGGCATGGCCGATGAGCAAAGCCCCGCTGCGGATGATGGTGGAGCCATTCACGGCGGCGGCGCTGGTCTGTCCGGCGAGCGTTCCGTAATTGTTGGCAGCGGATAAGAAAACCCCACCGGCGATGACGGTGATGCCACCGGTGCCTGAAATGGCTCCCTGATAGTCGGCATTGCCGAATGGCGAAGCATCGATGAAGAGGTTTTGTCCGGCGAGCCGCGCGACTTCAACCGCACCGGTGACCGTTGCGAATGTCGAGGTAGTGGCCAGGACGGAAATACCCTCCCCGTTAACAGGGCCGAAGGTCAACTGGTTGGCGAGGGTATCGCCCTGGAATTTGAGGATCAGCGCCATACCGGCAGAGCGGGTATCTGTGGTGGTGCCGACTTCGACACGGCCGGTGCCAAAGGCTCCGTCCACGGTGCCAACAAGCGTACCCTGGGCCAGGGCAGTGCCGCCAGTGTAGGTGTTGGCGGCAGTAAGCTCAAGCACACCGTTCCCACCTTTGACAATCCGGCCAGCATCCCCTACCAGCACACCCGTGACGCGAGCATCTGCAAAGACTGCTGACTGGCCGCTGACAGCCTCGATCATGCGGGAGTTACGCCCGAGGTCGATACCGTTGGCAAAGATGACAGTGGCGGTGGCGTCCTGCGCGCCGAGAATGAGGGAGGTGTTGTCCGGGACGAACCCGCCGGAACCCCACGCCACGGTAGCGCCACTGCCGCCCAGATTGACGGTGCGATTGGTGGTGTAGGCGGCGAAACCGCCACTGCTGGTCCAGTCCACCTGCGTGGCACCAGTGCCGACCGAACGGATGAAGTCACCAGCATTGAGACCGAGCACGCCACCATCAAGGCGGAGGTGACTGTTCGCAGGCAAAGCGGTAGCAATGTCGAGGCGCAGGACGCCGCCCTGTAGGAAGGTGGTGCCGGCGTAGAAATTCGCCACCGAAAGGGCGGTGGTACCATCTCCGGTATGCACGAGGTTGACCTCCCGATTGAGTGCGGTGTTGTTGACGATGCTGGAGGAGATACGCAGTGTCTCTTTCGGATTCCAATTGTGGATGATGAGGTCAGCACTGGTGCCATCGGTGTTGATGAGGCCGCTGGTCAGGAGGCCGCCGCTGATGGAGTTGATGTGATTACCCGCGTTGGTGGTCTGCAGGATGGCTCCGCCGAACAGGGTGAGGAGGTCACTGACGACGATACTGCTCGAGTTAAGCGCGGCTGGTGTGGTGGCAAAGTACTCCGAATAAAGGGAGGAACCGACGACGGAGGCGTTGGCAGCCAGGCTGAGCGTGATGGTGTTGTTCCCAGAATCTACCGACTGGATGGTCGTGCCAGCAGCAATGCCCGTTCCAAAGATGGTCTGGCCAGCTTTGAGACGTGCGTCATTAATGTTGGTGACTGTAGCACTGCCCGCAGCCAGATTGCCGGTGACGGAGGCATCAAAGAAATAAAGGGGCAGCCCGGTGTTATCCGAGAACGCCGGCGCCTGGTTCAGGGTGATGGTGTTATTGGCCTGATCGATGGAAATGATGATGGTGCCGTCGAGAATGCCGTTGCCGCGTACCACCATCCCGGCCTGGAGCCTGTCAACGCCGGGCACGCGGGTGATAACCGGGTCCGTGATCAAACGATCGCCCTGGAGAGCGACTTCGTTGTTGAAAAAGAGGATGGTGTTGACCGCACCGCCTGAGACCGTGGTTCCGCGGAAAGCCTCTTCGGGAAGGGCTCCATCATGCACATTTCTGGAGGAGGTCCAGGTCGCTGGGTCCGAAAGGAAGTGGTGAGCGCCGCTGATATCCGAACCAGAGAGGATGCTGGTGGAGGGGCTCACATAGCCGAAATCATTGACACCGGGAGTGTTGACGGCGCGATTGGTGAAGGTGGTGCGCGACATGATGACACCGACATCCAGGAGCGCACGGCCAGCCAGGACGACCTGGGAGACAGTGGGGCCGCCTTGAACGTCAAACAGAACCGTGCCGCCCTTCTGAAAATCCACCGCGGTGGGATTGTTAAGATCCTGGAGATTCAGGAAGGTTCCCGAGCCGACGGCGCCGATGACGCGAACGGTCGAGCTACCCTCACGCACCTGCAAAGTGCCGATCATGTTCTGCGTGGTAGTGCGACCAGTGATACTGCTAAGCTCGACGGTGCCGCCAGCAAGGATGAGCGCCCCGACGTCGTTGCGAATGTATTGGTCATTAAAGGTTGCAGAAAGACGCAGGACACCGTCATCCGCCACGAGGCCTTCCAGACCATAGCCACCGAAGGCCGTGCCGAGCAGGGTGAGCGTTCCCTCGCCACGCTTGACCAGGGAATAGAACTCTTCTGTTCCGGGTGTGGTGTAGTTGCCGCCCAGACGCAGATTGGAGTAAGCATTGCCGACATCCCAGACAGCGGTGTCGTTGATGGTAAAGCCGCGGTCCGTGCTGGCGGTGGTGCCATTGAATTGAAGGATGCCGCCATTGAAGATGAGGTTCCCCACCGCGTTAGAGGAAGCGCCGAGTCCGCTGGCGGTGCCGGCGAAGGCCAAGTTATTGGAACCACCGAAGAGTGCACCGACGGAGATAAGAATCTCTGTTGGACTCAAGATTGCCGCCACGGTGGCTCCCTCTGGGATGCCAGGGCCGGTCACGCGCTCGCCGACGCTGAGATTGGCGGTGGAGGACATGCTGACGGAGGCGCTGCCGGCGGTAGTGGTGGCAAGAAGCGTGGCACCGATGGTGGCTCCGGCAGTGTAAGTGAGATTGTTTTGGCCGGCGACGGTGACCGGGTTAGAAATCTCGATCGTGTTGGCGTCCAGGATGCGCAGGATGGTGGAACTGCCAGGGATACCGTTGCCGCTAACGGTCTGACCCACGGTCATGCCAAGCGTGCTGCCCACCACAATGCGGGTGCCGCTGTCCGTGTCAGCGGTGCGGACACCGCCAGCAGTGGAATTGGAGCCGAAGGTGACCGATATCCCCCCGGCAGTGGCAGGATCAGACACCACGTTGATGCCGACAATCTGCCCGATGGTGATCTGATTGTTGTTGTTGATCGCGATGATCACGGCATTGGCCGGGATGCCCGTGCCGGAAACCCCCTGCCCAATGGTGAGACCGGCAGTGCCGCCAGCGATGGTGACAGTGGCACTGTTATTGGTGACCGTCGCAGCTTGCGAACCGCTTTTTGCAGTCACGTTGTTGCCAAAACTCACACTTATATCATCGAGAGCGACGAGGGCACCGTTAGACAGGGTGACGGTTCTGTTCACGGCGTTGACTGCGGTGATGGTCACGCCAGCAGAGATGGACGCACCGGTGACATTCATGCCAAAGGTGAGGCCGGTCACGTCACTGACATCGCTCAGGGTGCGCCCGAGTGAGCGGGCGAAGGAAATGAGCTGGGTGTTAGCACCATACCCCTCCACCGCGAGGGTGCGGATGGTGGTGATGCCGGCGTTGAGTGTGCTGACACCTGTGTAGGTGTTGAGGCCGGAGAGGATGAGGCTACCGAGACCGCTCTTGTCCAAGCCGTTAACCACGGGGTTGAAGGCCAGCGCCGTGGCACCGGAGGCGGTGGCATTGGAACTGATGGTGAGCGTGCCGATCTGGTTCACCGCGTCGGTGACGGTGATGGCGTTGATGGTGGTATTGGCATTGATGCCTGTCCCGGTGACGACCACGCCAGTGGCGAGTCCCACTAGGCTGATGCCGGTGATCTGGTTGCTCGTGTTGAGCGTGCCGCTTCTACCTGTTGGGGCGAGGTTGGCGATGACCGCGCTAATCTCCAGTGCGCCGCTGCCGGTGTTGTTCTGCAGGATGACTAGGTCGCTGCTGGTTCCGGCCCCGCCGGAGAGCGAACCTGTGCCGTCGATGACCCCGGAGTGAGCCGCCATGTTTGTGGTGAAGAGAATACCGGAGGACTGGAGTACATTGACGCCGGTCAACGAGGTGCGGAAGGGAGCGTTGCCGGTGACGTTATTGGAGTTATGGAAGCGCAGCGTGTTGGCGGTGCGGGTGTCCTGGGTGCTGTTCCCGATGACATTCATGTTGGCATTGACCGCCCATTCATTGGGGAGCGGTCCGGGTAGTGCACCGACGTTCGTGTAGGTGGAAAGGCCGCGTATGAGCTTGTCGATCGTGCCTGTAGTAGTAGTCCCGTCTTCATTAACGTTACTATTGGTGGCCCAGCTAATGCCGCCCACGGTGGCCCAGCCGCCCAAGATGCCGTTGATGTTATTCGTATCAGTGCTGGCGATATCGTCGGCACTGAAATCCACCGTGGCCCCGGTCTGACGGCCAATGCCGTTCATGCGCAGCTTGGCGGTGCCGCTAAGGCGCTCGATAAAGTTGCGCCCAGCCCCGATAGTGGTGCCCGCGACGATTTCCACATGACTGCCGCCACTGAGCTGGAGTGTGCCGCCAAAACGGGTGCCGCCGAGCACCAACTGGCCGTTGTCGGAGAGTTTGCCATTATTGTTGCTGCTGTAATCTAGGCGCAGCGTGCCGGCCTGGATCGTGTGGCTTGGAGAGGCGATGCCGTTGGTCACCGTGTTCCGAGTAGCGGCATCTGCCTGGCCACTGAGGATGAGCATGCCCTCACCGCCCTGGAAAATGGCATTACCGCCGCCCAGGGTGCCTTTGAGATCCAGAACTGCCCCGTTACCAACGATGATGTTGGAATTGGCAGTGACGAACACCGGCCCGGCCCAAGAACTGGAGCCGGTGGTGGTAGCCAAGGTGCCGCCGGCCAAGAACAGCGTCTGCACGGTGGAGTAGGCGACATTGCGCAGATCCACGGTGGCGTTTTGGTTGCCCAGCGTGGTGCTGCCATTGGTCCCGCCGGCGATGATAATGCCCGCGCCACCTGCGGCACCGAAGGCACCATTCACCGTCGCGGCCAGAATACCGGCATTGACGACGGTTTCACCCTTGTAGGTGCTGGTGCCCCCCATGACCCAGGTGCCGTTGCCAATCTTGTTCACTGATGTCGGGCCACCAGTGCCATCACCCAGCACCAGATTGAACTGGTTGTTCCCGCGATTCGATCCACCCAGAGTGAGGGTGCGGCTGCCGGAACCAGCGAAGGCGATGTTCGGAGAGAATCCGGCGAGGCCGAAAGTAACCCCCGCACCAATGACTGTGCCGTCGGCGATGAGAGCGCCTGCGTTATCTCCCGTGCCGAGTGTGAAGGCGCGGTCGGTGAAGGTAGCGAAGGTGCCGTTGAAACGCAGCGCGCCACCGTCGAGGACTAGGTTGGCGGCGGCGTTGGTGGAGGCACCGATGCTGCTAGCACCACCACCAAAACCAAGCCCGAGAACACGGATGCCGCCGCCGCTGATGACCGTGGCACCGGAATAGGTGTTATTGGTGTTACCCAGAGTCAGGACGCCGTTGCCGGACTTGGTCAGTCCGAGCACTGCGAAGGAGTCCTGGCCGTCGATGAGTGAACCGGAGAAAGTGAAACTGGCCTCGCTATTGACCGTGAGGGTGGAGGTGGAAGAAGCTAGGCCGTTGTTGGTGACCCCCCCAAAGCCGGTAAGACGGGAAACCGTGGTGGAGAAGCCATTAAGATCTACAATACCGTCCGTAGCCAACTGATAGCCGCCAGTGGTGCTCTGCAGACCGGTGCTGCTCTCAAAACGCACGTCTCCCGCAGTGACGTTCAGCAGGCCGTTAAACTGGTTGTTGCCGCCGAGTCTGAGGAGGCCGGAACTGACGATGATGTTCCCAGTGAGAGTGTTGTTACCCAGAAGAGCGAGGGTGGAGCCGACGACGCGCACGAATCCGATGGTATTGTTTCCGGTGAGTTTGAGGGCATTGAAACCCGCGTAGGTCAGGTTTTGGGCGCTGCCATTGGCAGCGGCGGCGGCGGACAGCTGATAGGTGGTGCCATTGGTAATACTAGCGATGGTCGTACCCGGGGTGATGCCCGTGCCAGACACGCTCGCTCCCACTTCTAGGCCAGCGGTGGTAGCCACCGTGACGGTGGTAAAGCCACTGTTGAAGGTAGAAGACAGGGTACCCGTGGTGGCTTGCTGCCCACCGCTGGTCTCGATGCCGCCAGTGAGGTCGTTGTTACCTGCCACCACCATGATACCACGGCTGGTGCCGTCTGCGGAGAAGATGAGGCGTCCAGCGGCACCATTGATCGTGTTGGCCGCACCGATGGTAAGCACCCGGCTGTCTGCCACCCGGAACACGCCGTCAGCATTACCAAAAGTGATGCCGCGATTGCTGTCGCTGAAAGTTAAGTTCGCGCTGACACGCAGAATACCGCCGTTGATGGTGAGCTGATCCGCCTTGAAAGTTCCTGGGTTCAGCCCGAGATCACTCTCACGGGCGATCTGGAGCACGCCCTCATTGATGTAGGTCTTACCAGTGTAATTGTTCGGCAGGGTAAAGTTCAATGTGCTGGTAACAGCGGCAGTGGGCTGCTGGGAGAGCGTGATGCCGTTGTTCCCCACCAGGGCAACCACCGTGGTACCCGGGGCGATGCCCGCACCGGTCACTGCGGCACCGACGACGATGCCCGTGTTGAAGGAGCCGGCAGCCAGCGTGACATTGGCGGTATTCGGATTGAGCAGCCCGTTGGAACCGATGCTCAGGGTAGGATTGAGAACAAGCGTGCTATTGCCCGTCTTCACCAGGCTGGTGGACTGTTGAATGAAGTCAAAATTGAGTCCAGAGCCGAGATTGACCGCCTGGTCAAGGGTGATTTGATTGGCGGAGTCCACCGAGACGATGATGGCAGGCCCCTGGAAGCCGCCAGCAGAGACCAACCGCATGCCCGCTGTCAATCCAGCCGTGCTGGAGAGTCCGGTAACGACATTGGTGAGATCCTGGAAGGTCAACTCCACACCGCTGCCGCTGGCAGCTAGACTGATCTCAAAGGTAGTAGCGTTAGTGATACTAGCGATGGTCGTGCCGGCGGCGATGCCCACTCCAGACACCGTAGCACCGATTTCCAGGCCGGTGGTGGAGCCAACGGTGACAGTGGTACCACTGATGGTGGTGGCGGTCAGGGGGGCGACTGCGGCGGAATTCCCGCCGAGCCGTGTCGTCGTGTCGGCGATGACGCTGGTTATGTTGAGCTGATTGGTCGGGGTGTAGATCACGAGTTCGTACGGATTCAGCGAGCCGGCATGCGTGCCAGCGATGAGCTTACCGCCCGCGATGGTGTGGGTGGCGCGAGTGGAGATGATGCCGCCGCTATTGATGATGAGGCTCTGCTCCGCAGCAACGGTATTGGCCTTGATGGTGATGGTGCGACCGCCGGTGTCCTGAATATTGAGGGAATGGATGACGCGATTGTTGGTAAGGCTCTGGTTGTTGCCGATGACCTTTATATTCTGGGTAGAAACCCAGGAGTCGGAAGAGTTTGTCGCGGTTGTGTTGCTGTAGTTTCCGTCTGCCAGCGCGGTCACGCTACTGCCGGACATGGCGGCCCACTCGAAGAGTTCGACCCCGGAGAGAACCCGATTACGCACCGCCCACCCGCCGATGATGTTGTTGGTGATCGTGGGCGCGGCGGTGATGTTGATGGTGCCGTTATCCACATTGCCGGTGGTGACGGTATCAAAGACGACCATCGAGCCGGCGGCACGGGTGCCAAAGCTGGAGAAAGTCAGCGAGTTGGAAAGTCCACCTGCGTGTGAGCTGTGAACGAGGTTGGCCCCGCCAGCGAGAGAGAGGGAGCCGAGCGCCTCACTGAATGCCAGGGCGGTCCCACCATTGGTCACACTGCCCACCAGGGTCATACGCCCAGAGTTGAGGATGATGGCGGCGGTGTCGTTGACACGGTTGCGATTGTTGACCGTGCCACCATTGACAGTATTGGTCATGTTCAAGCCCTGCTGGGTGGCGGCGTTGCCACCGATGGTGCTGCCGCTGCCGGCGATCGTGATGGAGGTCACGCCAGTGAGCGAGCCACCGTTGGCCAGGCGCAGATCGGCCGCGAGGATGCTAACCGCGCCCGTGACCGTGCTGGCGGAGTTGACGTTGAGCACGGCCCCGTTGATAACGTTGTCACCGGTACCCTGCAAGGTGAGTCCGCCGGATTGAATGCTGACCGCAGAGGCCCAGTTTACCGTGGTCAAGGCTTCAATGCCACGAAGGAAGAAGCCGCCGCCAGTGACGGTGGTTTCAGAGTTGAAGTTGGTGACGCCACCATCCACCACTGAGATGCCGCCACCGAACTGCCCGGCGCCGTAGTTCAGTGTCACATTGCTACCCGCAGCAGTCGGCGTGGCGGAAAGTTGGTAGGTGGTGTCGCTGAGGATCTGCGTGATGGTGGCGTTGGCAGGAATGCCACTACCGCTGACCGCCATGCCGACCGCCAAGCCGGTGGTGCTGGCGACGGTGACCGTCGTCCCGGCGGTGCTGTAAGTGGAAATGACCGGCGCGACGAAGTTGAGGTTGAGTGTGCCGTTCCCACCATCGCGGAACAGTCCGCCGGAGCCGGCAACCACGCGGTTGAAGTTCCAAGTGGCACCGTTGTTGATGCGCAGGCCGAGGGTGCCGTTATTGCCGATAGTGCGGGAACCGATAGCCGTGGTGGCCGCGCCGCCGACGCCATTGCCGAAGTTCGTAGCGCTTTCCAGAACTAGTGTGGCCCCCGCATTGATGAGCGTGCTGCCGCTGTAGGTGATGTTACCGAGCGCAAGCACCTGCGTACCGTTGCCGCTGACGACTAGGCTCAGTGTGCCGCTGCCAGTGTTGTTGGCACGGTCGCGCAGAAAGCCGTTGAAGTAGTTCGTGCCGCTGGTGTTGAAGGTCAAGGTGCTGCCAGCAGACTGGTTCTCACCCTCGAGATTTTCCACGACGCCACTGGCGCTGTAATCGGACAGGCCGCGCACCGTTTCATCGAAGCCCATGAGCTTGAAATAGGCGTTGTTGCCGCCGTTGCCAGTGGCACCGGCACCATTACCCCCATCGAATCGCAGGAGCGAATTGTCGGCGATCTGCTCGCTCGCACCGAGCTGCACCACGGTGCTGCCGAGGCCACCCATGCTGACGTTACCGATCTTCAGGTCTCCAGTGATGGCACCATTGGCGACGTAGGTGCCAAAGGACGTGCTACTAGCGCTGCCAGCGGTGGCATTGGCGGAGAGCACGAGTTGCGTTTGGTTCTTCACAGCTTGTACGACCGTGCCATCCGGGATGTTGGGATGGCCGTTGATGGCCATGCCGGCGTAGTAGCCAGTGGTGCTGTCGATAGTCGCCACTCTGCGGACATCGAAGGTGGTGCTGGCGGTGGCGGCAGCGGTGGCCTGCACCGAGATGAGGAACTGCGTGGCGGAGTTGATCTGCGTCACCGTGGCACCGGCAGGGATATTCGGGTGGCCGGTGACCGGCATACCAATGTAGAAGTTGTTGGTGTTAGCGCCGCCGGAGAGATTGACCGTGGTGCTGTTTAGAGTGGTAGCAGCGTTGGAAACCTGCATACTACCGAGGGTGGTGGCGCTGGCCGTCGTGGTGGTCTTGCCAAGCAGAAGCTGAGAGTTCGACGCATTATTGAAACCGCGGCTGAACACGGTGGTGAGGCCAGTGTACGTGTTGGCGGTGGCTCCAGTAAGGGTCGTGCGCCCGGCACCCATGAAGTCGATGCCAAAGGTGGAGCCGACGACCTGCGAGATGCCGCCACTGATGTCCAGGCGGGCGGTGGCACCGCCGGAATTCACATTCACTCGGAGATTGCTTTCCAAAGTCACCGGAGCCGTGATCATGTCCACGCCCACGGTGGTGCTGTTGGACTGCACCTTGCTGAGCAGGGCGCGACCGTAGTCCCCGTTATTGAAGATCAGGCTACCATTGCCGGCACCGCTGACAATTTCGAAGCGGTGGGTGTTATTCAGGTCACCGATGACCAGCACGCCGACTCTTTTATTACCGTCCAGACTGATGGTGGCATGCAGCCCCCCGGTTCCGCCGACACCGATATCACTGGTCAGATTGACGATGGCTCCGAGGGAATTCGGGACAACGGTGGGACGCCAGTTGGCCGAGGCGTTCCAAGAACCGCTGCGCTGGAGGTGCAGGCTGTTCATGAGCACCGGTACCACGCCGGGCTTCGTGATAGCCACGATGATGCCATAGTCATTGAACAGGCTAACGTCATAAACGAGACCACCACCGAGGGTGGGCAAGATCAGATTGCCCCCACCGGCGCCGCCGGTGCGATAGTTCGCACCCGCATCAAAGGTGGAAGCCGCGCTGAGTTCCAACCAGGCACCGAGATTGAAGATGTCCCCCACCTGGGCTTTACCAGCACTGGTGGCTTGAGTGAGGTAGTTATTTACATCCTGAATCGTGATGGAGGTCAGACCCAGGGTGATCTGGCCGTTGACCTGAATGTAGTCATGACGGCCGGCGGTGATGGGTGTGGCATCCCAAGCGAGGAAATTCGAATCACGATAACCGCCGATGGAATCGTAAGTATTGGCATTGAGGGCCCCTTCAATCGGCAGCTTCTGGTTCAAGGTGGACTGATTGATGTGGAAGAGGGCAGCGGAGCCGTTGGCGAGAGTCAGATTGCCATTAAAGGTTAGCGTACTGCGATCCGCACCACTGTTCGTACCGGGACTGAGGAGCGCGCCGCTATTGAGCACATGGTTGGTGCCATCAAGGAAGCTGTTGCCCAAGGTGCCTGCCGTGCCGTTGACAAGGCCCGCACCCGCCAAAGTGCCGCCACTGTTGACCGTGGTGACACCAGTTCCCGTGCGATGAGTGTTTAGAGTGCCGACCTGCAGTACACCGCCGTTGACCGTGGTGCCGCCAGTATAGGAGTTGCTGGTGCTAGCGAGCAGGAGATTCCCCGTGTCTGCCTTGATCAGTCTGCCCGCGCCTGAAATGACGCTGCTGATGGTGGTATTGCCCACACCACCAACGGTGAATGCGCCCACTACGCCGACCACTCCGGTGCCGACGGTCAAGGTCTGCCCGGCCGTGGCCACGTTGAAGCGACCGCCACCGGCACCGACCGTGAACCCACGGGTGTAGGTGGCGGTGTTGCCGGTGTATTGCAGGGTGCCCTGGGTGGAGGCACCCCCCAGCAGCACCGCTGAGGTGGCATTGCCCAGGCTGCTGTTGCTGCTGCTGACCACAATTTTGGCGGCGATCAAAGTCCCTGCGCTGATCGTGGTGGTGCCTGAGTAGGTATTGGCGGCACCGATCTGCCAGGAGTTCGTGCCACTCTTGATCAGTGAGGACGAGCCGGCGATGACCGGGTTGAAGATGTTTACCAGGGTGCTGTCACTGGTCCCGGTGAGGGTCAGCGCATTGGAGCCGGAAATTGCACCTGTGTTGGAGAACACCAAGGCACCAGTGCCATTGGCCTCAATGGCGGCGGTGCCGCCCATGGTGAACAGGCGGTCTGTGCTGGAACCTGCGCCGGTGTAGCGCAGCGTCCCGCCGCTGATCACCAGATTGGTGGCCGCATTGCTGGAGGCACCGATGTCGCTGGCGATGCCACCGTTTTGCAAATTAGCCACGCTCAGCACACCACCGCTGATGGTGGTGATGCCGCTGTAGCCGTTGCCCGCCGCCGCGTTGAAGGCGATGCTACGGTTGGCTTCGGCGGGTTTTTGAATGACAATGTTGTCAGCATTCACCACGGTGATCACCGTGTACTCGCCGTTAGGATTAGGATTGCCAGATGCATCAGTAGGAGTGCCCTGCGTCAGTCCATGACCCGGAATGTTCAGCGGCACGGTGTCCGCAGTCCCCATTGCCGCAGAGGTCTGGTTCATGGTAAAACTCACCCCAGGGTTAACGGAAACAATGAAGGAGCCGGGTTTGATGCCATCACCACTGATCAACTGATTAACGATGAGCCCGGCAGTGTCCGCCATCACCACCGCCGAGCCATCAATGATCGCGGCGACATTGAGCCGGCTGTTGTCGGGAGTCACCACCCAGGTGCCGATGCCAGTCTTGGTGAGAGCAGTCTTGTTGGAGCTGCTGAAATCCCCCAAGGCCACGGTCATGAGATTCAATCCTATGTTGGCACCCGTGAGGGTGAGAGTGCGGGCTCCGCTCTGGCCATTGAAGCCCATGGCATCCACCCCGGTAAATTGGATGGCCCCAGTACCGGAGGCGTCAATGGTACCACCGGAGGAACCAATGGAAAAGATGCGGTTGGAGCTGCCTCCGGTGCCGACATATCGCAGTGTGCCATTGTTGAGCACCAGATTGGTCGCCGCGCTGCCAGCTGCGCCGATGCTGCTGCTGATGCTGCCATTCGCCAGCGTGGTGGCCTCCAACACTCCGCCGTTGATGACAGTGGCACCACGGTAGGTGTTGGCGACATTGGTCAGCTTTAATGTTCCTGCTCCTGCCTTGGTCAAAGAATTGCCAGCACCTACGTCCCGGATCAAGCCATTGACGGTAAGCCCGTTGCCAACGCTGTTGAGGATGTTCCAAGTCTGGTTGGCTGTCATTCGGATCGTGACGGCGGCGGCAATGGTGTGCGCTGCCGATCCTGACTGCACCGTGACACCGCCGGCATTGATGCTCAGGGTGTTCGCGCCGCCAATGGTGACCGAACTGCCTGCCGCTGTGGTTCCGGTGCCTGTGAAAGTCAGGCTGCCGATCTCGACATTTCCACCCAGGTTGGTGGTCAGGTTCCCGGCTGAGTTGGCCGTGAGGAAGACGTTGTCCACCACCCCTGGCACGGCGGCAATGCCGGTGCCATCCGGATTGGTGCGCCAGTTGTTGGTGACATTCCAAAGACTGTTGGTGCCACCAGTCCAATAGCGGTTGACTGGCGTGGCTGCGGCCACATTGAGCAACAGGCTGGTGCCGGTGGTGCTCAGCGACATCGTGTAAGCGTTCACGCCAATGATCAGGCCATTGCTGCTCAGCAGGGCGTTGGTGGCGGCTCCGGTAAAGCTGCCGCCAGTGATCAGCGCGTAGGAGCCGACCGTCAGGGCTCCCGCCGTGGTGGTGGGAGTGATGGTGATTTCTGCCCCGCCCACGCCGCCACCAGCGCCGTTGAGGGTGAGACCGCGAGTGACGATGACGCGGTCAATGTCGGTCAGCGAGGTTCCCCTGATGTCAAAGAACATATAGACCGGCGTACCCGAGGCTGCCCCGATCACCAGCCCCTGGGCCGGCCCGGTGCCGTTCTGC
>Ga0209702_10004165_pt1 | contig 21463 bp, 5 predicted proteins | sample FRY01_FD_187210 | JGI IMG/M metagenome (GOLD analysis project Ga0209702, IMG submission 187210) | Freshwater microbial communities from Lake Fryxell liftoff mats and glacier meltwater in Antarctica - FRY-01 (SPAdes) (version 2) | ecosystem: Environmental > Aquatic > Freshwater > Ice > Glacier... | reverse complement strand
TGCCTGGGGCGCTGGATCCCAGCGTGGGCGGCCACGAGTCCAGCCACTGGTCCGTCTCCGGCGAAAAGGCCAAGGGAAAATTGTAATCGAATGCCGACGAAATTTGTGACGTGTAGGTGTTTTGTGTTGCAAAGGCCCGCTGCACCTCGAATTCCACGTCGCGTGCCAGATTGTCGAAGGACAGCAGCTTGCGCCCAGACGACTCGTTTGTGTGGGCGTCGTGCATGCCGTGCAAGAGCTCAACGGAGGAGACGGCAGCGGCGTCTGTTGCACGCCAACCCCATTCGATACGCGAGCCCAGTTGAATTCCAGACGCGTTGCCAGCCTGCCCGCGAAGCAGGGCTTGCAGCAGAAGCACAACGTGGTGCGACAGCACGCGCGTGTTTTTGCTGGTCAGGAGAATGCCTGTTGCACTGGTGTTAATGCCAATGTAGTCGGAGAGGTTTGTCTTGCTCAGCACTTGCCAAACGTCGGTAGTCTGTTCTTGCAGACTGCGTGCCAGGTGCAGTGCTCGTGAGAGCGAGGTGTGCCGCATGAGAACGTACCACAACTTGTGCGGGTGCACCAGCAGGAAGGGCAGAATCATAGGATCCTGCGTGAGCATTTGCCACATGTCCTCGACGCTACAGAAGGCGCACTTCGAGACATCGGCGTGTAAGCCAATGTGCGCCACTGTTGCTGCGCTGAGAACATACATGGAGACGCACTGCCGCCGCACGTGCGTTTCGAGATTGCTGTCCAGAGCGTCCCGGCACAGCGGCTGCTGTGTGAAGGAGGCGTTCAGGCGCATGACGTCGTTGGTGCCGACGTCGAGTAGCAGACGGCGGGACTGCCTGGTGTGGGTTGACACGATCAAAAAGGTGTCGAGCAGGTCCGGCATGCGCATGCAATACGAAGTGGAAGCGTCCACCGCCATGCACGGGGTGACACTTGATTCTGAAAACTGGGCTGTGTACGAGACGGAGGCGCTGTACCTTGCGTCTGCCTGCATGACACACAGTTTCGAGAATGGAAGCGCAATCAAATTGCCCACGTCCTCCTGCCGGCACCGGGCAAATTCGAGCTCGCGCAGGCCGCATGCACACTGTCCGACGCTTGACCCGCGCGGCATCATGCAGAGCGGGCGTGTTGTGCAAGACTCACACTTGGTGCGAGCCTCGATTGGCTCCAGATCCGAGTCGATGAACACGCAGGACTGTCCGGGGGCCTCGCATTCCGCATTGCTGTAGCAGTAAGCCGGTGCCAGGCGCGGCGTGCCACAGGTGCACGTCTTGATGATGGTGTCGCAGCCGAATTGAAAGATGAGTGGGTTGGGGGGGCTCTCCAACGGACACACGCCGCACATGACGAGCGTGCTGTCCGTGAGCGAACGCTTGCAGGTGTCTGCGGCCGTGCACGACAGCGACTGGCCGTCGCCGAAGAAGGTCGTGTACGAGGACCAGCATCGCGATGCAACTGGCAGCGTTCCCCTGCTGGTATCATCCGCAAGTTCGTAGGGGCCCATTTCACAGTTGATGCGAGGAGAGTGGCACACGATAGTAATGACAATATTGAGTGCGTTCTGAGCGAAAACAAGAATATTGCCCACTATGGGGTACAGGAAATACAGAATCTTGACCCCAAAGGCTTCCACGTTGACAATTTGTAACAACAAATCGTACATCCATTTGTAGACAGTAGACAAAAACTCCATGACAACACAGAAGCCCTTGGTTATTACATACTCCTCAATAAACTGCACGGCTGTACACACGAATCGCAGGATCTCCACAATTCGCTTGTTTTCTCCACCACCAAAGAGCAATTCGAACATCGCACTGAAAAGCAGATCCAATACCTCGGACAGACTGTCCAAGAAAAGCCGGATGTACAGTATTATTTTGTTTGCCGCGGCTTGCACTCCAGACGGAACTGGGAAGAGGCCCAGCACTATCATGTGCACCAAGTTGAAGACGGCTTGCGCTGCGTAGTAGATAATTTCAACTACGAGGTGTGCGGCGTCTCGAAGACCCATCAACATTTCCAAAAACGGCAGGAGCTTGACACTGGCACATTTCGAAAGCAGGCGCTCGTTGCTGCGCAGCTGCATTTCTGTCATCATCGGTGTCGAAGGCTCGGATCCGTAGCATGTGCTTGTGGATTGGTAGTAGTCGCGCACGGAGTCGTGCTCGAACTGTCTGTTGTCAGCCGAGTAACCCGCGGGGTTGTAGAAGAAGCCCGAGTCGGTGCACGAGGCCAGGCCCGCTGCTCGACAGAGGATGCTTGCGATCTCGGCGTTCCATTCGACCACCAGTTGGCACAGGCGTTCTGTGCCCGCGTCAATCATGCAGAAGTGCACGGTGGACGAGGCGTGTGTGGCACTCTGCGAAATCGCCGCGCGGCATGCAGGTCCGCGGGTCTGTGGATTCACCCATGATTGCTTGTCGACGGAGCCCGCGCACAGCCCGGTGCGCGGGTCGCACCATACCCAATTGCGCTGCCACAGCACCTCGTCGTCCTCGGCGCCGCCCTCGGTGTTCGCCTCCTCCGGGGCATGGTGGAAGGAGTTGTAGAAGTCCGTGGAGTTGTTGGCAGCGAAGAGTCCTTGTAAGAAGGCCCCGGTCGTCCAGTGCTCCGTGTTGAAAATTCGCAGCAGCTCGGCACACGGGGCGTCAGCTGCTACGGGACACACGAGGCGTCGCAAGTATGCTGACACCATGCGAGCTGTGGAAATTTGCATCTGCTCGCCAGTCGAAAGCATGCGCCTGGAGGCCGGCGTGTCTTGCATGGAACCGTCGGGGTGTATGAAAGCAGCTTCGCGATGTGATTCGCATTTTGCGCACGGGGTGTTTTTGGTCACGCCACGCTGTATTGCAGGCGGCTTTTTGACCTGCGAGCGTTCCTCGCGTACAGAGCTGGTTTGATTGATGGGGTCGAAGTAGCGGCATGTCAGAGCGTCCGCGTCAGCTGTCTGCGCGCAGTGCTGCAACACTTCGGAAGGTCTAACGTGCACTGGCATGCGCCTCAGTCGGCCCATGTGACACACACCGCCCGGATCGACGCTGTCGCGGCTGGGGCGCTGCCGAGCGGTTGCGCGAGCCTGCAGTTGGATTTGAAACTGGGGCAATCGGTCCAACACGCTGCAATGCAATTTGTCGTATGTCGTGCCGGAACTCACCTGCTCATCCCAGGTCAGAAACGGCTGATGGGGCCAGTCCAGAATTTGGTCACACGAGACTCCGGGCGAGGTGTGGTATTTCGGAAAAGACACTGTTTGCCACATGAGCTCGCGCGCGTGTGCAATGCTGCGCAGTAGCAACGCGCTGGAGTGGCAAGCGGACATGCCCGCGGCGTCTGCGGTGCAAGCGGCTGTTGGCGACATGTATCTGCTTGGCATCAGCAGCAGCGCACGGGCGCCCGCAACTATGGGATGCGCGTATGCGTACTGTCCTGTTATGTGCCCAAAGCGAAAGGCATTGCGGTCGCGACTAGGGGAGCGAATGCTGCGAGTGTCAGCGAAACCGGAGTGCGCCCGGATCACATGTAACGGACATGTCCACGGCACGGATGCTGTGTTTTCGGTAGCGGGCCAGAGTGCCTTTTGCCGGGCATGCTGCCAGGCCCAGTTTTCTTCTATGTTGTGCATCCAGTGCTGGTTGGACACGCGGCAGCTTTCGAGCGCCTGCCCCGCCAGGTTCACACAATGTAGTACCAGCTGCCCGCTTGCGTCGACCGTGAAGCCAAGAGAATGCCCTGCGATATCGGTGGGAAGCAGCTGCAGCGCCTCGATGTGGGCTGCATTGGCCTCTCTGAGCACAGAGCCACGGAAAATTGAATTGCTGAATTTCCACAGACCAATCTGCTTGCGCGTGACATGATACGTGTCCAGGTCCGGCACTTGCATTCCGACTTTGCCTCCGAACGAGCCGTGGCGCAGAAGACACTCGGCTGGCGCCGCTGGGGCGCGGTCGCACAACTCTTTCACGCCAGGCCGAAAGGTCCCGCGCTTGCCTGTGTTAACCTCATTTCCATGTGCGCGGCAGAAGGATGGCAAGCGGTCAGAGAGCGCCCTGTCGAATGCAGGGAAGCGCTCCGCGCATGACTGCGAGGCGCTCTCGGTCAGACAGCGACCGTCGGTCAGACGCAGCTCGTCGCGCACATATGTGTCACAGCCAGTTTCGGTGTCGTAGTTGACCGCCCAGTACGGATTGATGGTGGACGTATCGCCTCGATACGAAAAGCACATCGTGTCAAAGGCTGCTATGTACTCCTTAGACGCCCACTTGGGCGAGGTCAAGTTTTGCAAGAATTTGCTCTCCCCTGTTCCAGACTCTGTGAAGGACACCAGAAAACCTCGCAGCAAGACAGCGGCAGGCACTTGCAAATGCAAGAGACCGCCGGCGGGCACAGCCCAGCCAACGGCCTGCTGCAGATTGCGCACGCATTGTGCCAGTGTGGCGTGCAATCGGTTGGTCGGCAAGTTGTGTTCGATGCTCGCGCCACACTTGAAGGTTTTCGTGCGCATGAACGAATTGTACTCTCGCGCGGCCGTGGTCTCGAGTCTGGTCAGGCCGTGCGCAGACATGAAACTTCTCGAGACTCGGGTGTCACGGTGCACATTGTTCGAGGCGAAACTAGACTGAAAGTAGATGAGCTTGCGGAAACTTTGCACCAGCAAATACTCGGCCTCGGGTGCTGTTACCACGCTGCGGTCTTTGTTGTTGTTTGCGTACACGTCGATTGCGACTGTGTTACCGTCTTGCACGAGATACTCGAATCGCCGGAGACGGAATTCAGGCGACACGGCCTCGCAGTTTTCGACACACGCGGCATACGCCGGGTCGACAATTCCGCTACGGAGTGGCTGCTGAGACGTGGGTATTTGATTGTACGCATCGAGGTGCAAAAAGCGAATGGCCGGGAAAAAGTTTGTGTTGGCTCGAACCATTGTCTCGAGTGACAGACTCATGGCAACCACACCGTCGTGTTCCAAGTCTGCCAGCGTGAAATCATACAGGTCGTTTGAGTATGCGTCTACACCAAATATCAAGAGCCTCATCATATGGTACAGACTGCGAACAGTGCCACCCTCAGGAGTCTGTATAAGCTCCTCGGCATCGACGATGCGAGTGGCATCGCGGCCGTATTTGTGCCAGCACGATCGGAGGACAAAAAGGTTGTGGTGCAGACAGTCGTCGTCTAGTGTCTTGCGCATGTAATACACGTCAGGAAACATGGGCAGGCCCAAGGCAGACAGTGCCAGCGCCACAGTGTCATCAATGTCGTGCGCCATGGCTGCTGCCATTTCCGGAATATCGTCCGTGACTGTGTAAATGTGCGGTGACGATTGCAAGCGGAGCTTGACTGAGATGAGCTCGGACGGCGGAGTGACGAGCGCAAACACCTCGCACTGCTCTTCAAATGCTGTCGCTGTTTCGTCGGTGAGGCTGCGAAACCAGTCGCGGGCAGCACCTTTCTCGTTACTCTGCACGCTCCGCGAGAGCACCACACACTGCCAGAACCAGCGGAAGGGCAGGTGCACCACGGCACGTGCGTGGAACACATACAACGAGTCACCCACGAATTGCTGCTGTAGCACAGACTCCGAGGTGTACGCCTGGTTATTGGTGAAGAGGGACCGGACGCTCAATTGCATTTGTGTGTCAAGGTGGCGCGCGCAAGTGGCCAGCTCCAAGTATTCCGAGATGTCGTCGAAGCCACGCGTAGAGTCCCTGGCGCGCTCGGCATCTATGCCGAAGATGGCTGGCAGCAGCAAATTTACATATCGAGTGACGCTGAATGCGTTCCCCGGCGCATACGTTCCCGAAAGAATTTTGAGCATGTGCGAAAAGAGCGCAAAACCCACTCGGTCGTCAATAGGCTGCGACATGGCGCGCGGACAACGTGTCCGTAGCCGCTCGAAGACTGCCGTCTGGGCCTCGCCCGACCACTGCGCCGACAAGACATTGTCACTGTAAAATTCCGTGTCGTATGGCAGAAAAGCGGGGGCTGCACTGAAGAGGACATTGAGGAGAGGCACGGTCATGCGGTCGACGACACACCTCTCGAATGCGTCGTCGCTCAGAAGCAGGTGCCCTGCGCCCAAGCATGCTTCAGCGTCCGCATGAGTGTACGGCCGATGGTCGGCTGACAGCACGATGCCGTCCTGTTCGAACCGCACTTGTCGGACCAAGCGCTGCTGCACTGCGATGCCTTGCACCGTGAACCGTTGCGACTCGCACACGGCAAAGTCGATGCACCGTCCCACGGTGGCTGGCACGTGACTCAAGGTGTCCTGGCGCTGTCCGGTCAAAGCGTCTTCGTACTCATAGGGACTGAGAAAGCCGTTGATGGCGTTGGAACGACTGAGCGAGCGGCCCATGTCGCAAAAGCGAATGCCCGCGGCCACGTCAGCGTCTTGCCACGTTCGGATCGCTGTGGCATGGGGGACAGCTGCATCGGGTATCTCAAACTCCTCGCTCTCATACACACGAGAAGCCTGCACGCGCCGTGTCTCGTCGTCTACACACACTCCCAGCTCCGTGTGCTGATATGACCGGTCGCACGCATGCGCCTGCATTTGCAAGGTCTTGGCCGCGCGCAGTGTGTGTGGCACATGCAAATCGGTGCGGTGCACAATCTGGTCTGGCACGTGAAGCAGTCCGTCAGGGCCTGGCAAGTGCGAGCGGGTCAGGTTTTGGTACTCATACCAGTCTCTGAAGCTGCACATCCCATGCGACCTGGCAAAGTCTGGGATTCCCTCGTGCGCAGAGAATCCCGCCGTAGACGTGGGGCACGAGACACGATCGTCAGAAAACAATTGCGCGTCCACAGAAGCATCCATGTCGTTTTGCACATACAGGCGGGCCTCGACACATACTCCTTCGCCAGAGCAGAGTCTTTCGTCGCCGCAGTGACGGTGTTGAAAGCAGGTGCCTGCTGCGACACAAATGCCCTGCATGCTGTCGAGCAGTCCCTCTGGGCCCTCCTCTCCGCGTGTTTTGCACTCGAGGCCACAGTTTTCAACGCCACTGCAACAGTCGGCAGAATTCGGTACACAGAACATCAACGGCGGCATGAGACAGCCGGCGGGCACATTTTCCTCCGTGGTGCCATAAGTGTCAACCACGTCCCCGAGCCAGTGCGGCCACGCAGTGTCGAGAGCGGCCTCGAGGTCCGCGTCACGCCCAAACAGAGAGACCCAGTCGCGAATCAAGCCGGTGCTGTGTCGCCACATGAGAGCTGTGTCGTCTGCGGGCACGAGCGCGGTGTCAAACTGATTGCCAGAAGGAGTGCCTCGGGTGCTCATGTCGGCCTCGTGCACAATTCGAGCTGCTCGGGGGACAGCGGCGTCGGCAACCGCAGTCTCGTCCCATCGGGATGTCAGATCAAGACCATTCAGCTGATGAGCATACGCACCGTACACGGCTGCGTCACATGCCAGATGTGAGGCGCCAAAACTGGTGGAGTATTCAGTCATGTTTCGCATGCGAACAGGATCCACAGCCCATGCTCTTGACGTGTCGTGCGGCACAGACATCCACGAGTTGAAGCCACGCATGTCGGTCTCCTCTCGCAGACATGCACACGTGGGATGATACCCCACCGGATGCTGTGCTTGTGCGTCAAAATAATCTAGCAGGTCGTCACAGTGAGAATGCGGAACACTAGTCTCGTCCGATGGCTGCTGTGACACGATGAGGGCAGCCATTCTTGGCAGCATAGTAGCGTCGTCGAATGAAACGAGATGCACGCTGGCATGTATTTTTACAAGTAGCGCATTCATTTCCTCCACACGGACGCTGCCACCCTCGTTTGCGGGGAGGGAAGTGGGCCAGTTCATACTGTACAACAGGATGCGTTCATCCGTCACTGTGGTGACAGCATTGAAAGCCAATTGCCCTGTCGAACAAGTGTCCTTCGAGAAACGAATATCTGTGCACTGCTGCGGAGAGCACAGGCAGGGATCGTAAAAATGCGCGTCGCATCGAATGATGCAGCCGGCAGTCACGTAGAAGATTTCATGACATCCATGCGCGGCTTCGATCTGAAATCCGCACGAGGTCGGCACGACCTGAGATTCCACGGGTACGAGATCATATACCCCGCGCAACAGACAGATGCCTATTTGCTTGAGCTGGATGTCGCATCTCTTGCGCCACAGCGTTGCGGTTTGGGCCTGCACGCGCATCTCATCTGGTGTTTCGAGACCATATATCTGGCGCATGGCCAGCTCGATCGTACGCTCGACTGCCCACGTTGAGCAGTACGCAGCGACTGGAGCCTGGCTCACGCTGTGCGCCATCGGAAACAACACGTCGCGAAAGTATTGCGTCAGGTCCTCCTTGAGGAAGTCGCGCAGCCCTGAGGCGCACACGGGCTGGGCCACTGTGTGCCGAAGCTTGCGATTGATGCCGGGATGTCGAGGATCACGCCGCACCAGGTCATGTTTCTTGATGTACGCCGCGAGTGAATGCGGATGCTCCTTTTGCGCAAAAAGCCCAAGCCGCACGCCTGCGGGGCCATGAGTCGCAATGTGTTTCAAATTGACTGTCGCAGGAACCGTTTCGTCCTGGGCGTACCATGCGAATTGATCGGCAGGAGAGAGCAGGCCCCACACCACATCGGGGACCAGGTCCCGGCACGTCGCAACCACCGCCGGCTCGTACTCTGACGTTTGCAAAATGTGCATTAGATCGAAAAGATCGTCGCGGGAGGTGTAAGTGGCGTTGCAGAGACGCAGCCATGCTTCCATCATGGCCAGCTCCGGCTGCAGGGCGCTGCAAACAATTGGCATGTGACACTGCTCCCCCTTGGTCCATCCACACAGGCAGTTCGCGGCGACTTCGCCGGGAAAAACTGCATGCCGTGCAGTCCCGCCGCGCACCTCTTCATCCGCAAAATCCTGCTCGTACCAGCGCTGCGCTTCGAAGGCCGAGGAGGAGTTCTCATGAGCGGCCGGATCGTGCACTGGCTCGCACCACACACTGTCGGAAGCGACGTAGCGGTGCGAATGGCTCCAGAACAATGGGGAATCTTTGCGAGCCCGGTGCATAATTGTTTGAATGGCTTCCTCCATGCCGTGCAAATAGGCGTCAGAGTCTGCCATGGTGGGATCATACACTACGTTTGTGTCGACCGTGTGTCCGCCAGCGACAAGAGGAAGCGTAAAAAACGATGCCGAGAGCAGGGAGGTGCAGCGTTGCCATAGTGTGGCGCCAGAGATTTGCGAGAGGACCTCTTGCGGAGAGTATTCGCGCACGGGCTTCTGAAAGTCAAACACATAGGCGTGCGCGAGCTCCGCCCGCTCGGACTCGGTCAGTGGGGAGTCAGTCTGAAATGTGAAGTCCGTGCTGGTCCAAATTTGTGACATGAGATCACTGTCAAAAACAGCGTCCATCGCTCCCTCGAGCACAGCCGTCTGTAAATTGTACACGTTTGCGAAAAGTTCCTTGGTGTGAAATTCAATGTCTGCAATCTGGGTCCAGTCCTCGCGCTGGCAGCATGTCATATCGGCGGGCTGAGCGTTCGGACACGTGCAGTAAAAATTGGGCATGTGCAAAAATTTGCTGCGAATAAGGTTTACACGATTCACAGCTGCAGCACGGGTGATGTTGTCTGTGCGATCATGCACATACTGCAGAGTTGCATCGATGATACGTCGCCGCGCCTCTGAGCCAGTGGCTCCCGCACGGTCACCCGGGTTTCTCTGCTCTGCTGTCTCATGCACGTACAAGCGAGACCGCTCGTCGCCACGGTGATATCGGGGCACTCTGAATTTCCCCCCTCCTCCACTAGTGTCAAACGAACTGAACAGATCAGCGGAGGCGTAAGGCCCCATGACAATGCAGTCGACGAACTGATGCAGCTCGTCGCCCTCCATGCTCCACAAATTTGTTTTGAGGTTGTCAGATATGCTTCGGGTCATTGTCTGCAAAGTGGGTTTGATGCGCTGTTCAAACAATGTGGTCAGACGCGTATGCGCCAGTTGCAGCCGGTCTTCGCTCGAACTGAGTACAATTTCGTGTCGCTCCGACACTGGCATACGGTTGGCGCTACCAGCTGACCAGAGCATAGGAGAAATAGAGGCATTGTTCACGGGGTTGAAGACGGCATTAGTGGCGGAATACGTCAAGCAGGCGTCTATTTTCGCGAAGTGGTTGCTCGAGGTCTTGACATAGGAAAAATATGTGTCGTCTGACACGGCTGTGAAGGCGCGGCGACATACGCCCTCCATCAACGGGTTCCCCGACATCACTGCTTCGTGCAGGCATTGCCAGAGCTTGGCGTCTAGTTCCAATGGCGCAATGAGACTTGCCAAATTGCGCAGGGCTCGCTGAAATTTCGCCGTGGTCCCTGTGACTTCCACAGTGTCCATGTCCTTGTTGCGAAGAAGATGCGGCGCCCCGAGCCACTGCTCCTGCGTGAAGAGCCCAAGGGTCAGCACAGCAGGGTCCCACTGCTTGTTTTTGTAGTTGTCCCGGCATCTGGTTATGACTGGCATGACATTGACGTTCTGCTGTTCCAACTTCGACAGCTTCACGCGCTCTTTTTCACACGACGCCCCGGAGGCTATGCACTTGATGAAAGTCGCATGTTGCTCTTCGGCAGCAGTAAGTTGGGCCAACGAGTACGGATTCCAGATCAGGCGGTCCTCTCCCCTGCCGTCTAGCATGAAAAGTGGTCCCGTGCACCAGAATGCTCCGTCTGCAGCGAGCTGCGATCGTCGGGCAGGTGCCACGGAGTGCGCGTGGTCGCCACACACGCAGCGGAATACAAACTGATTGGCAACGGAGGGCAGCGAGCAGTGTTTCCAGTCGATGGTCTGCACCCAATCGATAAACGTGGTTGCGATGCCAATCAACCAGCATGTGATGGAATCCACCGGATTGGCCAGGGTCGATAGAAAGGCGCTAGTGCCGATTTTTTCGATTCGATTGATGATAGACAAAAACTCGTTCGCGACGTAGCTTTCCGTGGCATCAGAGCCGTGCAAGCCCAGCTCGCGCATGCGCTCCGACATGCGCTGAGAGAGACACACCCCTGCCACTGCTCTGGCCTCTTGACGCAGGGTGGCGTCATTTTGACTCATGACCACAACCTGTACATGAGCCTCGCCAGAGCTGGCCGACGTGACCAGAGCGACCAGATCTGTGGAGGCACAAGACATGGCCTGCACAGCACTCATTGCGGAATAGATTGGAGCCATAAAAAACGACGCGATCAGGTTGGTGAGGGCCGTGGTCGACATGAAGTAGCGGGCATACCAGCGTGCGTCCATAATGCCTGAGCGCAGCATGTCTTCGGAAAACGCGTCGTCAATCAGTCCCACGTAGCGCACGAGCAGGCTCAAGCTAGACGTAAAGATAGCCACAGTCTCGACAATGGTGTTTTTGGCGACACAGTTGAATTGCATGAAATCACCAGAGGGAAACTGCCATTCGTGTTTCTGCCTGCGAGGCTTACTGAGTTCCACCATTCCAATGATTGTCGAGGCGAGCAGCTGCCACCCAGAGTGCGCGAGTATACGGATGACATGCAGGCGTTCAACCATTCTACTAGCCAGGTTGCACAGGGGCTTGCGCATGTTCACGGGCGTCGCCACGCACTTCTGTACGCCGCACCGTGCCGCGGCATAACACTTGCTCTGCAAGTCGACATGGCGCAGTTGCCAAGGATTAGTCTGGCAACCGACGCAGTTGTCCACCGTGCACTGCACCTGGATCTGCATGCTTTGATTCGTAGTGGTAGAAGTGTGCACGTGCGCCCCGAATTCTTGTGCCGCGGGATCCAGGCGGAGACGCACGCTCTGGATCCACGATTTGTGCGCGCTCACTGTGCCGGTGACGAGCATGTCTGCAGTGGAAGTTCCGTCCAGCACGTTGCGGGTGCCGCTGGTCACTCGCGCCGTGCCAGACACATGCTTCTTGTTGACCACCGCCTGCTGCTTGGCAGTGACGTACAAGGGACGTGCGGCGTCAAATCCCACGATTTGCCCCAGGCTGCTTGAGCTGGCTCGCTTGGCATAAAAGGTGGTGGATTCCAGCACCTCCCAGAAGCGACGCGCCACAACCGTCGATCGTTTCAAAAACGTGTCAGCCTGCTCGCGGGACTGCACGACAGTGGGCACGCTGAGCAGATCCGTGCACGCCTCGTTGAGACAGACTGGCAGATGGCCCTCTTCAAAAATGGAGGCGGCATCCTCAGTGCAGTCCGTGGTGGTGGTGATAAGCGGACGCTCAAAGTCCGAGTCCGTGAGAATGATGCTCTTGTGCATGCACACACGAGCCACTCGTTGCGAGGGCTGGCGAACACCAGACGACGTGGGAAGGTATTCGATGTAGACCTTCTGCCCTAGAATGTAGATATCGCACCTGGGGTCCAACGTGGTCGCCGGCATGACTAACACTCGCTCGACAGAGTTGAGAACAAACGCGTCGTTGCTCATGTCGGTGATGTAGTTGTATGTTTCCAGGGAGTACTCCACAGACTGCAGGAGCACGATGCCAACGCGCTCGGCGGTGTGCAGATGCAGTGTCTTGGTCTGTTTGACGCGGTCGTGAGTCAGCACCAGGACGTCATCTTGTCCGCCCAACGGAAGTTTGTGCAGCGACGCGAGGAATGCCTCTTCGATCACCTCCCCTGCTGCCCACGAGAAATTTTGCAGCTGCAGCCCACTCTGCCCGCCGTATGCAAACACGTAGCGTGTCATGTCAGCAGGAATGCAGTAGTACGCCAGTCCCAGCGAATTGCGGTTCATTTCCGTACCCACCACTGCCAGACAGCGATTGTCTGGGTTGCTGGCCCCGCACACCGTTAGACATGCCGAGGGATACAGCTCAGACATGCCAATAATTTCGAAGGGTGGGAGATGTCGCCCGTTCTCTATGTCATCCAGGCTGAAGTATTTGCTCTCGACGCGCATGTCCAGGCGCGACACAAACGAGGGCTCTTTGACAGAGGTGCGCAGCGCGTCCTCAAAGGCCATGAACACGTCGAGACACCGGATGCGGCAGTCTGGAGTGTGTATGCAGGGCATGAAATAGTCTGCAGGTGCTGGCATGATGCTCACCATGTATGGACTGCTGTAATCCATGCAGTTTCCCGTGTCGAGGCCGACTGTGGTAACCATCTGGTTGAACAGTCCTTGCATAGCGTCCACTAGCTTCACCAATCGCGAGGAGATCGGGTCAAACGCCGATTTCAGTCTGTCGTTCGACAAATCCATGCTCGCGTGGCACATCAGCACAGCATTGTCCGCCCGAGCCTCGCGCTGTTGCATCATCCACACCCGCCAGTAATTGGGAGTCATGTCCTGCATGCATTGTTGATTGATTGCGTCAATGCGCACTTGTTCTGCCACTTGATTGCATACGCAGTTCATCACGCTGTAGTCCATGAATATTACGGTCAGAAAGGTGAGCACCGCCTTTAGTAAATCCGGAAACAGCAGACACGAGTGCTTGATCGAGAGGGCAAGCGATGTATCAGTGCCAGCAATTTGCGCCGCACCGTCGCACATGACGCGCACGTTGTCCAAGAAGCTGCGGTCGATTTCGTCTGTGTTTTCGGCGAGGGTGCTGACAAAGACGTCACCAAGCGCCACCAAAGCTCCAACGCCGGCCATTTTCAAATTTTCCGTCATGCCACGGACCGCTGTTCTTTGCGTGGCAATTTTGGCCTGCGACTTGAAGCCACTGGCCGCAGCTACTGCTCTCTTTGCCGCCAGTTGGGCCTCAGCTCTGATGGCGTTGGCGGCCTTCTTGGCAGACTTCTTGGTGAACTCCACCATCTGTTTTATCGTCACAATTTTAAGCAGCTTCATACTGACCTTCATGGCAGACACCTGCGTCATGATTCCTGTGGAGGCGCTGCTCACAAAACCCCACGCCTTTCCTTTCACAGACGACGCTGTAATGTCCGTGATCCGTTGTGTCTGCTGCTTGAACTGGTCGGACAGCGCCTGGAATTGGCGGGCGAGCGGGCCGCTGAGCGGCACAAAGCCAGCCGAGTGTTGCAAAATTTTGGCGGTGCCCGCGAGGATTGGCTCGAGGCTCGCGTAACCCGGGCTGCCAGAAAAAACCTTGCCTGAGCGTATAATCACGTCACTTGCATACAATGCAGCCCTGTCGAGCGAGCCCACGACATTATCGAAGTCAAACAGCGTCACCCCACTCGAGTCCAGCATGCTGTGGAATGTCGGGGTTTCCATGCGCAGAGCCCATAGCTCGGACACATCAACCAATGCCTCTTGCCGGGCAAACAGAGTGATCAGCGTTGTCATGGCCTCCAACACCACGTGCAGCGAGTGCGTGGCAATGAGCACTGTCTCGGCCGCCAAGCTACCCAGCAGAGGCATGCGGCGCAACGCAGGGCACAGTTCGCCATAAATCGGCATGGGCACGGTGTTGTCCGAGAACATGCCCATGCGCTCGTGGCGCCAGCACGTAAAGACCATGCCGTCACCTTCCTCAGGGTTGATGCAATCATTGCGAGTGGGGTTCAAAAAGTAGCGCTTGTACTCATATGGGCAGCCTTCGCATACTCCGCCGCCCAAGCGATAGTGGCGCATGGTGGACGACAGCGTTGTGATCAGTACGTTGTTTTCGTTGAGATACTCGAGGTCCACAATTTTGAAGTTGGACTGTCTGTCGCACATGTCGAGTGTAAAATTGTCAAAGCTGACCCAGTCCGGCACAACCATGTAGGAGTACAACCCGTTCTCATCTGCAGCGGCAAACTCCAGACGACCAGGATTCATTGAGGCCGCGCGCATCGTCTTGAGCGACCAGACTCGCGGTTTGCTGTAACTCGAAACGACGTTGATGGCGAACCCTGTGGTGCCCGTCGCGCAGAAGTCCAGCACACTGCGAAAAACAGCGTTTTCGGGGTTCACCGCCCAGTGCACGGCCCACTCCGATGTCACAGCAATGTTGGTGTCAGCGGACAGCATGTAGGACCGTGGCAATATTATTGTGCGCTCCGACAGAGCGTTGTAGTAGCAGAACGCGTCGGCCTCGGTGTCGCACAGCTTCAATCTCACAGTCTGACGATTCGACAGCAAGCTGAGTTGCTCGGCTTGCATGGTGTAGGAGCCTCGCTTGTTGTCGTACAGCCTGCTCACGACCATCTCAAACTCGCCAGGCGCACCGTCGACCTCGTGCTGGTGCAGAAACACGTCGCCGGCTGCCACAAAGGGCTGACTGCCCAGGCGCACCATGGGCAGAGTCTGTTGGCGGTGCACGGACACAGAACTGTTTTGCGCGCGCAGGTTATCCAGAGACATGAAGGTTGTCGTGCTGTCCTGCCGGGCGCAATAGCCGACACTCACGCCGCATGCGCTCTGGTAGTCAAAATTGGCATCAAGATTGACTATACGCGCGCCTGTGCCGCTGACGCATTCGCCCATGTCCTCACCAGAGGCCACGCAGTCGGTCTGCGTGAGCGACACAAAGTCCTCCCATTTGCGGGCGTTGTACACGCGTATCTGCTGATTGCGCTGGCCCGCAACGTGCAGGCCCATGCACCATGGGAAGCAGTTGTCGATATTGGCAATACACGATTCTCGCGGGCCGTCGCATAGCGGCTGCACATACAGCATAGCGTCGGCAGAGTGACTGCGCGCCTCGCTGGCGCCGGCAGAGCCAAACGCGTTGAAGGGGTCGGCAAACGGTGAGTCTGCGCCCGTCTCCCTGGCTGTAGAAAAACGTTGACGAGAAAAGCGCAACGCGGACACCCGGACCACAGTGCGCGCACACGTCATAGTGTTTGTGGCCGTGGCCGAGTCAAAAATGATTCGCTGCACTGTGTGCGCGGCATAGTCCTCGTCGTTGTCGTGGGTGTTTGTCTGGAAGGGCACACTGCTGCACACCACCTCGATTGAGTCGATGCCTTGCTCGCTCCGTCGGTCCAAACACCGACATCCAAACAGGCCTGATCTCGAGTCGCCTTCCGCGTCCGCGTCAAACACTTCGCCGTACTTGACTGCCGCAACCCCGAAGAGCGGGTTGATGGGAAACGGAAAGACGCCGAGTGCCCACACCGTTGAAGTGCCGTCAACGAGACTGTGAAATGCGGTGGAGGAACCGTCGGTGACAGCAAGCATCGAATCAGACATGCCAACCACTTTGAGCGGCACGCCTCTGCTTTCAAAGAGATCTTCGACTCCGTCCCACACGTCACCCACCGTGGCTGTTTGCGTACACACCACCGTCACCCGACCGACGTTGTGTTCGATCACCACCAGCACGATATTGAGCCAATTGTCCACCAGCTTGCCGAGCGAGGTGAGACACGCAGTCACAATTGCAAAGCCCGGCTTCCAGTCGGGCGAGCACATAAGAGCCTGCTCTACGTCTGAAAATTCGTTGATTGCATCCTTGCCATACGAGCACCGTGCAGAGGTCATTAACGGCACGACCATCACAAAATGGAAGATGCCATTCACAAAGCAGTGGACGGCCCGGTACAAGTTGAAGTCGAGAAATGGGTAAAGCAAAATGTCCAGCGGGGCTGTCATCACAGAGCACGAGGTGGTCAGCATGTAGTGCACATGCAACATTGTTTTCCGGGCGTACAGGCCAGGCGTCATAAGGTCTAGAGTCAAATAGTTGGTGTTTGCTATGCACTGCAAATTCGGCTGGGTGAAGGGCTGGTGCGGCTCTGCCAAGACGGTGTAATTCACATCTCGCATTGTGTGCATTTGCTGTGAATTGGTCCCGCATTCCACATATCGGCTGGCAAGGATAGCGCAGGACCGGCCAGTTGTTGCACAGAGGAGACCGAAGTCCCCCACCAGCCGCGGCATGCGGTCAATGTGCACACCAAAGAAAGGCAGAACTACCTTCACAAAAATCTGCGACAATATGTACGCAATAGTATTGTACAGCGGAACAAGACCTCGGTATACCCAGTCAAAGAGCTGCAGCGGCTTGACCACAAGAGTATCCACTGTCCTGCCAACACCAGAATTGTACATGTTCACTAACGTGCTCAGTACCGAGCTCGAGCTTTCGGACACATTCACCATGAGGGCCACTACCATCATGACCCAGATGGACAGGAGCAGGTTGCGCACTACAAACTTGATGACTGTCCCGATTATCTGCAACGGAATCGCAATCAAGCCAAAAAGGAACGAGAGAACGCTGCTGATATACAAAGTGTCCAGCATGCGGCGCAGGTCTGACGCCAGACTGCGATGTACAAAGAGCATGAGAGACTTGTTCAGCACGCGCTCGAATACACAGCATATCTGCAGGAAGACACAGAAACACAATAATAACATTGCAATTCTTTATTAATTCGTTTAATACCCTGGTGCAAGAACTCGACTCTTTGTGCCGCAGCATCCGACACCTCCTACGATTCTTTTTTCGCATGCACCCGCAGGTTCTCCATTTTATACACGCTGGTGATCTGATCGACCGTTTTCAGGTACACGGACAGGCCCTTGACATCGATGTTGCGTCTGCCGGTCTCTTCGCATGTGAAAATGCAACTGCTCTTCGCAAGGTGACTGAGCTCAACCAAGTCGCGCATGATGTTGCCCAGCACCACGCGCTGGTCGGTGGTATGCTGTGTTATATGCACAAATATGTTGCGTTTGCTCTCTTGAATATTGCAGTGCTCCGCCAGGTTATTGCGCGTTTGCTCGCATATTTCCTCGATGGCCACGTGTCCCAGGGACTCGGAGATGTATCCGGTAATTTCTTTCACCGTTTCGTCGCTGGAGCTCCCGAGAGAGCACAGTGCACATCTTGCCCGAGGCACACTCGTGTCCTCCATCGCGCGGTGCTGCCACGATCTTAAATAAAATACAGACGAGCTGTAGAAAGTTGTATTAAACATTAATGCAAGTCACATGAATGGATTCTGTTGCACTGGTGGAAACTGCAAAGCAAATCTTGGTGTTCCTTGTTCTTGTGTGGATGGATTCGTTTGTCTCGGTGCCTGCTGTAGCGTATTTTGCCAACGTGATCTTGCTAGTTCTGGGCTCGTCTTCGTCCGAGACCCGGTCCGTGCACAATTGCAATATGTTGCTGCTGCAAATGACGCTGCGAGTGTCTTGCTCGCTTTCGTTGTACGGCTTGCTGCTATTATATAACCACAACGACACGTTCATATGATGTCTGAGGTGCAGAGCACGACGCTGTGTATTGCGACGCTTGCGCTTCCTGCCTCGGAGTTGTCGTGCTCGCACAGTGTGGCCTCTGACTGTGAACACGAGGCATATTCTCTGGCGCCTCTCGTGCCGAACGTCCAGGCGTTGTTTCGCAACTGCAATGTGTTGGGCTGTGCTTATCTCATTTGCAGCATCGTCTCGTTTTGTTCGTCTCCGTACACCGGAGCCGGCTCTGCGCTAGACGTTGTGTGTGTCATGTCGGATGTAATTTGCGTCGACGCAACTTCGGCCCTCTTTGTCATGACAGGCTGTGCAATGGCATCATTATTGGCAGCGAACGAGCCGGCGAAACAGTCGAAGATCACGCGCCATGTATGCCTCGCACTGTTGATAGACATGTATTGTGCAATGGTGTGTGCGCTCTTGTTGGGCAGCCTGCATGCCTTGATCATGGACCGCTTCAAGTTGTCTGACGTCGCCTTCACCGCTCTGGACGGCATCACAACGCTGCGCGTGCTGGACTTTCAGCAGTCCGAGGCGGCGCCACACTCGTATAACGTGACAGTATGGCCGGTGCAGTGCCTGCTGTGGTGTGTGCTGAGCATCAAGGGCCTGATGGAAATGGAGGCGTGGTTGGTGGCGCGCATGCCCGCCGTGGCCGACGGCTGCATCTGTTTGCTGTCTCTCGTGGGCATTATTCTCTTCACTGTGTTTGGTTCCATGCAGGCTTCGAGTAACATTTTTTACGCAAACGCTAGCAGCGTGACATATCGCACGCTCGAATTCAACCTTGGCGTGCACGTCATGTTTTTGCACAATCGTCATCTCGCACTGGTCACGGCCCTGCGCCGCTTCAGCCAGCAGGCTGCGTATGTGGTGGCGCTGCTCTGCGTCACAGTGTGGTTGGCAGAAATTGGTCGCCCTGTGCCAGCACGACGCGACGACAGTTGTCTGCGCCTCTACCACCGCAACACGTGCCTGCAGGATCACCACGTGTTTTTCCTGCGCGGATGCGCCATGGCGCTCTTCGCGCTGCTGTGCACCAACATTCGCTCGCCGGAGATGCTGCATCACGAGCTCCAATTGACGGGCGTTCTCCTCTCCGCGGTCTGCTTTTGCTGGCCCTTGTGTATCGCCGTCAAGCTGGTGCTCGACGTCACGTTTGGCACAGAGCTCATCAATCAAAACCGACCCTTCGTTCTCGTGGCGTGTGCGACGGCACTCTTCATCCTCTCCTTCTCCTACGCCAGCATCCTGCAGCCCAGAATGTTGTGCTTTGCCAAGCGCGTTCTCAGACACAGCACTACAAGCCAAGCCCCACGGACAGACTCGCTGCACATTCCTCTTGTGTCAGATTGATGCTGGGGTCCAGGTGCATGCGGCCCGTGAGCGGGCTGGAGAGCACAGACGACATGAGCAGGTCGCAGTGACACACGATGTCCTCGAAAACCTCTGCCAACTCGTGTTGGCTCACTCCCACGCCGCGCTGCACAAGAGCCTGCTTGCACCGCACCAGGGCAACGAGGGCCACGACCTCTTGCACCACAGATTCATTACGCATCCTTGTGTTGTTTGGTGTCATTTCAATCCTGCTTCAGCGCGGATGCGTTTTTTTGTATATAACGAAGTCCGCTGGGCACGCAATGCCACTAAAATTGATAACACATAAATTCGGCACTGCTGTACATCAGGATGAAGAAGGGCACTTGCTTCCGGGACAAACAGACCAGGGACAACCAGACCAGGGACAATCAGCCAATAACGATGAAGATTTTCACTGGGAGTATAAGTTGAACCTGTTCAGTGCATTTGCGTCCCTGTTTTCCTTCATTCTTCTCGTAAGCATACGAAGGGCACTGGTCTTCGAATTTCAGACGTGGGCGCCATTCACCACGTCTGTGCGAAGCCATACGTCTATTGATCTGGTGCAAAATTTTACAAATCACTACGAAAATGTGTGTGAGGACAAGAATTTAAGCATTGCCAAATTTGATGTCAACGTTACAAACAATGACAAGCAAGTCACGAGGTATTTAGTTATGCCCATGGCATACGAAATTGAAAAAGTGCCTGCTTCGTTTCTCTTGATGTGGGTGCTTGCGGTGTCCGCAGCATTTCAGACATACCGAGGTAGATTCTTACCAGCGTGGAAAGAACTCAAAGATGAACATCCCATGATGGCATGGGGCATCATACTTGTTCCTCATTTTATTGCGCACGGTGCTATGATGGGGCAAGTGAACCAAAACGCGTTGTTGCATGAGTTGAACCGGTGGATTTTTTTGTTATCGCTGTTTTTTATATGCATGTGGATTATCGTAAATCCACTTGCCAAAGAAGAGTACACGAACACCAAGCCCGACTTTGGCCGTTGGTTCGAATACATCCTGACTGCGCCAGTGCAGGTGGTGCTGGTCGCCATGTCAGTGTGGTCACGGGACCGGTCTACTTTGTATGCTCTGTTTGCGGCGCAAGCATCGATGATTATTTGTGGCGTTGTCATGGAAGCGGTCATTGACAGTATATACGAAACAAATCCACAAGGCCCTGAGCCTACTGCTCAGAGAAATCGTGATGTGCGCACCGCGAGAGGCACGCTGTTCACCGCATGGATAACTTTCGCCCTCATATGGTATGTGCTGATTTCGCAATTCCTGCGGCAAGGCCAGATTGACGGCATGTGTGACGATTGCGGAGGCTTCATAGAACAATGTCCGTATGTATGGTACTCCGAGAGCAATACATTCAATGAAAACCAGACCAAATCAAAGCTTGATTTCAGTGCTAGTTATGCAAAGTATTTTGACAATGCAATTGAGACCACAATCCCTGGCACAAATGAAACATATAGAAACCACACCGCCAATGACCTCAATGTAACCCAAATACGCGACAAGTTTTGCAATGCATGTCCCACCAAAAAGCCGGACGACATGTGCAAAATCGTGGGGGATCAGTGCGTCGGGCGCAGCAACATCCCCCCCGCAGTAACCTATATTGTCTTCGCGCAGTGTTTTTTTTTTGCGTCCTTTGGCATAGTGCAGACGATGCAATATGCTCTATCGTCAAACGTAACAAACGTTGAGGAACAGAAAAATGTCTGGTACACAGTCTCGATCGCGTACGCGGTGCTGAGCGTCGTAGCGAAAACCACGCTGGAGATTGCGTTTCTTGCGATGCTGGCGCAGATGCCAGAATCAAAGGTCAGTGCCTGACGACGGCGAATGATTGCGTATATAAGCCGGGTGGTGATGCAGGCATATGGCGGACGTGCACATTGGCGCAGCAATCGATGCGCCAGCGGCGAAGGCCAAAGAACAGTACCTCGTGACCCGGCGCTTTGCGGTGCAAATTCGAGGA
>Ga0209702_10004163_pt1 | contig 21472 bp, 14 predicted proteins | sample FRY01_FD_187210 | JGI IMG/M metagenome (GOLD analysis project Ga0209702, IMG submission 187210) | Freshwater microbial communities from Lake Fryxell liftoff mats and glacier meltwater in Antarctica - FRY-01 (SPAdes) (version 2) | ecosystem: Environmental > Aquatic > Freshwater > Ice > Glacier... | reverse complement strand
GGAACACATGAGTACCGCAACGCCCGTAGAGAACATTGTTCGAGTCACCGACGCCGGTCCCGCGCTGAAGCGCATCGACATCACAATTCCAACCGCCAAAGTGAACGAGCAGATTGAGAACGCATTCTCCGGGCTCGCCGCACAGGCGGTTGTTCCAGGTTTTCGCAAAGGTCATGTTCCGCGCGGACTCCTTGAAAAACGATTCGGCGCTTCGGTGCTGCAAGAAGCGCGACAACAACTTGTTTCACAGGCCTATCAGCAAGCACTCGAAGGGAACAAGATTCGACCGATCGGTCAACCCGAGTTGGCCGCGGGAGCCACCGAGGCCGAACTTGTGCGGGGCAAGGATTTCACGCTGTCCGTTGAAGTCGAAGTCATGCCCGACTTTGAACTTCCTGCGTGGGAAGCAATGGCTCTGCGCAAGCCAACTCTTGAAATCGAACCGCAGCATGTCACTGATGAAATTGAACGCCTCTCATATCGACTTGGAACTCCTGCACCAATTGAAGGTCCATTTGAGCCGCTCGATCGCATGGTCGGCCGCGCCGTCGTGCGACTGCGAGGCGACGACAAAGTTTTCTTTGAGACCGACAATGCAATGGCAGTTGTTCCAGCACTCGAAGATGCTGGCAAGGGACCCTTCCTGGGACTGCTCGTCGATGGTCTGGGACCGATCCTGACTGGCAAGAAAGTTGGCGATGTCGTCACGATCGAAATGGATGGCCCAGAGAGCCATGAAATCGTTGAAATCCGCGGGAAGGCGCTCAGTGTTGAATACACGATCAAGGCTTCGGAGCGAATTGCACCCGCGACTCCTGACGAAATCGCATCGAAGATCGGTGCCGAAAACATCGAGATGATGCGAGAAAATCTCAAGGGTGTACTCGAGCGTCGGCGTGATGATGAGCAGCGCAGTGCGATGCGTGACCAAGTCTTTGAACAGCTCGGCGCACAGGTTGACTTTGAACTGCCAGCGCGCTTGTCTGAAGCACAAGTTGCTCGAGATCTTGAACGGCAGCGATTGGAAATGCTCTATCGAGGAACCGAGGAGGATGTCGTCGAGAGTCGGCTGGCTGAAATTCGCTCGGCAACTGCTGACGAGACGCGGCGACGACTGAAATTGTTCTTCATTCTCGCCAAACTTGCAGAGACACTCGGCGTCGAAGCGACCGAGAGCGAAGTCAACGGTCGAATTGCGGCTCTTGCGCGCAGTCGTGGAATGCGACCCGATGCGATGCGGGCGGAACTCGACAAGTCCAATCGCGTTGGCGAAATTGCATTGCAGATTCGCGAGCACAAAGCGGCTGACCGTGTGATCGCCAAGGCTGTTATCACTGATGTCGGTGCGGATCTTTGGAATGCCGAGGCCCAGGTCAAGGCACAAACTAAGAAGGGTTCAGCGGCTCCGAGCGAGGCAAAGGCGCCAAAGAAAACCAAGGCGCCCCCCAAAAAATGAATCCCTCGCAGAGTGATTCAACGGAATCCCTCGCGCCGCACATGCCAAGCACCATTACATCATTCGCATTTGGGCAGGCCGACGGCAATTTGGAGTTGTGCGTCCTCGCAGCGGCTGATGTTGGTGAGTCGATTCTCCCGGTACTTGGCTGGTTGCTTGCAATTGTTTTTGTTGGAGCGATCGCGATGTACTGGATCGGCTGGTGGAGGCGTCGTGCACCGAGTGACCAGATTGGATTCACTCTCAGCGACCTTCGAGAAATGCGCGAATCAGGCGACATCACCGAGCATGAATTCCAAGCAGCGCGTGATGCGATGATCGCTCAAGTCAAGCGGCAATCAACTGCGAAATTAGTTGATGGTAAGTACACTCCAGACAAGAAGCACTGATATGAAGAAACGACCACCCAGTTTTTCGCCAATCGCAGCAACTCCTCCGGGTAATGGAGGACGACGCCCAAACCCCCGCGCATCTGGATTGGGCTCTGGTCCGGGCGTAGGTGGAAGTGGCGACGGTGGCGACAGCGGTTCGAGTGGCGACGGCGGATTTCGCGGCAAAAAAGTGACAACCTGCAGTTTCTGCGGCAAGACCAGCCGCGAAGTTGGACCGATGGTCGAAGGCCCCAACGATGTCTATATCTGTGCGAATTGCACCGACCTTTGCCAGAACATTTTCAAGCAGGAAAAACGCCGTGTAACGGGCACGACTGCGGCGGCGCTCACTCAGATTCCATCGCCGCGGCAAATCAAGGAATATCTCGATCAGTATGTCATTGATCAAGATCGCGCGAAGAAATCCCTCTCGGTTGCTGTTCACAATCACTACAAGCGACTGACGCAGATCGACAATGCCGATGCGCCAGTTGAACTCGACAAGAGCAATGTCTTGCTCATCGGACCGACTGGAACGGGAAAGACTTTGCTCGCTCGAACGCTTGCGCGCATTCTCAATGTTCCATTCGCCATCGGCGACGCAACGACCCTAACCGAAGCCGGATATGTCGGCGAAGATGTCGAGAATCTGTTGTTGAAACTTCTGCAAGCGGCCGATTTCGATGTCGAGGCTGCCCAGCGCGGCATCATTTACATTGACGAAATAGACAAGATTGGCAAGACGACTGGCAATGTCTCGATCACCCGCGATGTATCTGGTGAGGGTGTTCAGCAATCCTTGCTCAAACTGCTCGAAGGAACGGTCGCCAATGTTCCACCTCAGGGAGGCCGCAAGCACCCCGAACAGCAATACATCCAGCTCGACACGACCCACATTCTCTTCATCTGCGGCGGATCATTCGTTGGCATTGACGACATCGTTCGTCGACGCATCGGCAAACGCCGAATCGGTTTTTCGATCGACGGCACGCAGACACTCACCAAGACAGACGATGTCAGCGCGATGCTCAATCAAATCCAGTCCGATGATCTGCTGGAATTTGGATTGATTCCTGAATTGATCGGACGACTGCCAGTGACATGTGCGCTGATGCCGCTGAGTCGCATCGCGATGATCCAAATTCTGACCGAGCCGAAGAACGCGCTCATAAAGCAATATCAACACCTGTTCAGCCTCGAGAGCACATCGCTTGAATTCTCGCAAGGTGCCCTTGAAGCAATCGCCGACCGCGCCATCGAGCGCGAAACAGGTGCACGAGGATTACGAGCGGTTGTTGATGAATTGATGACCGATCTCATGTATCAACTTCCTGAACTCGATAATTCCAACACGATTTACCGCATCGACGAGAATTCTGTGCGTGAAGGAAAAATCGTCCCAGAAAAGGTGCGCCACCGCGCGCGAGAGAGCGCCTAAGAGATTGGCGAGGGATTGAGATCGTGCCCGCAGATCATTCGACACCACACGCCGATACTCATCATGCATCTTGATGAATCCTTGAAAATGACCGGCATTCAGTGGCATGACATTCGGCTGCGGGCAGGCCAACTTTCAGCCGCGCATGCAGATCGCGCAAGTTTGATGAACGCAATCATCGACATCCTCTGGGATGCGTTATCACCGCACGGCGTTTCATGGATTGGTTTCTATCTCGACAACCCCCACCAGCCCGATGCTCTTCGATTAACGCTTGGACCACGCAGAAACACCGCAGCATGCAGTCCAATCGGATTGCACGGAGCGTGCGGACGCTGCCTGTTGTCTCGTCGCATTCTCGTCGTGGACGATGTTCGAAAACTCGGTGCGGCGTACATCGCCTGCGACCCGCGCGACTTGAGCGAGTGCGTCGTCCCCTGCCTCCAAGGCGATGGTTCGGCCTGGGCAGTTCTCGATGTGGACAGTCATCTTCTTGGGCATTTCACTGCGGAATATGGCGACAATCTTGGCAAAGTGCTCACAGCAGCTGGATTGACCGTTTGACTGCTCGACCGATTCGATTCTGTGGCGGAAATTGGCCCGTCATCTCAAAGACTTGCAATTCCCAGCGAATGTGGCTATCCTCCGCGACCCTTCGGAGATAACTATGCCACGCGTTTGCTTTTTTACTGGAGCCCGTACCACTTCTGGAAACCGAATTACTCGGCGAGGTAAGGCGAAATATCTTGGTGGAGTCGGTATCAAGACCACCAGTGTCACCAAGCGAAAATTCAGACCAAACCTTCAGCGTGTGAAAGCACTTGTCGATGGCAAGCCTGTTCGTATTTTGGCGAGCACTCGTGCGATTCGAAGTGGTTTGGTTGTGAAGCCGATCCGGCGCAAGTTCGCGTACACCCGAAAACTCGCTGCCAAAGTGTGATGTACGGTTGGATTGCGCGGCTGGATGGCTGCGCACTTTCCATGGCGCACTTTCCCTGTTGGGGGCTTGAAATTGAGTTGATTGATGCCATATTCGCTCTATGCCAACATCAATTTCAAAATGCATGCTGACGGTGCATCTGCGTTTTACCCCTAAAAACAAGCCGAAAAATCCATTTCAATTCATTATTCGCCATCAGAGTTTGAAAATTTCCAAAACTTTTCTTGACAGCCTCTGTTTTGCGGATATAATGAGGTGTTCGCAGTGGTCTTCGTGCCCGTCAAGTCAAATCGAAAAGTCACGGCTGACACTTCGAGGCTTGGGCAACAATTCCCTGCATGGCCGGATTCCCGGTGACATTGGTTTGGATGGTCCGTCGCTTCGGTGACGCCTCAGTCTGAACCGCCGTTTGCTTGAGTTTGGATCCAGCAGTTTGATTTTTGGATCAGAAGTGCGCAGTGTTGGGGGTTTCAACCAACTTTATTCGTTGGTTGATTGGTGTTAGGCGATTGCGTGTTCATGCAGACGCATGTCCGTAATCTTCGATGCGCGCACGATCTGGTTGATGGTGGATGTCTTTTTGCGCTGGAAAGGTCAATTGCTCAGCAAAAATTGCGTTGTTGGTTTGCGTTCAAGGGTTTGCTTGTTGTTTGTTGGCGTAGCCGGTATTTGTTTTCTTGCAAACAAGTGGTCGATACTCGTCGTATCTCCCTACTGTTACAAGAGTTATGCTCTCGCGTTTCTTTCTGGAATTTGGCTCGTACATCATGATCCCCAATCGCTCCGATTCATCCGATCGAGACCGTGTTCTCGAACAGACTGACCTCGTCTCCCTCGTTGGGGAGTCGGTGGTCCTGCATCCAAAGGGACGCGAGCATGTTGGACTCTGCCCATTCCATCAAGATCACCGTCCATCATTTTCAGTTGTAACTCACAAAGAGAATGCCTTCTATCACTGCTTCGCATGTGGCGCGAGCGGCAATGCGATCGACTTCATGGTGAAATATCACCGAATGGATTTCATCGAAGCTCTGCGATTCCTCGCGCAGCGCGCTGGAATTGAGCTGCAGGCACGCATCAATGATGGTCCGCGAACTGGCGATCCAGACAGCCCCGCATCGCTTCGCCGCGCGAATGAAGCCGCGATGCGTTTCTTTGCGCGAACTCTCAAAGACCCATCGATTGGCGGCGATGCGAGCAAGGCGCTTGCTGATCGTGACATCGACGCGGAGATGATCGAAAAATTTGCATTGGGTGCGGCGCCGGCATCTGGGGATGGATTGGCGAATTATGTTGAGAAACTAGTCACCAATCAAAGGCAAGCCGATGCGGATGCGCTTGATCCCACCGCGATTCGCGCATCATTCGAAGCTGCGGGACTTTTGCGTCGCCGCGGCTCGCTCGTCGACGGCTTTCGCAATCGCCTGATGTTTCCGATCTTGGACGAACTTTCGCGCTGCATCGCATTTGGCGCACGGGCCATCGATCCTGAAGATCAGCCCAAGTATCTCAACAGCCCAGAGAGCGCGCTCTTCCACAAATCCAAGTCGCTCTATGGAATTCATCTCGCCAAGCGGGCAATCATCGCGTCGCGGACTGCGATCATCACGGAGGGTTACACCGATGTGATCGCATGCCATCGTGCGGGCATTGAAAACGCGGTAGCGACGCTTGGAACGGCGCTCACTCGAGATCATGCGCGCATTCTGCAAAGGCTCTGCGACACAATCGTGTTGCTGTTCGACGGCGATGAAGCGGGACAGCGTGCGGCCGATCGTGCGCTGGAAATTTTCTTCGCTGCGCCAGTCGACCTCAAGATCTGCACGCTGCCCGACGAACTCGATCCGGATGAACTGCTGCGTCAACCCGATGGTCGCGCTCGTTTCGACGAGGCGATTGCCAATGCACAGGACGCACTCACGCATCTTGTTGCAAAGTTTCGCAACGAGTTAAATGAACGACCAGGACTTTCCGCGCGTCAGAAAACCATAGAAGCCATGATCGCCAAGTTGGTCTCTCTCGGTCTTGGTTCGCTCGATGGAATCCGTCGGCGCATGGTGATCGACTCGATCGCGGCGACGAGCGGCGTGCCTGTGGGCGATATTGAGCGGGCCATTTCCAGCCTTCGTCGCCCGACGCAAGCCGCGAGTTCACAGACCACCGAAATCTCTGAGCCGATCGAGATTCCCGTTGCGAACTCGCGTGGGAAGGCCGAGCGTGACTTTCTATCAACGCTGATCGCTTGGCCATCGCTGAGTGCAATTCGAATTTCCACCGAGGATGGCGACGCGGCTGCGCTGAGCGAATTCATTGTCGCATCGTCGATTCAGGATTCCGCGGCTCACGCGATTTACGCTCCGATCTTCCAATGGCTGGAAGAAGGAAAGTCGTTCTCCGTTCAGGACCTTCTTGCGGAACTTTCCGATCCAGCGCTCAAGGCGCTCACGAGCGAGCTCTTTCTGCTTGGAACCAAGCGTTTCAGTACTGAGGCTCAAGCGCATCAAGGTCTGACCACCGCTGCGCGAGCGCTTGATCGTCTCAACCGCAGAAACCAATTGGCGGCCGCGCCGATTGTCACGACACCCGAGGCTTTGGCCGAGCGACTGGATTTGATCCGCGCCGCTGGACCAAGACCTTCTGCCATCGCCAGGACGGCGAGGAGTGCATCATGACGATGCAAGTGCATTGCGTTCTCGTTTCTTTCACCCCCAATACCGGTCGGGAAATACTGACCAAGGAGTATTGAACATGAGTCTAGTCCTTCAAGAATTGCATCCTGTCCTTCGATCGCTCGTGCATGCTGGCCGTAAGCGCGGCTGGATTAGTTACGAGGAATTGAATACATGCCTTCCCGATGACTTCATCGATCCATATCCCCTCGACGAGCTGATTGTTCTGCTCGCACAGAGCGGCATCGCTCTCATCGACGAGATTGAAATGCGCCGTGCTGGTCATCGTGCATTCCCCGCGCAACTCCAGACTGATTTGCGTTTCTTGCGCGACACCGACAAGAAGGTTCGCAAAGTTTCCACCGTCGATCATGCGCCCGTCGTCCCCACCGCTCCTCGTCCACTCGTTGGAGCCGCCGCCGCTGCGGTCGCAGCTGCGCGTCTGAAAATTCGACAACAGGATGCGGTCACACCAGGCAGCACCGACGCATTCGCAGCCGAAGATGACGGCCTTGATGATGATCTGCAAGGATCACTCGACTTCGCGATGGCCGAAGCGACTCCAGTTCGGATCGATGATCCCATTCGCATGTATCTCACACAGATGGGGTCGATTCCGCTTCTGACCCGCGAAGAAGAAATCCGTTTGGCAAAGAAGATCGAGATGAGTCGATACATCTTCCGCCGCATGGTCTTGGAGAGCGATTATTGCGCAAGACAAGCCGTGGAAATTCTTCAACAGGTGCATGAAGGAACCCTGCCCTTCGATCGAACCATGCGCATTTCGACTGCTGAGTCCAATGCGAAGGATCGAATCGCATCGCGCATTCCTTACAACTTGGCGACCGTTCGAACAAAGCTTGACCAAAATGGCGAGCTCTGGTCGCAGGTGGAAGCGGGCAATCTTTCGCCGGAGCGTCTCGAAGTCATTCACCAGAAACTGTGGGCCAATCGCCGCCGAATCTCGACGCTGATCGAGGAGTGCTGTCTGCGGACTGGTCGGATTCAGCCGCTGATGCGCAAACTCAATTCCGTCAATCGCAAGTGCGAGGAATTGACTCGGCTCATCGAGCGTGCGGAAAAAGATCCAGAACGCTATGAAGCCGATGACACGCAAGTTCGCCGCGAGGAGTTGGTGGGTCTTCAGAATCTGGTCATGGAAACTCCGACGGATCTGAATAATCGGGTCCGTGCGATTGGGCGAATTTTTGTCGAACACGAACTGGCCAAGCGTGCGCTCTCTGCTGGAAATCTGCGACTTGTGGTCTCGATTGCAAAGAAGTATCGCAACCGCGGTTTGCCGTTCCTGGACATCATTCAAGAGGGCAACACTGGTCTGATGCGCGCAGTCGACAAGTATGAGTACAAGCGCGGATATAAGTTCTCAACATATGCGACTTGGTGGATCCGTCAGGCAATCACGCGAGCGATCGCGGATCATGCCCGCACAATCCGCGTGCCGGTGCACATGATCGAGACCATGTCGAAGCTTCGCAACATTCAGAAGCATCTCTTGCAAGAACTCGGGCATGAGCCAAACCACGATGAAATCGCGGCAAAGGCGAAGATGCCGGTGGATGAGGTGAAGCGCGTGCTCAAGATTTCGCGCCATCCCATTTCACTGGATCGACCTGTCGGCGAGAGCGAAGATTCACACTTCGGTGACTTCATCGAAGACGAGCGGCAAGAGGCACCGAGCATCTCGGCCGCAAGTGAGATGCTGCGAACACGCATCAATGATGTTCTCAAGACGCTGACATACCGCGAGCGCGAGATTCTCAAACTGCGATACGGCATCGGTGACGGTTACACATACACGCTCGAAGAGGTTGGTCGCATCTTCAAGGTCACGCGCGAGCGCGTCCGCCAAGTCGAAAGCAAGGCGCTGCGTAAATTGCAGCACCCTGTTCGTCGGCAACGATTGACAAGCTTCATGCAAGACAATAATGAGGATGCCGAAGTTGCGGTGACGCCAACGGCCGAGTAATTCGCTGGGACTTCAGTGTCGCTGGGACTTCAGTGTCGCTGGGACTCGGTCTTGCTGCGATTCAGGTCACGGACTCTTGGCGGAGCAGACATATTTCCAAGAGATGTATTCCTCAAGCCCCCATCGACCGCCTTCGCGGCCGAAGCCAGACCATCCACGCCCACCAAATGGCGCGTATGCATCACTGATGACGCCGACATTCGCTCCAACGATTCCGCAATTGAGTTCGCGACTCGCGCGCTCGAGACGCGCGCTGTCGCTAGAAAAAACATAGCCGGCAAGGCCGAATGGTGTCGCATTGGCCAAGGCGATTGCCTGCGATTCATCGCGGAATCGGGCGATGGGCACGAGCGGTCCGAAACTCTCCTCGCTAAAGCACAGCATCTGCGGTGATGCGTTGGTGAGCACAGTCGGTGCGAAGAAGCGGTCGAGGCAACCTTGCACCGCAATTGTCTTGCCACCTATGGCAACAGTCGCTCCCTTCGCAACTGCGTCACTGATTTGATTGCGAAGCCGCGCGACCGCTTGGTCGCTGATGAGTGGACCGATGCGAACTCCAGCATCACTGCCCCGTCCAATGCGCAGCTCACCCACCGCCGCAATCAATTGCGCCGTGAATTGGTCGTGCACTTCCTCGGCGATGATGAACCGATTGGGGCAGACACATGTCTGGCCTGCAACACGAAACTTTCCAGTGACCGCAGCTGCGACGGCTGCGGGAATGTCCGCATCAGCGAAGACTACAAATGGCGCATGACCGCCGAGTTCCAGGGAAAGCCGCACGATTTGATCGGCTGCCGACCGCATCAAGAGACGACCGACCTGTGTCGATCCCGTGAAGGACAATTTTCGCACGCGTCCATCGCCGAGCCAAGTCTGCCCGATGATCGCTGGGTCGCCAGTGATCACATTGACCACTCCCGGTGGAACGCCAATATCCATCATCAATCTGCCAAATGCCAGAGCAGTGAGCGGCGTTGATTCCGCTGGCTTGACGACCTGCGTGCAGCCGACCGCTAGCGCTGGCGCTGTCTTGCGCGCGAGCGTCGCCAACGGGAAATTCCACGGGGTGATCGCGGCGACGACTCCGATGGGTTCGGGGATCGCACGCAGCGAGCGATCCGCACGACGAGATGCGATCGTTTCTTCATGTAAACAAATGGCCTCGATGGCTGCGGAATCGAAATAGTCTGCGCTGTAATCCACTTCACCGAGCGATTCATCGAGCGGCTTGCCACATTCGGCGGTGATGAGCTGGGATAGCGCGACTTTTCTTTGGCGTATTGCATCACCAATTTGACGCAGTATGCCCGCACGATCTTCGGCGGTTCGCCCGCTCCACGCTGCAAGCGCACCTTGCGCGGCGTCGATCGCCAATCGAGCGTCGACCGCTCCACCATCTGGAACATGCGCAAGTTCATCACCCGTTGCTGCATCGCGGACGACAAAGGTTGCGCCGCTCTGCGCCGCGCGCCACGCTCCTCCAATCAGATTCAGTCTCTCCATTTGCGCAGGCTAGCACCGCTACACTTCAACAATGGCAAAAGCCGTCGTCGATCCGAATGAATTGCGCCGATTCGCTGGCGACCTTCGCAAGTTCAACCAGGATCTGCAATCTGGAATTTCCACGATTGGTGGCCGGATGAACACGCTTGCGCAATCCTGGCGCGATCAAGAACAACAGAAGTTCGCCGAGGAATTCGATCAAACATTAAAGGTTCTTCAACGGCTGATGAAGGCGAGCGAAGAGCACATTCCATTTTTGCTGCGAAAAGCAGACCGCATCGACGAATACCTTCAGCAGCGCTGAGAATATGTCCGATGGACTCTGGCGCAAATCTACGGGATACATCAACAATCATGGCCGCCAAGGCCATCTTGGTCGCTGCGAGCAGAGGCTTCGCAACGGCCATCGAGGAAGCACAATCGGACGCGGAGCGCTTTGGTATGTGGCTCGATTCCGAGGGCCCCTCGCACTGGGAACGACAGCGACGATTGCGAACTGAAAAGTTAAACGAGGACCGATCTGCGTTGGCTCGCAAGCAGATGCAGCCCACTGCGGACGGAAGGCCGCCATCGACAATTGACGAACGCAAAACGGTTGCGCGCTCCGAAGAATCTGTTCGGCGCGCTGAGGATTGTCTGCGGCAACTGCGCAAGTGGTCCATCGAATATCAGCGTGTCTTGGCACTCTTTCGCGCTGGACTCGGTCCATTATCCACCTTCGTTGATCAAATTGTTCCTAGTGGAATTGCATCGCTCAACCGTATGGCACAAGCGATTGATGCATACCTCGCACTCTCTCAGGGAAAGTCAGACATCACCGACGCGCTGAACGCTGAGAGTCAACGGCGCTCTGGTTCACAGACATTGTCAAGCGATGCATCGTCGCAAGATGCCTTGGAATCGATGCGGCGTGCGCCAACGCCCGCGCCACCCACTCCGCAGGAGCCAGCCGATGAGTGATGCGACAAACCTTGCGAAGTTGAAGGACACTTTGCGCACGATGCGAGCGAACTGGCATGCGTTGCGCCAGGAATGGCGAGATCCAGCAAGTGACACGATCAACCGAGAAGTTTTCGAACCAGCCGATGATGCAGTACGGACCGCGATTCTCGCCCTTGAGCAACTTTCGCAAGCAATCGATCATGCGAAGCGCGACTGCGACGGTGGCGAGGGTTACTGACGATGGGAAGTTTGTCCTATGATTCTGCAATGCCATCGACTCATGCCGACGAAACTGCGCTGGGCGCGCAGGATCTCCCTGCGGTGTGCGAGCGAATCGTGCAACTTCTCTTGACCGCACCCACCATCCGCACCGATGCCGAGATTGCGCTCGCACAGTTTCTCCACAACTCGACTGGCCCTGAAACGACGCGATATGAGGTCGAGTGCGTCCGCATCAAGACTGATCGTGAAGAGATCTGCGCGAAGATTGCAGCCAAGTTGGCATCGAACAAGGGTGAGGCACAGAGTCGTGCGCAGCGACAGACGACGAAACTCCAGGAGAGCGCTCGCACGGCCCATGCGGCGCTCGAGGAGTATCGCGAGACGCAGTTTGACAAGTTTGAACGATCCAGCGATGAAGCACAGTGGACGGCTAATTCGATCTTTGAAGCCCTCGTGCCGCAGTCGCGGCAGGAATTTGAAGTTGCACGGGCCGCGATCGAGCAAGCGACCACTGAGACGCTGGTGCGTGTCGAGCGAATTGAACTTTTGCTGCGCAAAGCTCGCGTTGCTGCTCCGGTCACTGACTCAACATCCGCTGGCGTTGCCGCTGCCCCTGCCCTGGGCTGGGACAATTCGCTCCAGGACAATCCATCCAGCATGCTGGCGAGATCGGCGGTCGCACTTGCGGCTCTGCGCAAATCCCAACTGCTGCTCATACTGCGAAATTGGGCTGCACATCTTGCGGCGTTCATCCTGATTGGAGCGAGCAGCGTTTTCATCCTTGAGCGCATCGCTGGTGGTGGTGTCGTCAGCGATCTTGTAAAGATGGGCGCAATTATAAGTGCTGTCATCCTGCTGCAATGGCTGATTTGGTATTGGGCAGGTCGACAGCTCGCGCCATTCGCCGCGGAAGTTCAGACAATTCGCAACATGACATCGCAATCCAATCGAGCGTCCCTCGAGCAAGCAAGTCGCAAGCGCCAGGCACGAGAGGATGAAATTCATCAGCAGCACCAAACGGAAATTCAAGCTGCGCAAGCGGCGGTCGAACCCAAGCGAGATAATGCGAATACTTCGTTTGTTCGACGAGACTTGGAACTCAAGGAAACGGCCACGCGCCTGCGCCGCAATTCCGCCGCGCAACTCGAAACGACGCTGCTCGAAGCAGAGCAAATCGCCACCGGTGCCTTCGAAGATGCTCACGGACTTTACGACCAACAACTGAAACAGGAAGTTGAGCGGCATCAGAGTCGAATGACCGAAATATCCGCAGTTCATACGGCACGAGATCGGGCGTTGCGTGACGAATGGAAGGTCGCTCGCGATCAAGTCTTTCACGACTTAAAGCAAGTTACGACCCTAGATCGACTGCTCTTTCCTCAGTGGACGGATTCATCTTGGGAGAGTTTTTACGGTCACGCATCAAGCATTGCAGCGGCCAAAATTGGATCAATCAGTGTGTCGCTCAATTCGATTCCAGGTTCGTTGCCGATTGACAGCGAATTGGCGTGGCCTGCGGGCTCTCCGCGACTCATCCACCTTCCAATCGTGCTGACTTTTCCAACACGAGCATCTCTCTTGATCGAAGCTGGACAAGAGGGACGAGAGTCTGCCATCGCGATGCTGCAAGAGACTGTCTTGCGAATCTTGACTGCCTTACCGCCTGGTCAAGCTCGTTTCACCATCGTCGACCCCGTTGGCCTGGGCGAGGGTTTCGCTGCATTCATGCACTTGACCGATGAAGCGGATCACATCATCGGCGAACGAATCTGGACTGACTCGAAACATATCGAGCAGAAACTGACCGATCTCTGCGAGCACATGGAAACGGTGATTCAGAAGTTCTTACGCAATGAATTCCCCAACCTTGATGCTTACAACCGTCAAGCTGGTGAAATCGCAGAGCCCTATCGCTTTCTTGTCATGGCTGATTTTCCAGTTGGTTTGACTGATATCGCCGCACGAAAATTAGCAAGCATCATCAACAGCGGCGCTCGATGTGGCGTCTTTCCAATCATTCTGCGGGACACGCGACAGCCGATGCCAGCGGGCATCGATCTGGCGGACCTTCGAGCAACAGCCCTCTGCTTACGCTGGCAGGATCAACGATTCGTGGTCTGCGGTTCATCCCTCGAACAGTTTCCCTTCACCCATGGTTCGATACCCGACGGAGATCGCTCGATTGCGTTGCTGCGCCGAATTGCAGTGACTGCGAAAAATGCCAAGCGAATTGAAGTTCCATTTTCAGCCATCGCACCAGCGGATTCTGCTCTCTGGACTGAAACGACGGATCGTTCCATCACCGTCGCGCTGGGGCGTTCTGGAGCGACGAGGCTGCAACACATCACCCTTGGAATTGGAACGAGTCAACATGCATTGATCGCTGGCAAGACTGGATCTGGTAAGTCCACGCTGCTGCATGCGCTCATCACGAATTTGGCGCTTCGATATAGTCCTGATGAGGCGGAACTCTGGCTGATCGACTTTAAAAAGGGGGTCGAGTTTCGAACATACGCCACGAACAAACTCCCGCATGCGCGCGCTGTCGCCATCGAAAGCGACCGAGAGTTTGGACTCTCCGTCTTGCGAGGTCTTGATGCGGAACTGCGTCGTCGCGGCGAAATATTTCGAGATCGGTCGGTTCAAGATCTCGCTGGTTATCGCAGACTCGGCGAGGGGCCAAAGATTCCGCGAACGCTGCTCATCGTCGATGAGTTTCAGGAACTTTTTACGGAAGACGACAAGGTCTCGGAGGAATCGGGATTACTTCTCGATCGACTCGTTCGTCAAGGGCGAGCCTTTGGCATGCATGTCATCTTGGGTTCGCAGACTCTCGGCGGCGCATATTCCATTGCACGGGCAACAATGGGACAAATGGCGATTCGCATTGCACTGCAATGCAACGAGGCTGATTCCCAGTTGATTCTCAGCGACGACAATGTTGCTGCGCGATTGCTCTCGCGACCCGGCGAGGCGATTTACAACGACGCTGGTGGATTGATCGAAGGCAACAATCCATTTCAAGTTGTATGGTTGCCAGACGAGGAGCGCGATCGAATGCTCGCCAAAGTTCGCCAGCTCGATGCGCAACATCCCAGACCAGGCCGCCCGCCGATGATCGTTTTTGAGGGCAGTGCGCCAGCAGATATTCAGGGAAATTCGCTCATGGCACGGGCGATGCACAAGCGAGATCGAGGTGAGTTTGTTGGACCATCGCTGCTGTGGTTCGGCGATGCCATTTCAATCAAAGACCCAACCGCTGTCACACTACGCCGACAGTCTGGAACAAATATTGTGCTCGTCGGGCAACGCGAGGATGCGGCACTGGCCATTTCAGCTGGCGCTCTGATCTCGTTGGCCGCGCAGTACCAGACCGGCGAGTGTCAAGTTTTCTTGCTCGATGGAACGCCACCAGACGACGAGAACTTCAATCGACTTGCTGCTCTTCACAAACGGATTGGACTTGCTGGGCAGTGCGGCGGGTTACGCGACACTGAATCCGCCCTGAAAGATGTCGTTGAAGAACTGCGGCGCAGGCAGAACGATCATGCATCGCAAGCTCCAACTTGCCTTGTGCTGGTGCATGCGTTGCATCGATTCCGTTCACTGCGACGAAACGAGGATGACTTCAGTTACTCATCGAGCAGCGACAAGCCGCCAACGGCAGATAAACTTCTGGCCGAAGTCCTGCGCGAGGGGCCAGCGCTTGGAATCCACATTATGGTGACATGCGATGGATCGACCAATCTTGCTAGAGCGTTTGATCGCAATTCAGTCCGAGAATTTGAATGGCGCGTTCTCTTCCAAGTCAGCGCATCTGATTCAAGCACGCTGATCGACTCGCCCATCGCGAGCCGGCTTGGACCGCAGCGTGTTCTCTTGCACAGCGAAGAGACTGGTGTGCATGAAAAATTCCGCCCATATGCGTGGCCAGAAAGCGAGTGGCTCGACAAAGTCTTCCCGCAATCGTGAGGAGCGCTGCGGTGCGCTCATGTTCAGTCATGTTTGCTCATGTTTGATCATGTTTGATCATGTTTGATCATGTTTGATCATGTTTGCTCATGTGCGATGAGCGTTGATTCCCATCGCCCACACCGCCATCCATTGAAGAAACTCTTTCATGCGCTATCATCGAATTGCACGGGCGCTTAGCTCAGCTGGCTAGAGCACTGCCCTTACATGGCAGGTGTCACAGGTTCGAATCCTGTAGCGCTCATTGTTTGTCTTTGGATTGTCATGTTGGTCATGTTGGTCGTGTTGGTCGTGTTGGTCATGTTGGTCGTCTTGCCGTTCAGCCTCAATCATCAGCGGTCGTAGAACATGCGTCTGATCATCAAATCCTTCCTCATTCTCTGCGGATTCGCCACCCTGGTGACATGCTCGAATATCGAGAAGGCGAATCCGGAACTTGCTCCCCAACGAGCCGCGCGCCCCTCGATTCCGCTCGATGTTGACCCCATCATGCGCGGCACGATTGCGAGCGAAACAATTGTCATGGGCTATCAACCCGTCATCGTGCGCGGATATGGTCTTGTTGTGGGGCTCAAGGGAACTGGCAGTCGCACCGCTCCCGCCGAAGTTCGCCAATACATCTTGCGGGAAATGATGCGCTACGGCGTCGGCGATCTGAACAACAGTTCATCCGCGATACAGCCTGATGCACTGCTGAATTCGGATAACACCGCAATCGTCATCGTCGAGGGAGTCATTCCTGCTGGCGCACCGCGCGGAACAAAGTTTGATGTTCGCATGTACGCCGCTCCTGGAACAAGCACAACAAGTCTCGAGGGCGGAACGCTCTGGACAACTGGACTTCGGCCCGGTGTCCTTCTGATTGGTAGTCGAGAGATTCGATCGATGGCGGAAGCCAAGGGACCGATCATTATCAATCCGTTCACCGACGAATCTGATCGCACGCAAACGATGGTCAATCAATTGAGCGGGCGCATCCTCAATGGCGGAACATCGACCAAGGCACTTTCAATCAAACTGGTCATGGCGACGCCGAGTCATTCGCGATCTCGACTCATCGCAAGTGCGATCAACTCCAATTATCCGCGTGAGCCGACTCAGCGAACCGAGACCGCCCAGGGTCGAACAGGTGAGTTGATCACGGTCGATGTCCCACCGTCGTGGAAAGATCGCTCCGCTGAATTCGTCGAGTTGCTGCGGCATACATCGATTAATGTTGGTCCGATTGACAACACGGCTTCGGAAATTGCGCGTGCGCTGACCACCAATCCCGGTGGAGCGAATGCAGCGAGTCTGCGCTGGCAGGCGCTGGGGCCAAAGTGTGTAACGGCAACGCGTCCGCTTTACGATTATGCAGAAGAGCAACCGCGTTTCGCTGCGCTTCAAGCAGGCGCTCGGCTCAACGATGCATTGGCGGTGCGACCACTCGTGGCGATGGCAACTTCGGGCAGTGCCGAACTGCGAGTCCCCGCCATCAAACTGCTCGAGCGGATGGGCATGAACCCCGCCATCGACCTTGGTCTGCGTCCGCTGCTCGACGACAGCGATATTGATGTGCGACTTGCGGCGTACGAAGTGCTGCGCGAACGGCGCGACCCGATTGTCTCAAGCCAATTGGTTGGCAAGAAGTTCAGGATCGATGTCGTACCAAGTAAGTTCCCAATGATTTATGTCAGTCAGTCGGGCGAGCCTGTGATCACCATCTTTGACGGTGGAAAGCACATCACAAGCCCCATGAGCCTGAGAGCTTGGAACGGCAATCTCATTTTTAAGTGCGACACCAATGACGACACCATGAGTGTTTTCTATCGCTCGTCAAACGGCGCTACCCCGATCGTCGACCAAGCGAGCTTGAAGCTCCCCGAACTTGTCCGCTTCCTCGGTCACAAGAGCGATGCCGCTCACCCAGCTCCTGGACTGGGAATGACATACAGCCAGACAGTCGGCGCGCTCTACTCGCTCTCTTCAAATGGCTTTATTCCAGGGGGTTTTAAGGTGGAACAGGATCGGGTGATCGCTGCCATCGCCAAGGCCGGAGCCGAGGCCGAACGCACGGATCGACCTGAGTTCATCGAGGATGAGGATGCGGCAAGCGACCAACCATCCATTGCTGGAGCGATCATCCCAGGGCTGACACCGCGGCTTGGATCGGCGCCAACATCGTCGAGCAAACTTGATCCGAGCGCGCCAAAAGCAGATACTGTACCCCGATAGTGACATCGTCCCCATTGTGGGGAGCCTTTCACGGTAGGAAGGTTGTTCAGAGTTGCGACAGGAGGTCGGAGTGCGCCTTAGCAAATTAATACTTAACGGTTTCAAAAGTTTCGCGGATCACACGGAGTTTCGATTCGATGAGCCAATCATCGGCATCGTTGGTCCCAATGGTTGCGGTAAAAGCAATGTCGTCGACGCCATCAAGTGGGTGCTTGGTGAACGAAGTGCAAAGAGCCTGCGCGGTGGCGCAATGGTGGATGTCATTTTCGCGGGAAGCGCAGTGCGCAAACCGATGGGCTGTGCGTCTGTTTCACTCGTGTTTGAGAATCCCCTGCTCGCGGCGCCGATGAGTCCACGAACAACGGCCTCGCTTGATGAATCAAGCGGGATGAGCGATGGCGAGAGCGATACCACCGTTGTCGACGCTGATTCCATCGTTCGCCGTGCGCAAGTTCGCAACCGCGCATTACCAGTTGAAAGCGACGAAGTGGATGTGACGCGCCGTTTGTACAGCGATGGCCGCTCGGAATACTTGATCAACGGTCGCAAGGTTCGCCTGCGCGATATCAAGGAGCTTTTTATGGATACTGGCATCGGGACCGATGCCTATTCCATCATCGAGCAAGGCAAGGTTGCGGCGTTGCTCGAGGCCAATCCCGCGGAGCGTCGGGCGATTCTGGAAGAGGCCGCCGGTGTTGCGAAGTTCCGATCGCGCAAAGAAGAAGCAGCGCGCAAACTCGAACTCGCGGAGAAGAATCTCGTTGTCCTTCGCGAACAACTTGCCAGCGCGGAACGGCGCTTGCGCATTGTGCGTGGTCAAGCGGAAAAAGCCAAGCGATTCGTCGAGCTCGATGCGCGCCGTCGTGCGCTTCGTTCGGCTCTGATACTGGATCAGTATTACGAACAGCGGTCGAAGTTGACCGAGTGCGAACAAGGCGTGGCCGAGGCGGTTGCTGGTCGCGATGCGTTGACCAAGACACTCGAGGACGCGGAACATTCCAAGAGACTGCGCGAATTTGAGCGCGATAGTGTGATGCAGAGTCAGCAAGGTCTCGAGCGCGATCGATTGGAAGCGGCTGCTGCGGTCAAACAAGCCCAGCAGCGCATTGAATTTACCGAGCAGTCTGCGAGAGAAACGCGGGCGACGCTCGAACAGGATGCCGCCGCGATCGGCGCACTCGACGCTCGGGTTGCCCAGCACGCGCAGAACTTAATTGAGTTGCTTGCGACCGTTGCGCAGGCATCGCTTGAGGTATCGCAAGCCGAGGAGCGCAATGCGGCCGCCGAAGAGGCGCGCGCGCAGTGCGCTGCCGACGCTGCAGCTGCGCGTGACGCGGATTTGCATTGGCGTGAGGAGCATCTCGCTCTTGAGCGCGAGAAATCGCGACTCGCCGCACGAAAGCACGCGGCGGAAGAAAGACTTGGGTCGATTGCCGCGGAATCTGAGCGCGTCACCGCTCGCGCTGCCGAACAGAATCGTGAGCTTCAGGCCCACCTTGCTGCGCGTGAACTCGCCGTCACTCGGCACGCCCAAGCGCAAGCGACCGCAGCGGAAGTGCAAGCGGAAGTTTCCGCGGAACTTCGCAATGTTGAGTCGTACGGCGAAGAAGGCGTGGTGATCAACGAGCGCTTGGCTGAACTGCGCGATGATCGAACGCACAATCAAACGCGACGACTCATACTTGAAGAGATGGAATCTGCTCGCGAGGGACTCGGCGGCGCGGTGCGCTCGGTTCTGGCCGATGCAGATCGTTTCCCAGGAGTGCGTGGTGCGCTCGGAGACCTCATTTCCACCGATCGTTCCCACGCAGTTGTCGTCGAAGCCGCGCTGGGAAATTGGCTCGAGTGTCTCGTTGTTGAAGGCACCGTGCATTCCTCTCCGCTTCTGGCCAATGCATGTGAACTCGATGGACGCGTCACATTTGCGCCAGTGATCATTGATCAACAGCATGCTCATGCCAACGCCGTCTGTCCCGACAGTGCTCGACCGCTGAGTTCGGTCATCCGCGTATCGGGTGGCGTGGAGAATTTTGTTAACGCCCTGCTTCGCTGCACATGGCTTGTGGACGACCTTCCAACAGCCCTTCGTTTGTCGGCTGGATCTGCGGCTGGTTCGCGTTTCATCACCATGTCTGCTGAATTGGTTGACGATTTGGGAACAGTCACCGTTGGACGCTTGCGCGGCGGTAGCGGAGGCTCGGTCATTCGACGAGCTGAGTTGGCGGAACTCGCAGCGTCGGGCGAAATCATCGAATCGAAAATCCACGCGATTGAGGAAGACGCACAGCGAGTCGCTGCGCTGGGAACCGCAGCACGAACGCGCTACGACGAGTTGGACAAGGCTCTGCAAACGGCGCGACGCACTGCGATTGAATCTGAATTCCAAGCCGAGAGAACGGAGCAACTCATTACTCGCACCGAGCGGGATCGCTCGGCCTTGCGCTTTGAGGAGTCCGAAATCGCCCGCCGTGCGGAGGCGGCGAATCAAGAGTTCGCTTCGATTTGTGAGCGACTTCTTGTCGCTGATGCGACTTTGGCGACTGCGGATGGCAGTGCCGCAACTGCACGCGAGCAGTCGCTCGTGCAACAGCGGGCTTTGGATCAAGCGCAAGAAACACTTTCGTCCACGCGGCTTGCTCTGGGCGAAACCACGAGCAAGGGACAGAGCGCTCGCCGCGAGCAGGCGCTCATTGAAACCGCACTGCAAGAAGGTCGCAGACAGCGTGTCACAGCCGAAGACCAACTGCGTCGCCGCGAGGCTCATATCGAGACACTTGAGGAGTCGATTTCCGAATCGAAAACCGTCGCTCAACGCGCTCAGCAGAAACATGACGCCATTGCGGTGCAGCTCGCCGACATTGCGCAGTCACTCTCGCTGGCCGTTGTTGCCAACGATCAAGCTGGCGAGGTTCTGCGAAGTCTGCGCGAGAGTGCCAGCGAAACGGAACGCCAGTGGAGCGAAGCTGAACTGGCTCGGCGCGAGTGCGCTCTGCGGCTTGAGACTCTCATTGCGCAAGCGCATGACGAACTTGGATTGGAAATCGAAACACTCTGGACTGATCATCTTGCGGAGCGGGAATCAGGCGCATTTGTGCTCACCGACCGATCCACCGCTTCCTTCGAGGCCGATCAACTGCGCGAAGAAATCCGGACGCTTGGAAATGTCAATCTGGATGCGATGACCGAGTTGACCGATCTAGAAACTCGCACGGCCGAACTTGCGGGTCAGTTGATCGACATCGATGCGGCGCAGGGACACCTGAAGCGGCTCGTCGTCGAACTCGATGCCATAAGCCGTGTGCAATTCGAGGAGACATACAACATGGTCCGCGAGAACTTCGGCGGAACCAATGGAATGTTCCGGCGATTGTTCGGCGGCGGCAGCGCGGACATGTACCTCATCCCAACGGAGGACGGAACGATCGATTGGCTGACCGCTGGAATTGAAATCCGCGCCAAGCCGCCGGGCAAAGAACCGCGCATCATCACCCAACTTTCCGGCGGCGAGAAGTCGATGACCACCGTGGCGCTATTGCTGGCGATCTTCAAGAGCAAGCCGGCTCCGTTCTGCATCTTGGACGAAGTCGACGCAGCACTCGACGAGGCGAATGTCGAACGCTTTTGTAACTCGCTCTCAGGTTTCCTTGATCAGAGTCACTTCATCATCATCACCCATCACAAGCGCACGATGCAGGCCTGCCATCGACTTCATGGAGTCACCATGCCGCAGCGCGGAGTTTCCAAGCGTGTGTCTG
>Ga0209702_10004162_pt1 | contig 21474 bp, 17 predicted proteins | sample FRY01_FD_187210 | JGI IMG/M metagenome (GOLD analysis project Ga0209702, IMG submission 187210) | Freshwater microbial communities from Lake Fryxell liftoff mats and glacier meltwater in Antarctica - FRY-01 (SPAdes) (version 2) | ecosystem: Environmental > Aquatic > Freshwater > Ice > Glacier... | reverse complement strand
CGTACCAGGTGGTTGGCTGGCAGCACATCGCCTATCCGTACTTTCATTTCCAATGCTGCTTCGTGGTCTGCTTCTCTATACTCTCTGCTCATCTTTTTCTCTCTCGTCTCTTTCCCATTCCCATTCCCATTCCTTTCCCGTTCTATTCTCTATTCTATCCTGTTCCTTTCGTTTGCTAAATCTTTCTACCTCCCCCTTCTCTCCGACAGGCTGCTAGGAATGAGAATTCTATTAAACCAGAAATTTGAGGCCGATTCTAGCGGAGAACTTTCGGGTCTTATATGATCTTCATTCCCTATAGTGTACTGTTTTATAAATTATTTAACCAACATGAAAAATGACCGAACCGTGAGTATTAGTTAGTTATCACTTTTTCCAAATCAACCAGAAGGATTTCCTCTTGGATGGCCTGATGACGTAGTTCTTCCGTAAAACCAGATCGGGCAAAGAGGGCATAGCCCACACTGGCCGACTGCTTGGGCAGAGGTACACGTTTGGCCTTCTCCTTGAGGGATTCCAGGATATTGAGGCCAATCGGTTTGGTTGTCCACTTACACTCGCCCACCAGAATTCGGCCTGAACCCACGGCCACCACGTCGATCTCCTCCTGATTGTCCCACCAGTTGCCGATACTCTTTGGCGCAAAATCCAAGTTGCCGGCAGCATGGGCACGCCACAGATATTCTTGGCAGATGGTTTCAAAGGCTGGGCCTACAAACTGGTCTAGCTCCGCTTCCACTCGAACCCGCACTTGTCCCCGCTCGCCTCGTTCCAGAAGTGAACGATTTGGATAGACAAAGCGAAACCAGAAGCGAAAGTAGGGGTCCAACAGACGGTAGATGCCGCGTTTGCTCTTGCGGGGCTGCGTCTCTGTGGCCGCGACGACCCGCTCCACCAATCCCATCTCCTGCAAAGTGTTTAGATAGAAGGTGATGGAGGAGGGAGGAACCCCACTGGCCTGGGCGATCTCGTTGAGCCGAGTCCGTCCGCCGGCGATGGCTTCCAGTACCGAGAAATAGCGGTTTGGATCCCGCAATTCCTGAAGCATAAGGAAGCGCGGTTCATCGTAGAGAAAACGGCCCTGGGTCAGAATCCGCTGTTCTATGTTGTCCACCAGTGACATGCTTTCCTCAAACTGGCTGAGGTAGGCGGGTACACCGCCGAGGATGGCGTAGGCCCTGACCCAATCGGATGGCTGGTAGTGGGGCAGAAAGTGGTGGACGTTCCAGAAATCCAGAGGCTGGAGCCGCCACTGGCCTGTACGCCGACCGTAAAGGGGTGAACGATAGGCCAGAACGTGTTGCTCCATCATGCCCACGTAGGAGCCACACAGGATCAGCATCAATTGGGTATGGCGCAGGGTTGTGTCCCAGAGCCGCTGTAGGGTAGAGGGAATAGCGTCGTTGGCGTCGATCAGGTAGGTGAATTCGTCAATCACCACAATCATGCGTGTCTGGGCCGCCTGCTTAGCCAGAAATTCAAATGCGGCGTCCCAGGTGGCAAAGGGACTGATGGCGTCGCTGGCGTCGAACAGATAGCGGCTGACCTGGCGGGTAAATTCAGCCAGGGCTGAACTCTCTGTACCCAGATCGGCCACATAGAAGATGTGTGGCTTGTCCGCGCAAAAGGCGCGCAGCAACTCTGTCTTGCCTACGCGGCGGCGACCATAGAGGACGAATAACTCCGCCTTTCCTGAATTATATTGTTCTGTCAGTAGTGCGAGTTCTCGAATTCGATCAATGAACATGGTTTATCCTAGTCTTAGCTATAATTGCTATGACAAGAATACTGCTTGGGCATAAATATGTCAACTGTATGGACTGGCTTTTTGAAGAACAGGTAGAGTAGGAAACGCCACCCATGTGTCGCATGTGTAACACATGTGACACATGTCATACACATGACACATGCTTATCGATGCTGGGCAAATCTATAGACTCACATTTCGTGTAAAATTCTCTTGTGGTTCGTCGAATTTCACCTACTGCATATAGTGGTTGTGACTTACTGAGCAGAAGACGATGACGTCAAATGGCCTGAGTTCCATCCCTGTTCACTCTCGAACAGCTTTCTCGACAGAACGGAGACCGGTAAAACAGTAGGCAAACTTGGCATAACCTCACGATTTTCGCTCATTGAGTACTCTCTCTGCGTTCACAACACACAAATAGCAATGATTCGTCTTTCTGGGTTTACCGAGCGCACAAAATGAACGATATAGAACATATGTTTACACGAAATGTGAGTATAGAATCGCCAGATGGATTTCAACCTTGCAAATTCTCCACGCGGTGGAAGAAATGCAAGGTTGTTCTATTAGGGAAGGAAGCGCCAGTAGTTTTTGCGGGAGACTGTAAAATGTAGTGTGTAAATGGTTAAATGGTTAGACCCCAAGGAAGCGGGTAGAATCAAGAGAACGCAACCCAAAAGGAGAGAACCATGACACAGAAAAACAGCCAGAAGGGCCTATACAAATATTGCTGTCACCAGCCGCCACAAGCGGTTTCCCCTGAATAAGACTCTCATGTTTCCTCTGGTAGCAGCAACCTTGGCGGAGAGAGTTCACTACCCAACACAGTTTCTTTACCAGGGTACTTGTGAGCTATAAATACACCGGTAGCGGAGTGCTTATGGCGCTTCATGACAGCAATGTTTGTATAGGGCCAAATTCGGGCAGAGTTCTCAACCGATCCGATTCCAATCCAGGCGACGTTACAGTCACGCATATCCCCTCCTTTGCAGCAATTCGCCCACCCAGCACACCATTGATCCTTCTTTGGCTTGAACCGTTCCGGTCGCAAAAGAGCACGCCAGCATGAACGCCCGTGTTCACATCCACGAATTTTCGGCATTTGCTTGGAAAGAGGATTTATTGTAGGCTATTTTTGCATCGTAAAAAGACTTCTCGATTGATCCATCTGGCCCCGTAGACGCAATGGAAACATCCACTGTTCATCCGATGCCCTTCATTGGCCTGCCCAAGAAAGCATTGCAAAGTCTTGCTATATGCTCACATTTCGTGTAAACATATGTTCTATATCGTTCATTTTGTGCGCTCGGTAAACCCAGAAAGACGAATCATTGCTATTTGTGTGTTGTGAACGCAGAGAGAGTACTCAATGAGCGAAAATCGTGAGGTTATGCCAAATTTGCCTACCGTTTTACCGGTCTCCGTTCTGTCGAGAAAGCTGTTCGAGAGTGAACAGGGATGGAACTCAGGCCATTTGACGTCATCGTCTTCTCCTCAGGAAGTCACAACCACTGTATGCAGTAGGTGAAATTCGACGAACCACAAGAGAATTTTACACGAAATGTGAGTATATGAACGATGCTTCGTCCTATTATACAACCCAGCCTCCCCTTTTTCACGTCATCCCATCCGCATAGAACGATCGAGCAGGAATGGGATATGTAGGTGGAGAGCAAGAACGCTGAGGAGACCCTTGTGAGCATCACCTATGTTTTGCAGCGCATTGCCCAGCTCATACTCATCGTTTTCATCGCTATCACTATCAACTTCATTCTGCCACGGATGATTCCTGGCGATCCCGTGGAGTCGGCCCTGACAACTAAGATTGCCATATCGGGCAATGTGAGCGTCGATGTACAGAAGGTCGCCGCAGCCTATCGCGAGAAATTCGGTTTGGACAAACCGCTCTGGCAGCAATATCTAAACTATTTGAATGACGTTTTTCATTTTGAATTCGGCGTCTCGCTGGTTAAATTTCCAGAGACTGTCATGTCACAAATTCAGTCCGCCCTGCCGTGGACCATCGGTCTGATGCTTGTTTCAACCATCACCGCCTTCTTCGTGGGATCGATATTGGGTGCCCTGTTCGTTTGGCCCAGCACACCCAAATTGTTTCATGTATTGGTGTCACCTTTTATGCTCCTCTCCACTATCCCCTTCTTTCTCTTGGGCATTATACTGCTCTCCATTTTTGCCACAGAACTGCGCATCTTTCCGCCGGGTGGCGGCTTCTCGCCTACCCTGATTCGTGGCCTCAATATGGAGACCGCCCTCGACATTCTGCACCATTCCATCCTGCCTGCACTCTCCATCATTCTGGGCGGTATGGGCGCGTGGGCGTTGGGTATGCGCGCTATGATGATTACGGTGCTGGGCGAGGATTACGTGGCCTTTGCCGAGGCCAAAGGATTGCACCCCCGGCGCGTCTTTTTATGGTATGGCATGCGCAATGCACTCTTGCCCCAGGTGACACAGTTGGCGTTGTCGCTTGGCTCAGTGCTGGGCGGCACGGTTTTGGTCGAAGCGATTTTCAGCTATCCGGGCATTGGCACACTGCTCTTTGCAGCCATTGCCACCAAAGATTATTTCGTAATCCAGGGCATTGTGTTGATTCTGATCTTTGCCTTGGCCGGTGCGCTCTTTATTATCGATATGGTTTATCCATTGTTGGATCCAAGAATCCGATACAGCAGTTAGGACGACAGCATTTCATGACCAAAACCCTACGCATGACAAAGGAGATTGGCCGATGAATCGGCTACTACGGCTACTGAACAGCCAGCGCATTACGACCAACCTCATCATCGGTCTTGCCATCCTCACTATCGTTGTCCTCGTCAGTCTGTTGGGACCGCTCTTCGTTGATATGGACCTGGCTAAAGTCGGCGAGGTTCCGCCCTCAAAACCACCCTCAGCCGAATATCTATTAGGAACCGACTCCCAGGGCCGGGATATGCTGGCTGTCCTGATTTCCGCGATTCCGCAAACCCTCAAGATGGGTCTGATTGCCGGTATTGTCGGGGTCAGCATTGGTCTGCTGCTTGGGTTGCTGTCTGGCTTTTTCGGCGGCCCACTCGATACAGTCATTCGCGTCTTTGCAGACTCACTGATGACCGTGCCTGGCATTGCGATCCTGCTTGTCATCGCGTCCAATATCGAATCCATGACAGTCGAAGTCATGGGGCTAACCGTGGCCGCGCTGGCGTGGATGTATCCAACCCGCACCATCCGTTCGCAGGTACTCTCCATTCGCGAACGGCCCTACATGGCTGTGGCGCGCGCCAATGGCGAAAGCGAACTTGAAGTACTCTTTCGCGAGGTTATGCCCAATTTAGTGCCATATGTAGCCGCCAGCCTGGTTGCCTCTATCAACGGTGCCATCCTGGCAACGGTGGGGCTGGAGTCCCTCGGTTTGGGTGCCCAGAACGTACACACCCTGGGCACGACCATCTACTGGGCGCGGCGCTATAGTGCCGTCTTACGCGGACAGTGGTGGTGGTGGGCGCCACCGATTATTGTCGTATCCCTGATCTTTATTGGCCTCTTCCTGGTTTCCATGGGGTTGGATCGCTTTGCCAATCCCGCCTTGTCCGGTCAAGGCTCTGCCCTGGCACGTCGCCGCAAGAGAGATGCGCGCAAAGACGCTGCGCTCTCCGATGCCGCCGGTGTCACTGGGGCCGTTGCGGGCAGCCAAGCAGAGCCTGCGTTGTTGCGTGTGGAAAATCTGCGTGTGGTCTTTGAAACCAACGCCGGATCGGGACTGGCAGTCGATAACGTCTCATTTACAATGCAACCGGGTGAACGGATGGGGCTGGTGGGCGAATCGGGCTGCGGCAAGACGACTATGGCAACGGCCATTATGTCCTTGGTGCGTCCGCCGGGTCGGATTGCAGGGGGCCGTGTAATGCTGGGAGAGACGGATCTGCTCACCCTCAGCGATGAAAAATTGCGCAAAATGCGACTCAAGGAGATCGCGCTGGTCCCGCAGGCAGCCATGAATTCACTCAACCCGGTGATGCGTATCGGCGAGCAACTGGCCGATGCCATTCGTGTCCATGAGGATACCCTATCCCAAAAAGAGTTGGACACCTTGATCGCAGAGTCGTTGGTGAATGTGGGGTTGTTGGCAGAGGTTGCCAACCGCTATCCTCACCAATTGAGCGGTGGCATGAAACAGCGGGTAACTATTGCCATTGCCACCGTACTCGGCCCTCAGCTTATCATTGCCGACGAACCGACCAGCGCGCTGGATGTGGTGGTACAACAGCGGGTTATGCTTACATTGGGGCGCGTACAGAAGGAATTGGGCGCGGCTATGGTGCTCATCGGACACGATATGGGCCTCATAGCCCAATTCTCCGATACAATTGGCGTGCTATACGCCGGAAAGATGGTAGAGCGGGGCGATATTGACACCGTTCTCAATGAACCGTGCCATCCCTATACGCGGCTGCTTATCGACAGCCTGCCCAAGCTGGAAAGCGAAAGCGAATTCATTGGGATTCCTGGCCTGCCACCAGCCCTTTTCAACCGGCCCGACGGATGCAGTTTTCATCCCCGCTGCCCCTTCGCCTTTGCACGCTGCCAGACCGAGATACCAGAACCGCAACTGTTCCGGGGTCGGCAGGTCGCCTGTCACCTCTATCCGGAACAGGGCCAATTGCCCCCCATTCCCGTTTCATCGGTGGTTGTGGCTGGCGATGGCGCGCTGCCAACTGGTATTGTAGAGGCGAAATCGTGACTGAACTGTTGAAAGTAAGCAACGCTTCGAAAATTTTCCACGACGGACCGATTTGGCGGCGTGAGACGACGGTGGCCGTGGACAATATCTCCTTCTCGATTGCCGACGACCGTCCCACTATTACCGGGGTTGTGGGCGAAAGCGGCAGCGGAAAAACAACCCTGGCCCTGCTCCTGCTGGGCTATGCCAGTCCAAGTAAAGGGGAGGTCGTCTATCGCGGCCAGAATCTGGCGGCCATGTCCAAGCAGGAGCGCTTCGAGTTTCGCCGCGTCGTGCAGCCCATTTTTCAGGACCCCTTTGCCGCGTTCAATCCGTTCTATCGGGTGGATCACGTGCTTCAGATTCCTATCGAGCGCTTTGGTCTGGCTTCCTCTGAGGAAGAGGCCGAACAGTTGATCCACGATGCGTTACAACTGGTTGGTTTGCGACCAGCGGAGACGCTGGGGCGGTTTCCCCATCAACTGAGCGGCGGCCAGCGTCAACGCATTATGGTGGCGCGTGCCCTGCTTTGTCGGCCCCAACTCATCATTGCCGACGAACCGGTTTCTATGGTCGATGCGTCCCTGCGCGCCACTATCCTTGCCAGCCTGCAAACTCTCAACCGGGATTTGGGCATTTCCATCGTCTACATTACCCATGACTTAACGACGGCTCATCAAGTGTGTGACAACATCATTGTGATGTATGGCGGCCAGGTAGTCGAAGCGGGCGCTGTGGGCAAAGTGATTCGCGATCCCCATCACCCCTACACCCAACTGCTGGTCTCATCCATCCCGTTGATGGATCGCTCTAAACGTTGGGAAAATCAGGAAAGCCCAGAACCAACCGAGCAGAAGGGGCGCGTATCGGTCGGGTGTAAGTTTGCGCCCCGCTGCTCCCACGCCGAAGAGCGTTGCTGGATCGCGCCGCCGCCCCTCTACCAAACCGATGCCACCCGCGCCGTGGCCTGCGTTCTCTACGATGACAATCCCGTCCTGGCGCAGCACGATGTATCAGGGGTGTTTCGGTAAGTTACCGCCTATTTCAATCGTTTCCAAAACCAACGTTTTCAAAAATAAGAGGGGAATCCTGACTCGGATTCCCCTCTTATTTTTATTGAATACTGCCGCGCATATGCTTCTACGCTACGTTACCTCTTCTACACCCTGCGTCCCTATTGGACAGGTTTAATGTTGTGAACGATCATGTTCCACGCTTCCCATGGCGGATAGGGAGCTACATAGGGGTCGGTTTCGTTGGGCCAGCCGGTCCAGTAGGTCTCATTGAAAACGACCACATGCAACTCTTCCAGCAGCATCAACTCCGGCATATCCCGCAGATAGATGTCGAGCGCCTGGTTAGCCAGTTCCACGTATCGCGCATCGCTGGGCGACCCGACCATGCTCTCCATTTCGTCGATCAGTGCGTCGAACTCTGCGTTGCGGTAGCGGGAGCAAGCCTGAATGCTGGGGCATGGTTCGCCCAGCGGCACAGCAAAGCGACTGTGCAGGTCCTTCAACGTTTCATACGGTTCAGAGAGGCTACCGCAGTGAACCCGGAAAATAGTGTCGAAGTTGCCAAGCAACATATCGCTATTCCACGCGGTTGAACCTTCCGGTTCGAGCATTTCCATCGCATTGAAGCCCGCTTTTTGCAGTTGGGAAGCCACCACTGGCGTCAAGGGAGCCAGCCATTGGGGTGTGCGCAGGGGAATTGTCAACACTTCGCCATCTTTGGCCCACATACCGTCTGCATCCTTGGCATACCCAGCCGCGGTCATATGCTCTTCGACCAGCGTATAGTCGGTCTTGTTGCGGTCATACTTGTCCAGGATGTCCTGGGCGCCAAGCGCCATCCAACGATCGGCCATATAGGCTGAGTAGGGGACGACAATGGGATAGTTGGCGTTCTCGTAGGAGAGCGCAGAGAGTTGTAAGCGGTCCAGTCCATAGTTGATAGCAACGCGCACATCCGCATTGGACCAGGGTTCTTTGTCCACGTTGAAGACCAGATTGTAGCCGCAGCCATCCGGTGCGCCCCAAACTGGTCCCTCTTCGTGCCAGGAACGCAGATTTTCGTTGCGACCCAATGCGGCGGTGAATGTGCCTGGCTGGAGCGCCATACCGCTATCCAAATCATTGGCAATATAGAGCTGGCCCATGGATTCATCGCTGTTGGCGCCGACCACGATCACGCGTTCGGGCGCTGGCATATCCATAAAACCGGTCTTCTCACCCCACCACTCATCGCGTCGATCAAAGACCATCTGTTGCGCGCTGGAACTTACCAGCTTATAAGCGCCTGTGCCGATGGGCCATCCCTGGGCCAGATCGTAGTTGGTAAATTCCTTGGGGTCCTTGTCTGCCCAGATATGTTCCGGCAGAATCACCTGATGATTTTCGTGACCCAGCGCGAGGTTGCTCTGGAACCAGCGAGGACCTGGCTTGGTAAGGGTAATCACTACAGTGAGATCATCGGCGCATTCAACGCCCTGTAGCCATTCCTCATAGATATAGGAGTAGCTAAATTCCGGGGTGTTGTCGCGCAACAATTCCAGCGTAAACTTGACATCGTCACAGGTAAACGCTTCCCCGTCGGCCCATTCAACACCCTGGCGCAGGTTGACGGTAATCTCTGTGAAGTCGTCGTTGTATTCGAAGCCTGTCGCTTGCCACGGAACCAGTTCGCCCGTGTTCAGATTGGTGTACATGAGCGCTTCGTAGATAGTCTTGCTACCCATTTGGCGCTGATTCTGATTGCCGATCTGGTAGATGTGCCAGTTTTCCGGATTGGAGAGTGGGCCGTAGCCCCAAGGCGTGATAACAAGCGTACGGTTACGTGCGACTTCGCCTGGTGTACTACTGGATGCGGTGCTTGGTGCATCGCTTGATGTGGTACTGGGTGCATCACTTGATGCGTTGGGCTGCTGTGTTGGCTGACAGGCTGCCACGAAGACCATTAGGCCAACGAGCAGCAAGCCAAACAGAATACGGGAGCGCGCATAGTGCATTTGGGTTTCCTTTCTCTTGGAATGATGAATAGCGCAAAAGCATGTGTGGGGATAGTGCAGAAAAAAGTATATTGGTTAGCCGTGCGATTGTCAAACGGCCAAAAAGTGACCGGGTATATTTCGGTTTTAGGGCGGACTGGAAATGTTCACACCGCCCGGCCCTGAAGTGGCCGGGCTACTGAGCAACGCCCCCGAAGCCCCTGACGGGGACTGACGCAGGCTTGGGGCATCGCAAAATGCCCCTCTCAAGCCTGATTTATTCGGCGTTGCCTTGTAGCCGACTGCGGGTCTTTAGCCCGGTGTGGACATGGCCGACGGCTCTTTACCCAAAAAGTGACTTTTCCGGGCTATGTCGGCTCATCCCCCGAACGATTCGCCTGGCTGCGCGGTGTCAGATCGAACTTCGTACGATGGCCGTGAAAAAAGCGCTCAAACTCATCCACCATCAAGCCGAACCACGCGTTTCGCTCCCCATCGGACCGCAATCCCGCCGTATGGGGAGTAACAAACACATTGGGCAGGTGGCGGATTTCGCTCTCTTCGGGAATCGGTTCCGGGTCCCACACCTCAAGCCCCGCTGTGATGTCATTACGTTTGAGTCGGGCGATCAACGCCGCCGAGTCCACAACCGCACCACGCCCAACGTTGACAAAGGCGCTCCCCGGCTGGATCAATTCGATTTCGCGTGCGCCGATCATCCCGCGTGTCTTTGGCGTGAGGGGCGCGAGACAGACGATGACATCGCATTGAGAAAGAACGTTGTCCAGCGAAGTCTGGGTGAAGTCGAGCGCGTCGGCCATATCGGGCGAAAGATAGGGATCGTATACCCATATCTCCACGTCGAACGGCTGAAGATAGCGGATCAGACGGCGGCCCATATTGCCACAGCCGATCAGCCCCACGCGCCGACCAGTCAGCGGACCGCGATAGGGCGTCAGATTCATATCCTTGGGCTGTCCGGCAATCACCCGGCGGAACTGTGCGCCAATGTTGCGCAGGGAAATCAGGATCAGTCCCAGCGCCCATTCGGCCACAGGATAGGAGGACGCGTTGGTTGTGTCCACAGTCCGCACACCGCGTGCCCAGGCCGCTTCCAGGTCAATGCGGGCCGCGAAACGGTCGCCTTCCAACTCGCCGATAATTTTGAGCCGTTTCGCTTTGTCCAGCATTGGGCCGTCAATGCGCGGCGCGCCGTGGCAGACTATCAAGCCGTCATACTCTCCGATACGATCTGCCAAGGCCGCAATCGTGGCGGGGTCGTCGTTCGCCTTGTCAATGCCCCAGCCGTCACATTCCAGCCAGTCGTAGTCGGCGAAGGCGGCCAACCGTGCGAGTTGCGTTTCATCAATCGCCCGTTCGTAGGCGCGGCGGCTGAAGGCCATGAGGATATTTGGATGTAGCGAGGGCATAGGGTTCTCCCAAATGGGTGGAATTTTCGGGTGGATAGCGAACAACAGAATCGGGGGACCATTCAGGCGATTCAAAACTTTAATTTATCCACGGATTTCTCAGATGAACACAGATTCTTTTTCTGTACTATCTGTGAAAACCTGTGCCATCTGTGGATAGTTAGTTTCTGGAATCAATCGCCTTATGCGTCAATGGCCGGTAGCGCCACCGTATCGGCGAAACTCTCCTGCCAGCGGCGGATGCTGCCGGACATTTCCACCACCCGGTCGTGCTGGTCGGGGTCGTTGAATCGGTTCATCGTTTCGTGGGGGTCCTGGTTCAGGTCGTAGAGTTCGCAGCGATCCGCGGCGCTGAGGTTGAGCTTCCACCGATCCGCCGAGACGATACTGCGCCAGGGGCCTGCCATAAACGGGTTCACCTCTGCTTCGCCGGGAATCGGATGGCCGTCCCGTCCGTTCCATTCGATGAAGACATCGTTTTCCGCCAGGGATGTCTCCCCCTTCAGCACAGGAACCCGGCTCTCCCCCTGCAGATGGGCCGGGACGGGCTGTCCCATCAAATCCAGGAGCGTGGGCAGCAGGTCAATGTGGCTGATGTTGCCGGGGATGCGCGACTGCTCGCGCCCCAGGCGGGGGTCCCGGATCAACAGAGGCACACGCACGGATTCTTCGTAGAGCACGCATTTGCCTAAAATGCCGTGGTCGCCCGCCATCTCGCCATGATCGCTGGTGAAGACCACAATCGTATTCTCGGCCTGGCCGCTCTCCTCCAACGCCGCCAGAATTTTCCCGACCGAGCGGTCAACCAGCGAGACATTGCCCCAATAGCGCGCCCGCACGCCGCGCCAACCCGTCTCGGTCCGCAGATCGAACCCGTACTCCTCGGATTCCATATAGTAGGCGGCCATCACCCGGTTCAGGCCGGAAGCGTTCGGCTCCGGCTTCTGGAAGAAAGCCGGCCCGACAGGGAGATCGGCAGGATCGTACATGTCGTTCAGCGGCCCGGTGTGGGGCGGGTGGGGTTCCAGATAACTGACAAAGGCGACGAAAGGCTGGTCGCCCTGGGCGCGGATAAAGTCTGCCGTGCGGTCGCCCAGAAAGGTGGCTTTGGTCAATTCCTCCGGCAAGCTGGCCTCGAAATGTCGTGAAAAGATGCGCTGCCCCAGCAGTTCCCGGTCCGGCTCCAGGCCCTGCTCGATGAGAAAATGGTGGTAGTCGCTGAATTCTTCCAGGCGCTCTTTGCTGGAATAGTGGGCGCGGTAACCGTCCTCGGTTCCCACCCACTCAAAGCCGCGTTGGGCAAAAATCTCGTCGCCCAAATGCCATTTCCCCAGCCAAATGCACCGGTACTCGTCATCGACCAGTTCCGCAATCGTCGGCACGCTGCCGGGCAGCCGGATGTTGCACGCGGGAACCTGGGCCGTGTGGGGATAGGTCCCCGTGAGCAGGGTGGCGCGGGAAGGGCTGCACACCGGTTGCGAGACGTATGTGTTCTCGAAGACGAAGCTCTCATCCGCCAGCCCGTTCAGATGGGGCGTCTCGACGTGTGTATTGCCGTAGCACGCCAGCGAGTCGGCGCGCTGCTGGTCGGTGAGGATGAATAGAAGATTGGGCTTTCTCATTTTTACTCTCTCCATTTGTATGCGCGGCGCGCATTTTCGCTGAATACTTTTGCTACAGCCGAGGGCGACTTTGTTGCCACGTATGCCTGCGCCAGTTTCAGAACATCCCCATAGCTGCGGCCACTGCGATCAGAGACGGGCCAATCGCTACCGAAAATCATCCGATCCTCGCCAAAGGCGTCCCAGAGCAAATCCAAATAGGGCGCATAGTGGGCGACATCGGTTGGCGCGGGCCGGATCGTGCAACGCAGGTCCATCATCCCCGACAGTTTGCAGAAGACGTTAGGGTGGTCGGCGGCCCGCCGCATGAGATCAACGGCCTGGGGTTCAGGCGCGTCCCCGTCCATTTTGATGCCCGCGCTGTGGTTGATGACAATGCGCAGGTCTGGAATCGCCGCCGCGATGGTGAGGGTTCGTGGGTTGAGTCCCATATCGAGGGAGAGGTCCAGGTCGGCCAGTTGGCGCAGGCCGTCCAGATCGTCCGGCTCCCACAGCCGCGCCCGGATGCCCCGGAAAACGGGGTGTTTGCTGAAGCGGTGGAGATGTGCGCTAAAACGCTCGTCGTGAACATCCAGATTGCCCACCAGTCCCAGAATGAAGGGTTCCTCGTCCGCCAGGTCCAGCACCCATTGGTTGTCCTCCACCCAACCGCTACATTCGACGACAATCACCCCATCCACGCCCGCAGGCTGTGCTTGTGCAATGCAACGATCCGGGAGAGTGGTCAGATAGATAGTGCTGTCGTCCGGGTCCGGCCAGGGCGCGCCGCCCGGACGGTGGGGGTCATAGAGATGGATGTGTGTGTCAACGATCATCGGCTTGCTCCTGAATTGTCGATTGGGTGTTCGTTGGATTTATTGGTCAATGATTTAATGAATTGCCATTTTTAACGCAAAGGGGCAAAGCCGCCAAGACGAGACGCTGTTCTCTGCGCCTTTGCATCTTCGCACCTTTGCGTTAAAAATTTCACGTTACCGGGCTATTGGGTTTGGTCAAGCAGTGCCGCAACCGGCACGAGGGCCACGTCGATCTCGCCGAGAAGTGTGGTGGTGAAGATAACGTAGCGGTCCCCGGCCACGAAGCGTGGGGGTCGATGTGGTAGTTTCTGCCGATATAGTCCTGGCGTTCCGCGTGCTCGGCCAGGATGACAATCTTGCCCGTATCCCGGTTGAGGAAATGAACCGTTGATGCACAGCCCCAGTAGAAGCCGTTGTTCGAGTCGCCGACGATCAGCCGTCCGTCCCGGCTGCTGTGGGAATGCCAGCACTGGCGCGGGAAGGCGATTTTCTCAATCTCCCCATCAGCGATCCGCACCCGCCACGTTTCATTATTGGGTTCAACAGGATTTCAGGGGTTTTCTTGTCAACCCCAGAAATCCCAAAGAGCCAGAAGTTTTCGAGAATTATGTAGCCTTTGTCCTCAAGGTCACACTGCTGTTGTTCAGTCGTTGCAACGGACATAGGTTCTTTCTTCCCAAGTAGAATGTGACGCTACCAGACATACGCTGTTCTTCGTAGAATCCCTCAGTGGGGTTCCCACTGAGGGAAAAAGGCTATCAAGTTCAAATTCGCCGCATCCGTGGGTCCAACGCTTCGCGCAATCCATCGCCGACAAAGTTGAAGCCTAACACGGTGACAAAGATCGCCATTCCAGGAAAAGCCGTCAGCCAGGGCGCGATGGACATATAATTCCGCCCGTAGCCCAACATAGAACCCCAGGCGGGTGTTGGTGGCTGCACCCCAAGCCCGAGAAAGCTCAACCCGGCCTCGATCAAAATGGCATAACCGACGCCCAAGGAAAATTGTACCACAATGGGTGATAGGCTATTCAGCAAGATGACTCGACGCATAATTTGACCATCGCTGAGCCCAATCGACCGCGCCGACTCCAGATACTCTTTTTCGCGAATCGAGAGAGCACTGGCGCGGATCAGGCGTGCGAATGTCGGTGTATAGACAATCCCGACTGCGAGAATCGCGTTCAAGAGCGATGGCCCGAGCACGGCAATGATAAAGATCGCCAGTAGCACAGCCGGAAAAGCCAACAACGCGTCCATGGTGCGCATCAATACTGTATCGATCCAGCCACCATAGTAGCCGGCAACCAACCCTGTGGTTACACCCAAGGTGGCAGCAAACGCCATCGAAGCCAAGCCGACCATCAGGGAGACGCGTGTGCCATAGAGAATGCGGCTAAAATTGTCACGGCCAATCGTGTCGGTGCCAAAGAAATATTGGCTGGAGGGAGGTTGGCGGGCATCGCTTGCAAATTGCATGTTTGGGTCGAAAGGAGACAGCCATGGCGCAAACAGCGCGACCAACAACAGGCCGCCGACAATCAACACACCGATAGCCGCCAGCCGGTTGCGCAATACATCCTTAATGAAACTAAAACTACGCGTCGTCCATCCTTCTGACTGTAGATTTTCCCGACGCAGGTCTGCAGATAATGATGTCGACAATTGGCACTCCATCATAGGACTGTGGTCGTGCTGAGTGTGGGCTATTGAAAGCGAATGCGCGGGTCAAGATAGGCGTATGTTAGGTCCACCAGCAGATTGACAGTCATAAAGATCAAGGAAATAAACAGCACCACACCTTGGACAATGCCATAGTCACGTTGTTGAATCGCCTGGAGTAGGAGTGTGCCGATACCAGGCCAATTAAAGACCGACTCAGTGATGATTGATCCGCCCAGCAGACTGCCAAGCAAGACGCCAAAGATTGTCACGACCGAGAGCATGGCATTCTTGAGGGCATGGCGAAGGACAATCAGCCGGCCTACCAGCCCTTTGGCGCGTGCCGTGCGAATATAGTCGGCATTCATGACATCCAACATACCCGAACGAATAAAGCGGGTTAGCGGTGCAGCCAGACCGATCCCCAAGGTGACGGCCGGCATGGCTAGAAACTTGAGACCCATCACTGGATCAACGAATGGTGAAATGTAGCCCGATGGAGGCAACCAACGCAGTGAAACAGCCAGGGTCAAAAGCAGCATGAGACCCAACCAGAAACTGGGTAGTGCGATCCCAACCAGCGAGAAGAAGGTGGCAAAATGAGCCAACAGCGAGCGGGGACGCACCCCGGAGATAATACCCAGCGGGACACTGATAGCCAGACCAATGCCGATCGCTGCGGCAGTGAGCCAGATCGTCGCCGGAAAGCGGCGCTGGATCAACGAGATGGCAGTCTGGCGGGAACGCCACGACGTGCCAAAATCGCCTTGGGCCACTTCCCCCAGCCAGACCATATACTGCACGTAGATCGGCCTGTCCAACCCCATTTCCTGGCGTAGTTGATCATAGGCTTCTGGGCTTGCCTCTAGCCCCAATTGGGCTGCCACCGGATCACCTGGTACCAAACGTAACACAGTAAAGACCACCATAGAAAACAAGAAAAGTACAAAGACCATCTGAATCAAGCGGCGGAGGATATACTGTTGCATGTGTCATACGCTCATTTTGATTGAGGGATGACAGGCTGAAACCAGCCCGTCATCCCATCATTCACTTCGCCTGTCACAACTAGCCTACCCACTGCCAATCAAAGAAGTTTGGATAGCCTTTGGGTAGCAGGGCAAAGCCTTCAACCTTCTTGTTGGCGGCCCATTTGATCTCCATCGTCTTGAGTTTGACCAGTGCTGTGTCATCAAGGATGGCAATGTTCATGATCTCTTCGTACAGCTTTCTGCGCTCGTCGCGATCCTCAATGGTCTTGGCCTGGTCAAAGAGATCTTCGACATCCTGGTTGAAGTATCGCATGGGATTGTTCCCTTGCTCTTTGCGCAAAACACTGCTAAAGAGACCGTCAGGGTCAATCTCACGGGTGTACCAGGCCAATGTCATCTCAAAGTTGCGTTTCACCCAGGCGTCCTCCACATAGAAAGCCCACTCCAGGGGTTCAATCTCTACATCGAGCCCAATTTCAGCCAGGTTTGCCTGGATGATCTCTGCCACCGGCACGCCAAATTCCTGACCGGTAAAGGTGCGGAAGGTAATTTGGGTTGCAGTATCGAATCCTGACTCAGCCAACAACCGACGCGCTTCATCCAAATCACGCGCTGGACAATTAAGTTCGCTATAAGCCCAGTGGGTGGAGGGAATGAGATTGCACTGCGTCTCACCAGAGCCAAAAAACACATTTTGCAGGATCGCCTCTTTGTCGATGGCATGGGAGATCGCCTGGCGCAAGAGTTTGTTATCCTGAAAGGGTGGGCGTTCGTTGCTAAAGATCAGACAGAGGTAGGACGCTGTGATTTCTTGCCCCAACAGTTGCAAATTCGTATCACTGGTGATCTGATCGAAGAATTCAGGCGGAATGTTGGTCGCAATGTCTACTTGACCACTCTGTAGATTGGCAATACGTGTCTGGATTTCAGGAATCGGTATGGTTACAATCTCATCGGGCCATTGGGCCAGTTGCTCCTGATTCCAGTAATCCTTGAACTTGCGATAAACGACCCGTTCGCCCGGCACCCACTCGACAAATTCATAGGGTCCAGAGCCGATCGGATGGGTCTCGACATCCGCTATCGTCTCCTTGTCAACAATCGAAGCGGACATCACCGCCAAGTTGGGGAAGAAGGTTACATCCTGCTGCTTCAAATGGATCACAAATTCATGGGTACCTGTCGCTTTGAAGGTATCCACGACCAACATGTAGCCGACAAAGCGTCCTTTGGGGCCAATCTCATAATTGCGGGTAAAGGTATAGGCCACATCTTCCGCTGTCACCTCGCGCCCACTGTGAAACTTGACGCCCTGGCGCAATTGAAAAGTGTAAGTCAACCCATCATCCGAAACCTGCCATGACTCAGCCAGGCTGGGCACCGGGTCCATCATCGTGTTGTCATATTCTACAAGGCGATTGTAGACCAAGGCCGCTGCCGGCCAGTCGTTGCCAGTTTGCTGGATACCGGGGTCAAGTTTGATAATGTCCCCGTCATAGCCGATGGTCAACTTGCTGGGAGCAGTCGCCGCTGGGGCATCGACTGCAGTGGATGGAGCGACACCCGGAGCAACGGGTTGGCAACCGGCCAGACTCAGCCAGGTTAACGCGCCGATACTCCCGGCACCGGCTTTGAGCAACTGCCGTCGTGAGATCGCTGTATTGCTCAGAGAGTTAAAAAGGTTGGTAGACTTCGTCATTGTTGGCTCCTTTAAACATGAATTGATTGAAGGGTTAACAAAGAATGTACAGCCCGCGCAAGTCCATTTGACAAAAAGCGGTCAAATGCAGGTATCACAAATTTACAACGGGTCGAAGGGATAGAGTTTACGTCCCAAGCGCTGAAAGTTGAGCGTCCCGGTGTCGGCGCTGTGGACGCTGGGTTCGGCGACTACATAGATTGCGCCCGCCAGCGCTTCGAAGGCTGCACGAAAGTGGGCGGCAGATTTGAGGCCGATGTATCGCATCTGTTGCGGATCGAGACCCAGCGTGCGGGCAAAGGCCATGTCGAAGGGCTGGTCGCGGCCATTGGTCAGGATTACGTGGATACCGCCCTGGCGGATATGGGCGGATGGCCCCATCTCGCAGGACAGCCCAGCAAACATTGGCCCGTCGTAGCGAAAGTGGCCGTCGGAGCAGGCCATCACCTCGGCAGTCATCGGGATCGGTTGCCCCTGCAAGGGCGTCGATTTGGCTCCCACGTCCAGAGTTACGGTTGCGCCCACACCGGCTCGGTGACATTGATCGACCGCTTCGGGATCAACGATGTAGAGCACGCAGGCGTCCTCCAGCCCCGCATCTATGAAGGTGCGCAAAAGACCAGTGCTGTCGCCTGGAGAGCCGCCACCAGGATTGTCATTGCGGTCAGCAAAGATCACGGGGTACTGTCCTTGCTTTTGGGCATCGACCAGGGCATCGGCTGTACTGGGCATGGTCAGTTGCCAGTCAGCCCGGCGTTCCCATATCCAGGCCGCCAACTCGTCTGCATAGCGTTGGGCCAGCGGCAGGTCGTTGTCAGTGACAATGTAGACCGACGAACCCATGTCAGGCACATCCGAGAGAGGGAAGCCGGTAGCAATCGATCCGCAGACCACGCCCGGTTGGGCTTCGATGCAGTGCAATTCGGCAATTGCCTGGCGCATCGGCGGGTGGGCGGTCACCTGATTCATGCCCCAGATCATGGGTAGTTGGTGCAACGCCATGGTCGGATTCAGCCCCTGGGTTAGCATGCGTACGATCAAATCAGCGCACTCGCGACCCCGCGCTGCCATGTCGATCTCCGGGTAGCTCTCGCGTCCGATGAGCGCGTTGGCCATTGCTACCATACGCTTGGAGATGCTGGAATGAATGTCCAATTGGACGACGATGGGAATCTTTGGACCGACAAGCTCGCGCACGGCGGCCAGAATGTGCCCCTCGCCGTCGTCAACCCCTTCCGCCACCATCGCCCCGTGCAGCTCCAGCAAGACGCCGTCGAAAGGGCCCGCGGTGCGAATGCCATCCAGCAGTTCGTTGACGAGGCGGTCAAAGACAGGGCGTGGGGCCGGGCCGCTAGGGTGGGCTTCGGCAAAAAAAGTGGGGATCAATTCAAAGCCGTGGGCCTCAGCACCTTCGATAAAGCCGCCAATGGGCGTGTTGGTGCCCCGAAATTTCTCTACAATAGCCGCGCCTCGCAGATCACCAAAGCGTTCAAAAAAACTCTCCCAGTTGGTGGGCACGGGGGTGAAGGTACTCGTCTCGTGGCTGATGCAGCCGGTGACTATACGCATATCGCCCGCCTTTGCTTGCTTATTCTTGCCAGTTTGAAGATAACGCCAAGCATGGATTTTTCCCGAGTATAGGCCATCTCGTAGGCTTTGACCATTTCGGTGTAATGAAAGCGGTGTGTAATCAGTCGCTTTGGTTCCAGCCGCCCATCTGCCATAAGAGACAAAACATGGGCAGCGGTGCGATCGGCCGCGTACTGGTCAAGCATGAACCGGGGATCGTCGCTATCGTTGGGATACAGATAGCCGGCCGGCCCAGAGACAGCGATCAGGGAGATACCTTTGATGTAGAAATTCTGATAGAAAGGGGGTTGAAATCAAGATTCGCCGCGCCGCGCCCCAGCAGGCTGACAATCGACACGCGGCCATTGGGGACGCACAATCTCCACGGCCGTACGATAGGCAGGCCAGGGATTGGCCGTCAGCACCACCAGATCGATGCCCAGGTTGCTGTCACCCATCCAGCGGGGATAGTCGGGCGCGCCGGCCCCTTCGTAATTGCCCCGATCTGTGCCGATCTTCAGCGCCGAAATGCGCGTCTCCACCCAGATTTCGTCCGGCTGCAAGTGGCTGGTGTCCAGGGATTGCTCTTCAATACTCAGGTCACGTGGGCCGTGCAGAATGGCGATTTTCATAGCCTTCATCTTCATTGGACTTTTGACAAACGGGTAGTGAACCCCGATATGTTCGCAGAGTTGAACCAATTGAATGCGAACTCATTCTGGAAGTAGGATACTACACTTGTCTATCAAAAGGTAGACATAAAGATATACGACCCTCCTACAAATAGCAAACACCAATTATAGTGACAACTACCCATCGCTGTAGCGCCTCTTGTAGGGCACATGTAGCTTAGTGGCCGCGGCTCGCTTGGCCCGTTCCCCCCGGCGATCATAGCTGGCAGTCGTGGCCGGGTTGCTATGGCCCATCATTTTTTGCACTGTGGCCAGGTCTACCCCGGCGTCTAGCAGGTCCCCGGCAAAGGTGCGCCGTAGGTCGTGGGGTGTGAAGCTATCTACCCCGGCTTCGTCGGCCCGCCTGGAGAGAATATCATAAACACCCTGGGCGGTTAGCCGGGCTTCTGCCAGGTGTCCCCCCTTGAGTATGCGCACAAACAACGGGCCGGGGGTCTTCCCTCGAAGGTGTAGCCAGTCCAGCAGGGCCGCTTTCCCCCCGTTCTCGATGGGCACTACGCGGGTTTTTCCCCTTTTGCTTGCCCGCACTTTCAGAACAAACATAACCGGATCATAGTCGGAAACGTCTAACTTTACCACTTCACTTCTACGCAGCCCACAGGCGTAGAGTAGCCCCAGAATAGCCGCATCTCTACCCCCAGCCGCTGTAGCGTCATTCTCGCACACATTCAGAAGGCCCATCAGTTCTCCAGGGTTCAGGGCGCGCCCGGCGGCTTGGTCTGGTCGGGATACGCCTACCGGGTCCAGGTCCACAGCCCGGCTGTAGTCATCGGCTGTCATCAGCCCTAGACGCCAGGCCGCTTTGAGTGCCCCGCGCAGGGCCGATAGCATCTTATTGGTTGTGGCTGGACTGTATTCTCCCATCAGGGCTGCCCGTATCGCCTGGGTGTACTGAAAGCGTAAAGTGTGCCAGGGTAGCTGCTGGGCGTCTACCCTGCCCCCGGTGGTTATCTCGGCTATACGGTCCAGTGCCTGGGCCATCGTGCGCCGACTGCCAGCCCCCAACCCTGCCAGGTAGACGGTAGCCGGGTTTCCATCAGCGGGGTAGGCGGTGGCTGTGAGTATACCGGTGTCTCTGCCTGCTATGGCTGTGGGTCTGGTCTGTAGTTCGTTCATCGGATTCCCCTACTCCCCTAAAGTGTTCGGCCTGTGTCCGTGGCTCTGAGGTTGTTTTACTTGCGAGAATTACCATTCTCATAAGCTATTGTCAGCGCATTATGGACCTGTGTCAACTACATTTCTTCATCTGTAAAATGTCGAGAAAAATATACAGAGAAGCAGGGGGGTAAGGCGCATCCGTATGAGGTTGAGCGCTCAGGACCCACGAATGTGATCCATTTTTTAACTCAGATTCTTTGTTACAGTAACTTTTCGTACCGTTGGACTTTAGACCCCAGTACTTAACTTTGCTTGGCTCAATTTAACACTCGAAGTTCGCTTATATTCTGAGAGAAAGATGAGATTGATGCTGGATTGAGCCAGGCATCGATAAGGGAGTCGATTGCAGTCAGAGCGATGGTCGAGAAAGGGGTAGCAAGGTGAGAAATTGACCG
>Ga0209702_10004156_pt1 | contig 21521 bp, 21 predicted proteins | sample FRY01_FD_187210 | JGI IMG/M metagenome (GOLD analysis project Ga0209702, IMG submission 187210) | Freshwater microbial communities from Lake Fryxell liftoff mats and glacier meltwater in Antarctica - FRY-01 (SPAdes) (version 2) | ecosystem: Environmental > Aquatic > Freshwater > Ice > Glacier... | reverse complement strand
GTTACTGAAACACTCATTGTAGAAGTCGCTGCACACTGACCCAATGTTGGGGTAAACATATAAGTTGTTGTAGCAGCTGTATTATTTGCCGGTGACCAAACTCCTGTAAAACCGTTATTAGAAGTTGGTGGCAAGGTAAATGTTCCGCCTGAACAGATTGCCGCTACTTGCGTAAAGGTTGGAGTTGATGGTGGTCCGACAGTTACAGTCATTGTAGTAGTTGTAGCACACTGACCTCCTGTTGGGGTAAATGTATAAGTTGTAGTGGCAGCTGTATTATTTGCCGGTGACCAAACTCCTGTAAAACCGTTATTAGAAGTTGGTGGCAAGGTAAATGTTCCGCCTGAACAGATTGCCGCTACTTGCGTAAAGGTTGGAGTTGATGGTGGTCCGACAGTTACAGTCATTGTAGTAGTTGTAGCACACTGACCTCCTGTTGGGGTAAATGTATAAGTTGTAGTGGCAGCTGTATTATTTGCCGGTGACCAAACTCCTGTAAAACCGTTATTAGAAGTTGGTGGTAAGGTAAACGACCCACCTGAACAGATTCCAGCTACCTGCGTAAAAGTTGGAGTAATCGGAGCACCAACCGTAACTGTAACTGGAGAAGTACTAGTACAACCAATTGCGTCTGTAACAGAAAGCGTATAGGTCGTTGTTCCTGCTGGACTTGCAGTAGTATTTAAAGTAGATGAAGAAGTTAAGTTTGTAGCAGGAGTCCAAATAGTTGAAACAGTTGAATTATTGGCCGATAAACTCAAAGTCCAATCAAGAATAGTACCAGCAGCTACGGAACCATCCCACCAATCAGCAACCAACAGCTTCCATGTACCATTTGGATTTGTACATCCCGATAAAAAAGCAGCCCATGCAGCTTGACCAGCCTTCGGCTCAAAAGTTCCAGAAAAAGGTCCTGCTGAACTTGATAGTTGATTTGTATTCGTAGTATTGAAACAAGTGTTTGTAAAATTAACATCCGACAAACTTGAAATACTTATCAGTTTTATAAGTCCACCACAAGGATTCTGAAGGTATGCAACCACTTCATCACCTGAACCATGCGTTATATTTAAACAAAGAGAATTAAGAGTAAAGGGCGCACTCATTCCTGCAACAACAATTGAAGAAGTAGCAAAAGTACCTGTGCTACCGTTCCATGATGAACCAGAAACCCCTCCATTAGGAATTGTATAATCAGTAGTGTTTGTGAAATTTGTCGTGTAGCTTCCACTAGGATTTAAAGTAGAACTACCTACTAATGCAACAGAACCACCTGGACAAATTGAAGGAGCAAGAGGTGAAACTGAAACTGTAGGACCAGAAACCGTGACAGTACCAGATGATGCATTAGAACAACCATCAGCATTAGTTGCTGTTAAATTTACAGTATATATACCTCCACTTGTGTAGGTATTAGTAGGATTCGTAGCTGATGATGTACCTCCATTTCCAAATGTCCAAGCATAAGTATTTGTACCTTGAGTCGTATTTGTAAAAGTTGTAGCTGTATTACTACAAACTGTTGTACTTGTAAAAGATGGAATAGGTACTCCAACAACTATATTTACGTTTTCAGTAGAAACACATCCGATAGCATCACTAGCGGTTAGAATTACTGGATAAGTACCAGGTGAAGGATAATTTACAGATAATGATGGAGAACTAGATGTTGAAGGAGTTCCTCCACTAAAACTCCAACTTAAAGCGGTATAATCAGTTGAAGTGCTCCCGTTAAAAGCAACCGTTCCTCCTGGACAAGTCGATAATTTATCAGTTACTATGTTAGCGTCTGGACCAACAAAAGTACCTGTACCGCCCCAATTAATTGAGAAAGTACTGGTGCCTGAGTAATTATTAACAAACAAAGCATAGCTTTTTCCTGCAACCATATTCAACAAACCGTTGTAACCATTTGCGGACCCTGAACATCCACCCGGTTCAGAATTATCAGAATCGGAAGCTCGCATACCTGTTGGACGATTACCACTAGCATCTGTACAGTTTGCAACATTACAAGAAACAGTAGTTAATCCAGCACAGCTATTAATACCACTTGGCATCTCCATAATAATCCAATCGATATCATCAACAGGATTAGAACCAACAATATCCATACTTAAAGTCCCCGCCGTCTTGCAAGTCCATTTATACCAAACAGAATAAGACTCTGGAGTACTTGCCATACAAGACCCTGCCAATTTTTGTTCAGTAGTATTAGAACCAGCACCACTTAACACTCCTACACTTATTGAATTTTTGTTACACAATTTTGCAGCACCACTGCAATCTGCCGCTGGATTAAATGCCGGTGTATAACAATTTACACAAACATCAAAACTCCCCTTATTTGATGATGGGGTACTAACTCTTATAAAATAAGTGTTTCCAGCTACCAAAGCGCTTTTAAATATACTTGTATTGTTAGACGTCGAATTATTTTTACAGGCCAACTCATACATTGTTCCTGTACAAGACCCCTCATAAATAGCAATTCTAGGTCGTGACATTGTTCCAGTATATCCACCTACTCCTGAACCATTAATAGTAAATAAAATATCTGTTCCTGTAGCAATGAAAGAAAACCAAACATCTGCAGTTTGAGTCCCTGTCCAACAAGAAGGAACACCCAAAGCACTTAAAGTTGCTGTTGAATTTGTATATGCAGCACCTGTAGAACAAAAATTATTTAAATTGGTTAACTGAAGAGCGGATGCACACTCGTTACCTTGGCTGAATACGTTAGCAATCAATAGTACACTTGCTAAAACTGAAAAAATAAACTTCATAACCCTTTAATTATTTAATTACTTAATTATAGTACGAACTAATATCAAAATAGTTGCCTCAAAAAAGCAGAAAAAAGTTTATTTTATGTTTAACAAAATTACCTAACTACATGACAAAAATTAAAAATATTCACACCTCTTTGATTTTTAGGGTTTAATAAAATATTTGCGATAAATTCCAACCCGTATTTGAATAAGCTTTTAGCTCGTTAGCCATGTTTTTTAATCGTAATTGGCTTGATAAAACTGTCAACATAAATGCCAACTTTGTAACACCAAATAAATGCAATGAATACTAATGATACCAATTTTTCTATTCGTTCACTATCTTTAAGATGAGTATCCTCAAGATTAAACCCACTAGATTTTAGAGCTTTAAACATTGTTTCTATTTGCCATCTTCTTTTGTAACTCTCTCCCGACTTTGCTGGATTATTAAATGAAATAAGGAACTGATATTCTGGTTGTCCTGTTTTAGATTTAATTACGCTAGCTGATAAGTAACAAGCTACTTTATTAATGAATACGATTTTAGGATGATGTCTAAATTCACCCATTTTCAAACCGCTAAATAACCAACTCGCTTTTACCGTATTGTTTTTTCGAGGCATAATGACATCAAAATTTTCTCTAATCCTTATATGATAAGGGATTTTATTGATGTTTAAATATTCCAGCCATTCGGAACCGACAAATTCTCTATCAGCGACCAAAGTATCAATAGTTTCAAATGCAAATAGCCTGTTGTATCTATCAAGCAATTCTTTTCTTTCTTTCGTATTTGAGTTACCAAATTTATCCATCATTTGAAAAAGTAAAGGAAAAGCAACACCTTGATAAACAACACCAATAACAAGAAGGTTAATATTTGAAGTTCCGAACTTCCAATTTGTCCTGTCCATCGTAAGTTCGTATGTTTCTTGTTTCGGTAAAAGCTTGAAAATTAATTTAGCTACCAAGTCATGATCTAATATGTAACCAGCAAAGAAACGTTGAATTATTCGAAGGTTCGATTCTTTTTCAACTGTAGAATCAAAGCCTAAAGCTAATCGCTCTTAGTTAACAGTTTGAACTTTGAATAAGGCTGTCACAAATAATGTTATCAATTTCACCCTTGCGAGATTGATAGTTGGAAATTGTACTTTTAAAACTGAAAGTAATACCGATACGCAATATATAATAGTCCAACATACCGATAACTATCTGTAGGACTAAACATATTGTCTATCGGCATTATACAAGAAGTATTTGGACTAAAATATAAATGTGTTTGGTGTAAGTTTGTATCTTCGTGACAAACCTTGGGAGTCGGACTTTTTGAACTGCTTAAAATTATTCACTATGATATTGATTTTCAAGGGTTTATTTTAATTGTTTCAATCTTAATTTACTGATTTTTAGGTGTTTATTTTTTTGTCATGTAGTTAGCAAAATTACATAAAAATTGAATTGAGTGTTAGACTTTTATTTTCTGTTTCTTCCCACTCTAAAAAAGGATCAGAATCTTTAGTAAAACCTCCGCCTAAATAAAGGAAGGCAGAAGAACCTATTAGCTGACAACATCTTAGATTGACGAATAAATTTGAAGACTCTTTTGAAATTAAACCTATAAAACCTGAGTAAAATTTACGATCATGCTTTTCTGTATGATTGATTAATTCAATTGCTTTATCAAAAGGAAGTCCACCAACTGCGGGGGTAGGATGAATTGCCTTAATAAAAGGAAGAATGTTTTGATATTTTATTTCGAATTTAAAATCTGTTCTTAAATGATAAATAGGTCCTGCATTGTAGGTGTAAGGTCCATTTTTTTCAATATTTGAAATAGCAAATTTCTCAATTGAATTAAAAAGAGAATCAGTCACTATTCTTTGCTCTTCAAATTCTTTACTACCCCACTCTTGTTTTACGTCTTTTTTTGTCCCCGCTAAAGACATCGTAGTAGCAGACTGATTATTAACCTTTAATAGAATTTCAGGAGTCGCCCCCATCCAAGTGCCAAATTTATCTGAAGAAGCAACATAAACGAATGTATTAGGATACTTTTTACATAACCGCTCAAAATAATCAACTATTTCCGAAGGCTTAATTTTTGATTCCTTAACCCTTGACAGAATTGCTTTATCTATTTTGTCGGTTTTGATTGCAGCAATAAATGAATTTGCCTGTGCTAAATACTCCTCTTTACTTATTGTGATTGGCAGCCTTAATGAAGAATGAAAAGATAAATTTTGAGTAGTCAAGATCGACTTTTCTTCAAACACATACATGTTTTTTTTATCAAAAGAAGATATCACAAAGCCTTCTGGAAAATCGACTTCGTAATCAATTTCTTTAAACTTTCCAATTAAACGATGTTCTTGTTCTCCTGGAAAACGATAAAACAGTACGTCTTTCATCATTCTAATGTTTAGCTATAATCATTACTGTTAAACGACCTGTACAAACTAATTTCATTGTTTCTTCATCGTGAATATCAACTTGCCAAAGATGAGTTTTATTTCCAGCATGAATCAATTTCCCGAAAGCTTTAACTTTACCAGATTTTACACTACCTATATGATTAGCATTTACCTCAATACCTACCGGCGATTCCTTTTCTAAATCAATCAATAAAGTAGACCCCATAGAACCAATACTTTCAATAAGTGCAGCACTTGCGCCTCCGTGAAGAAGCCCCATCGGCTGGTGAGTTCGATGATCAACAGGCATCGTAGAGATTAAATAATCGTCTCCTACTTCAACACATTCAATACCTAACACTTCCATCAACGTGTTTTTGTTAAATTTATTAATGGTTGCTAAATCAACTTTTCTTAACTTTTTCATCTAAACAATACATTATTTAATTAATTAAACTTTCAAGCTAGAAGCATCTGCTCAAGAACGCACGAAAGTCAAAATCATTTTTGAAGACCATAAAAACTAAATGACCAATCAAATTTCAACAGCTAATATAAGGTTTTTACATTCAAAATTATATACACTTTTAATAGGAATGATTTATATTAATTTACAATACATAAAAATTTATTCAGGAACATTTATAGAATAATGAACAGAAAAACAAGTACTATAAAGCAACTAAAATTAACACAATTCTACTTTTCTATTATTATTTTATTTAAAAAATACGTAGGTTTGTTTGCCATGAATGAAAAAATACAAAAACTTATACGTTCAATATTGGATTTATTCTATCCTCTATTCAAATTATTTTTTAAAAAACGAACTTTTTACTACTTAGCATGTGGAGGAGGAAATACCGTATTTGCTTTAGTTTTGTATTATTTTTTTTACAATAATATTTTACATCAAAACGAATTAGACCTATACATTATTACATTTAAAGCACACATGGCTTCATTGTTCATGACTTCTGCTATTACATTTCCTATTGGTTTTTACTTAACAAAATACATTGTATGGAGCGAAAGTAATTTATCCACAAAAAAACAATTTTCAAGACATTTTGCCTTTTTAATTTTTGGAACTTTATTAAACTACATTCTATTAAAACTATTTGTAGAACGCTTAGAATGGTGGGCGATGCCAAGTCAAATCCTTACTACAGTAATTATTGTTATTTTTAGTTACATCACGCAAAAGTACATTTCCTTTAAAACTGTTGAATAAAAGTACTTTGATTTACAATTTATTTAATCTTTAGACTACGATATTTTAATAAGTTTAATTATCTTGGTGGAAAAATTGCTTTTTAATAAATTACTAAACTTTTAAAATGGCTGATAAAATTAAATATGAGCTTGAATTTTTACTTAAAACATCAAGTAAATCACTAGAAAACATGATATTCAATCCAGCAGGATTAGCTGAATGGTTTGCTGATGATGTAAATATAAAAGATGACATCTTAACTTTTGAATGGGAAGGTAGTGAAGAAGAAGCTCGTTTGTTAACTAAACGAATGACTGATAAAATCAAGTGGCAATGGATTGAAGATGAAGAAGAAGGATTAAATACTTTTTGTGAACTTCGCTTTGAAATTGACCCAATGACTAAAGTTGTAATTTTATATGTTACCGATTTCGCTGCAAAAGAAGACATGGATGAATCAAAACGTCTTTGGGAACAACAAATAGGAGAGCTTAAACGAGTTTTAGGTGCATAACATTTAATCATTTCTATATTCTAAACTTTTGAAACGATTATACGTATTTAGTATTCGTTCATTTATTGGGCCGTTTTTGGTCACATTTTGTATTTCCATGTTCATTTTGGTGATGCAATTTTTCTGGAAATACATTGATGATTTGATGGGGAAAGGATTATCCATCAAAGTTATTCTTGAACTTTTATTTTATGTTTCAGCTGATTTAATTCCTCTAGCACTTCCATTGGCTATTCTTTTATCTTCCATTATGACAATGGGTAATTTAGCGGAACACAATGAATTAACAGCACTAAAGTCGAGCGGGCTTTCATTATACAGAATAATGAAACCTTTAACCAGTATTGTGTTTGTTATAGCACTAGCTACTTTTTATTTTTCAAATTATATTATACCGATTGCGACTTTAAAATGGCATTCATTAATTTACGATATACAAAACACAAAAATATCTACTATCATTACCCCAGGAGTATTTAGCGATAAGCTAGATGGTTATTCAATTAAAGTAGACAAAGGTTCAGACAATGAGTTTAAAGGTATTTTAATTCATGTTCACACAGATCCTAATGTAATCAAAACAATTCACGCTCAGGAAGGAAAGATTTACAAATCGGTTAATGGAAACCAATTGTTTTTTGAATTACACGATGGAGTTATTAGTGAAGAGCTATCAATAACTACTCCTAATTTCACAACAGACGGCACCCTAATTCCTTCAGCCGAAAACTCAAGACCAGCTAGGCGCTATAAATTTGATAAGGCTACATATAAAATTGATATCTCTGGATTTAAATTAAACCGAAGTGATGAAGATTTATTTCGAAATCAGCACGAAATGTTAAATGTTTTTCAAATAAATTACGCGGTTGATTCAATTCAAAAAGAAGGACAGAAAATTATAGAAAACTTTGTTAAAAGTCATAGAAGCGAACATGGTTTTATTCCTTCATTAAGCTTTAAACCAGACACTATTAGTCATGATGGTGAAGTTATAAAACAGAAAAGCATTACCCAAACTTTTTACCTTGACTCACTAACTAAAAATGAAAAAATAGCAGCATTAGAAAAAATAGCTCCTAACCTTAGACGGGTCAACCAAAACATTGAGGGGCAATTAATCTATCTCGGTGCATTAGAAAATAACATCAAAATGTTTTTGATTGGATTTAACAGAAAGTTTGCACTTACATTTTCAATTATTGTATTGTTTTTTATTGGGGCACCTTTAGGAGCAATCGTTAGAAAAGGTGGTTTTGGAACGCCTTTAGTTCTCGCCTCTCTTCTTTTTATGTTGTATTTCATTTTAATTAGTGTTGGTGAAAGTTTAGCAATGGAAAAAGTTGTTAATCCATTTATAGGTATGTGGTTTGCCACGTTTGTGCTTTTACCAATTGCTTTTTTATTAATGAATGCTGCTGCAAATGATTCACAAGTATTTAAAAAAGAAGCGTATGCAAAGTTGTTTAAACGCTTCAAAAAGAAAAAATGAATATTCTTCACCTTTCAAACAAGCCAATTTACCCACTAATAGATGGAGGATGTGTAGCAATGCACCACTTTTTAAATTGTTTGCTTGAGCTAGAGCATGATGTTAAGCACATTACTATTGAAACTCATAAACACCCTTTTGAAATAGAAGAATATCCAAAAGAAATTCGAATAAAAACAAACCCCGAAGCTATTTTTGTGAATACTAAAATAAATCCAGCTCATGCTTTAACACATTTATTCAGTTCAAAATCTTACAATATTCATCGGTTTTACAACACAGAATTTGAACAAAAACTTACGAGTCACTTTGCGAATAATCAAACCGATATTATTATAATTGAAAGTATTTACCTTGCCGAATACCTTCCTACTATTAAACATTTCTCATCAGCAAAGGTGATTGTAAGGACGCATAATATTGAACATGAAATATGGATTAACAAATCAAAAACATCCAATAATATTTTCAAGAAAATTTACTTACATAAATTAGCGAAGGACCTTAAAAAAATTGAACTTGATTTTCTTTCGAATGTGGATCTGATCTTCAGTATATCTAAAAGAGATCAACAACTTTTTCAAACTTTAGGATGTATTACTAAAAATATTATCATCCCCTTAACGATTGACATTCCTCCAATAAGTAACACCTATCAAAATCATAATTTCTTCTTTTTAGGCGCAATGAATTGGGGGCCGAACAAAGAAGCTGTTCATCTTTTATCAAACATTATATTTCCAAATATTAAAAAAAAGAACGCGTCCTCTAAGCTACTTCTTGCTGGCTCCTATATGAAAACCAATAAACCAATCACTAATGGTATTGAATACAGAGGTTATGTTGAAGATTTACAAGCTTTTATTAGTGAATCGGGTATTTTATTAACCCCTATTCAATCAGGGTCAGGTGTTCGAATTAAGATATTAGAATGCATGGCAGCTGGCGTTCCAATTATCACTAGCCCCAAAGGAATTGAAGGCATTGAAGTGGAACATCAAAAAGAAGTCCTAATAGCAAAAAACAACTTTGAATTTGTGAAATTCGCAGAAGAACTTATCAATTCAAAGGAAAAAAGAAAGCAAATAGGAGCAAACGCTCAAGAATTTATTAAAGCAAATCATGCTAAACAAAACATAGTAAATATTCTAAATGAATACATCAAGTAAGCATAAAAAGAAATTAGTAATTATAGTATCACGCTTCCCTTTCCCTCTTGAAAAAGGTGATAAATTAAGAGCTTACTATCAATTAAAGGAACTTTCTGAAACATTTACTATTTCCCTCATTACAATTTCAGATCAACGCGTAAAAAAAACAGATTTAGAAGAAGTTAGAAAGTATTGCTCAACTATTTACTTTATTAAACTTAATAAGCTTTCCATTTTATTTAATCTAATTTTTCATGTTTTTACAAAAAAACCGCTTCAAATAGGCTATTTCTATTCTAGTAAAAATAAAATGAGAATTAAACAGATTCTCAAAGAAGTTAAGCCTGATACAATATACTGCCAATTAATAAGAGTAGCTGAATATGTGAAAAACTACCATGATTGTCCAAAAACAATCGATTTTATGGATGCTCTTTCAAAAGGTATGGAAAGAAGAGCGGCAAAAGCTCCTTTTTACTCAAAATGGTTGTTTACACTAGAGGCCAATCGTTTATCTCAATATGAGCGAAAAATATTTGATTATTTTGAGCATCACATTATGATCAGTGAACAAGATAAAAAATACATTCTCCATCCTGATCAAAAAAAAATAGTTTGCATTCCAAATGGAGTCGATAACCGATTTTTTGAAACAGCTCCATCAGAAAAAGATATGGACATCGTATTTGTCGGCAATTTAAGCTACGCTCCTAATGTAGAAGCAGCTATATATATCACTCAAAAACTAATCCCTAAGCTTTTAAAAGTAAACCCTTCTATCAAAACGTTAATATCTGGAGCAACACCTCATCCTTCTTTATGTAAAGCTATAAATAAAATTCCTTCTATTGAATTAACAGGCTGGGTTGACGACATCACCTCCTCTTATAGAAGAGGTAAAATATTTGTTGCCCCTTTATTTATAGGTACGGGAATGCAAAACAAACTTATTGAGGCAATGGCATTAGGTTTACCTTGTATAACGACAACCTTAGCAAACAATGCTATAGGCGGAAAACATCTTGAATCTATTTACGTAGCAGACAGCCTAGAATCTTATATCGAAGGAATTAACAAACTTCTTTCTGATCAACAACTTTACTTAACAATTCAGCAGAATGCTAAAAATCTAGTAAAAGATAAATATAACTGGAAAGAAACATCTCATCAATTGGCACAAATATTAAGTCAAGAATAATTCACTCACTAATATCTTCTTCTTTTTTATTTTGTTTAAAATTCAAAAAAACAAAAACGGAAAGAATAAAATTCAATACCAAAGAACTAACAATAAATACATTCGTCTTAAAGCTCAATTCTTGTCCTTTATTAAAAACGTATTTAGATTGTTCTGCTCCAAACGAAAACTTCACGTCGAGTTGAATTAACGTCCAAAAAACAAGCAATAAAATAACATTTAAGATCAAAACCGCAAAAGTAACTCTTCTCATAACCTAACAATTAAACAGCTACGTTGTGCTCTCTTAAAGCATCATTTAAAGAGGTTTTTAAATCTGTAGAAGCTTTTCTTTTCCCGATAATCAAAGCACAAGGAACTTGAAATTCTCCTGCAGGAAACTTCTTCGCATAAGAACCTGGAATAACTACGCTTCTATCTGGTACAAAACCATTATACTCTTTAGGCTCACTACCCGTAACATCAATAATTTTAGTCGATTTTGTTAAAACTACATTCGCACCTAAAACAGCTTCCTTCCCTACTCTTACTCCTTCAACTACAATACATCTTGAACCAATAAAAGCTCCATCTTCAATAATAACAGGAGCAGCTTGCAAAGGTTCTAAAACACCACCAATTCCTACACCTCCGCTTAAGTGAACATTTTTTCCGATTTGAGCACAAGACCCCACAGTTGCCCATGTATCTACCATTGTACCTGCATCTACATAAGCACCAATATTAACATAAGAAGGCATTAAAATCACTCCTGCAGAAATATAAGCACCATATCGAGCTACCGCTGGAGGAACAACACGTATACCTAATTTTTCATAATTCGTTTTCAAGGCCATTTTATCATGAAACTCAAAAGGTCCTACTTCAATTGTTTCCATCTTCCGAATTGGAAAATACATTACAACAGCTTTCTTTACCCATTCATTCACTATCCAAGAACCATTTTCAGTAGGTTCAGCTACTCGAATAAGACCTTTATCAATATCCTCTATAACATGATTTATAGCTTCAATAGTTTCAGGAGAAGATAATAAACTTCTATCTTCCCAAGCTTTTTCAATTATTGATCTCATAATATTCTTTCGTTTAAACAAAAACAACCGACGCTTTTTGCACATCGGTTGTTTTTAATATAATTAATCTCTTACAATCACTTCCAAACTCCCATAGAACAAAATTTCTCAATTCTGTTTTCAATTCTTTGAGCTGGTTCTATTTGGTCTAATTCTTTCAAATATTTATTAATATTCTTCTTAACCGTTACAAACATCTCTTCTGGATTTCTATGTGCACCATTAACTGGTTCCTTTATCACATCATCTACCAATTTCAATTTTTTCATATCGGTAGAAGTTAATTTCAATGCTGAAGCAGCTTTCTCTTTGTAATCCCAAGATCTCCATAAAATAGAAGAACAAGATTCAGGAGAGATAACTGAATACCACGTATTTTCTAACATTACAACTTTATCTCCAACGCCTATTCCTAAAGCACCTCCAGAAGCTCCTTCACCTATAATAATACAAATTACAGGAACTTTTAAACGCATCATTTCGTAGATATTACGAGCAATTGCCTCTCCTTGCCCTCTTTCTTCAGCTTCTAAGCCAGGATAAGCACCAGGTGTATCAATAATTGTTACAATAGGCTTATTGAACTTTTCTGCTAAACGCATTAAACGCAATGCCTTACGATATCCTTCAGGATTAGGCATTCCAAAATTTCTAAATTGACGCATTTTGGTATTTACACCTTTTTGCTGACCAATAAACATTACCGAGCGACCGTCTAACATTCCAAAACCACCAATCATGGCTTTGTCATCCTTAACCGTTCTATCGCCATGTAATTCTTGAAACTCACCTTTTGTTAATGCTTGAATATATGCTAAAGTATAAGGTCTTTCAGGGTGACGAGATAATTGTACGCGTTGCCAAGGAGTTAAATTTGAAAAAATTTCTTTCGTTGTTTCAGTCAATTTATCTTCTAGCTCTTTTACTTTGTCAGACATATCTAACTCAGCACTAGCTCCTATTTCTTTTGCTTTTTCGATTTGATCTTCTAAAGCTTGAATTGGTTCTTCAAAATCTAAATATGTTGCCATTTTAATCTAATTTGAGAGGCGAAAGTTACAAAAATACTTCACTTAAACCACTAGAATGTTCATAAATAATTGAAAAAATCATTAAATTTAAAACGTTAGAATAACCCTCAACCTAAATAAATGTCTTAAAACTAATTTTATTCATTCTGAATCTAAATTCGACAAAGATTTATAATTTTACATTATTAAAAATGATTTGTTTATGATAGTATTTCCTCCAGCAAAAATTAATTTAGGATTAAACGTCTTACACAAACGAAAAGATGGATACCATGAACTAGAATCAGTTATGGTTAAAACCTCGCTAACTGATATACTTGAAGTTTTACCTAGCGAAAATTTTGAATTCACACAAACAGGACTTACAATTCCAGGAGAAAATAAAGACAACCTTTGCATAAAAGCCTTTCAATTATTAAAAGAGGAGTTTGATATTCCTAACACTTATATTCATTTACGCAAAATCATCCCGATGGGAGCAGGATTAGGTGGAGGATCAGCAGATGGAGCTTTTGTTTTAACGGCACTAAATGAATTGTATGATTTGAAAATAACGCAAAAAAAATTAGAAGAAATTGCTTCAAAACTTGGAAGCGACTGCCCTTTCTTTATTAGTTCAAAGCCACAATTAGCCAAAGGAAGAGGTGAGGTTTTATCAGAGATTAATTTGAATTTAAAAGGGTATTATGTCAAACTCTTAAATATTGGTATTCATATCGGCACAAAAGAAGCTTATGACGGAATCAACTTTTCAACTAAACCTAACAATTTATCAGAGTTAATTCAAATACCTATTTCTACTTGGAAGGAATTTATAAAAAATGATTTTGAAACTTCTATTTTTATAACGTATCCTATTCTATCTGACATAAAAAACTCTTTTTACAAAGAAGAAGCACTTTATGCTGCCATGTCTGGAAGTGGATCTACAATTTTTGGTATTTATAAAAACAAACCTACAAGTAGTCTTTCTAAGTTCCCTGACGCTTTTGAATATATTGGAGAAATGGAGTAGTTAGTAAATGAATACACAAGCAAGAATAGCATCCATTTTAAATACAAGTCCTCTAGACTCTTCTGTTACTGGTTTTACCACGTTTCATTTATCCGATTTAAATTTAAAACCACTCATTGCATTTCAGCTGCCCACTAATTTAAGACTAGGACATTTAGTAGAAGAAGTCGTGTCAAAATTATTTCAATTCTCCACAAACTATAAACTCATCGATAGAAACATACAAATTATTCAAGAAAAGAGAACAATAGGAGAACTTGATTTCATTATAGAAAATAGAACTACAAGGGAGTTGACTCATATTGAATTAGCTTATAAATTTTACCTATACGACCCAACCATATCGACAGAATACATAAATAATTGGATTGGTCCTAATAGAAACGATTCATTGATTGAAAAGTTAAAAAAAATCAAAACAAAACAATTCCCTCTACTCTACCATGAAAGTTCAATTTCAAAGCTAAAGTCGATTAAAACAGAGCATATTTCTCAAGAATTATGTTTATTGGCATCACTTTATATTCCATTCAATTTCAAAGGCTACATCCCTCCTATTTATTCAAATCATATCAAAGGATACTATTTAAATCTCAACCATTTTCTTAGCCAAGATAAAACTGAAAAAACCTACTATTTACCTTCCAAAAAGGAATGGGGGATTGATCCTAAAGTTAACACTAACTGGCTTGATTTAAAGAGCATAAGTCAGAAAATAGACGCCTGTATCAATGAAAAACAAGCTCCTCTCTGTTGGCAAAAATTCAAGGATACATATTCCTCTTTTTTTATTATTTGGTGGTAGACAGTCTCGATTTTAGACCGCTTTAAAGTTTGCAATTTTAGATCTGCTTTTAAACAAACTAATTTTAGATCTGATTTGAAATTACGTTAATATCTAAAATGCTTGACAATCAAATCGTGAAAATAAAAAAAAAGGTAAGGATGTTAATATAATGTTAATACAAATAAAACAAAGCGGGCATTCACGATATAAACAACTCATAACGTACGATTTAAATATTAACACCAACTAATATTTAAGGGGGAATTCGGCTGTTTTAAGAACGTTTTCAAATTAAATTTGCTCTATAACGCTTTAATATAACTAATATTGGCATTAGAAATTTGCTACATTTTAAAAGAATGCCAAAAAAAGAAATTGAAACAGAGATCGCTGACATTAGTATTGTTACTGATAATATTATTAGGATAACTTTAAAAAATGAAATAATCATTGACCCAGAAGATGTTCTTGAATTAAAATCGCATTGCGAAAAGCTAATGAAAGATTCTAAATTTGGAGTTTTAATTTCTACGAGGGACAAGTTTTCGATTAACCGAGACGCTTGGCGAGTTTCCGTAAGTGAAAGGTTTGATAAAAGAACAAAGGCAAAAGCAATTCTAATTAAAAACCCTGTATACTTGATGCTTGGTAAAATGTCTTTAAAAGTTGATAAACCATTTGTTAAAACAAAGTTTTTTTCTGATGAGAAAAAAGCTCTAAAATGGCTAGAAAAGAAAATTACAAATTAAACCTATGAATGGTAATTATAATGCATCTCAATTGTAGTTGCACCTTTACCATATTCTCTAAAATCAGAGTCAAAAAATTCAACTCCTTCTTGCTTTTTTAGATAATCTCTAATTTCTTCTTTCAAAACGCCTTCACCTACTCCATGTATCACAACTAATTTGGCAATCCTTTTTTCTTTCGCTTTTTTAAAGAAATGACGAAATTCCCTTACCTGCTTTGTTAGGATGTCAAAATTTGACAAACCTGTATGTGATTCTGTAATTTCTTCAATATGCAAATCAATTTCCCAGAAAGCATTAGGCTTAGATGTTCCTGTCTGCCTCTCGGTAACAACCTGATGTTTTTGAGTTGTAATCGTATTATCCTCTGTCAAATCAAGATTTTCAATGTCATCCAATCTGTAATCAACACCATGAATCGCCGCTAACTCGCTCTCATTAAAAGGTCTATCAAAACCTGTTTCATCTTCTACGTAATAAGTCTTATCAATAATTTTAATAATCGTACCACCTCCAAGTTCATGTAAAAATGTTACTTTTTCACCTATTTTAAACTTCATTTCAACTAAAAATTTTAAGAAAATACGCCGCAATAAACGGAGCAGTAAAAGCGGAAATCCAGCTAAGAATAACCATAATTTTAAAGAAAAAAGTAGCATTCTTCTTTACAGGCACTATCAATACATTATTTACTTGAGTAGCTATAATTGGGTCAACAGACTCATCGGAAACCTGCTCGATATAGGTCCTTAAGGCTGGAGTAAAATTAAGGACACTTTGTTTTATGAACGAAAAATCTTTATTTGATAACGCTTGATAACTTGTTACATAATTAACATCCTGATCATCAAGCTCTTTGTGGATTTGATAATTCTTTTGAATAGCTCTAACCCTGAATCCCATTAAAAAACCAAAAATAACAATAATCCACTCTTGGAAATACCAACCAGCTAGGATCATAATTATTGACGAAATAAAAGAAAAAACCAATTGAAAACGCTCTTGTTTTTTATTAATCAATAATTTCAACAATTGACCTCCGTCAAGCGGATCAAGCGGTATTAAATTTAAACTATTCAAAAACAAAAACAAGAATGCTAACTCTCCTAACCATTCCAATTGATAGGTTTTATTCAAAAAAAGCAACACTATACCAATTAAAATACCAGGCAACGGTCCACCCAGCAAAACCAACATACTATGCGTTTGATTTTTGGCTCTAGGCGTTCCTTTAACAAAAGCCCCCATGAAAGGGACAAACATCATTTGAACATCTTTATATTTAAAGACTTTCATCATAACAAAATGTCCTAATTCATGAATTAAAATCACAATTACCAAAAATAGAATAAATGTAAAATCTTCAATTCCAATAATTGAAAAAGCCATAATGAATAAAAGCAAAGAAAAAATTGATTTACTTACTCCTTTATTTGATTTTTTTTCTACTAAATCAGGTTTCTGCGGATAATAATCGTAGTCTTCCATTTATATTTTAATATTAAGTAAATATAAAAAACAAATTAAGAATATAAAAACTAAATTATCCATCATCCTTTATAAAATTCGAAATATTAACAAACAGGTTTCAATTTTACATTATCTTTACTTAAATTAAAATACTTCAATCATAAATTAAAATGATTTATAAATACAATTTAGAAGAGTCTGATTATCATACTCATTTATTATATACTGTTTCTCGGTCTTCTTCGGCAGTTAAAACAAGGAACAATGTTAGGCTATTAATGACCTTAAGTATGATGATTTTCGCTTTTATAGCATACGGAAATGGTTCTACCGGTCAAGCTATTTATTTCATCTTCTTAATGCTTATCTCTTTCTTTTTAATGCCTCTATATACAAGATGGAGTTATAAAAAAACATACCTAAAACATGTTCGGAAATTTTACAAAGATCGAATGAGTGAGCCAACGAATGTAGAGATTAACCTTTTAAACATTCACGTTAGTGATAGTCAGGGTGAGTCAATCATTACATTTGACCAAATTGATACTATAAACGAATTAAATGACGCTGTTTTCTTGAAATTAAAGAGTGGTACATCAATCATTTTCCCTATTCATAGCATAGATGAAAAAGATAAACTTTTGTTAGAGCTTCAAACAATTTCTACTGACCATAATATTCAATGGAATGATGAAAAAAACTGGATTTGGAAATAATAAAAGTGTATGTTCTCTAAAATATTATACTATCTAATTGTTCTACCTATTTCTTATTTACCGCTGAAGGTTCTTTACCTCATCAGTGATTTTCTGTCTTTCGTTTTAATTTATGGCATACCCTATCGTAAAAAAGTAATTCGTAAAAACCTTTTAAACTCATTCCCTGAGAAGACTTTAGATGAAATAAAAACATTAGAGCAGAAATTTTACCGACATTTTACTGATTTATTAGTTGAAGGAGTCAAAAACCTAACAATATCAACTAAACAGCTATCAAAAAGATTAATAGTAGAGAACTCAGAAATAATGGACCAATTATACGCTCAAAACAAAAGTGCACTCTTGGTTTCTGGACATTACAACAATTGGGAATGGATCATCACTTCTCAAAGTAGATTATTCAAACATAAAGCTTTAGGGATCGGAATGCCTTTAACTAGTAAGTTTTGGGATAAAAAAGTAAACGACAAAAGATCAAGGAATGGAATGACGGTAGTTCATGCTAAAAACCTAAAAAATAGTCTTCAAAATTTAAAAGATACTCCAACCGCTATTTTAATTTTAGGGGATCAATCGCCTGGTGACTCTTTAAAAAGTTATTGGATGCAATTCCTTCATCAGGAAACAGCCGTTTTATTTGGAACAGAACAACTTGCAAACGAATACGATTATGCTGTAGTTTATTTCACCATAAAAAAAATAAAAAGAGGCTATTACAAAATGGCGCTTGAACTTATTACAAACAAACCAAAAGAGCTAGAATGGGGTGAAATCACTGAAAAACACACGCACTTATTAGAAAAAGAAATTGTGGGAAATCCTGAAAACTGGCTATGGACTCACAAAAGATGGAAAAGAAACATTCCTGAAAACCTAGCTGCCCTAAAACTAGAACAACAAGGAAAATTTAATTCAAAATACCGCTCACATTGTTAGACACTACTACACTAATAGATCGAATACATATATATGTAAAGTCGTCTTTCAAACATGATGCGACTGGGCATGACTGGCACCACATCAACCGTGTTTACAATATGGCGGTTCACCTTCAGGAGCTCGAAGGAGGCGATTTAACAATAATTAAACTCGCCGCATTACTGCATGACATCTCAGACCATAAGTTAAACGGAGGTCAATTAAATATAGGAGGTCAAGTTGGTTACGAATTATTAAGAAAAGAAGGCTGCTCAAAAAAAATTGCGGAAAAAGTTAGAGACATTATAGATTCTGTCTCATTCAAAGGAGCAAAAGTAATAGACAAAACAACGTCTTGGGAAGCTAAAATTGTTCAAGATGCTGACCGATTAGATGCGATTGGTGCGATTGGAATTGCCCGAGCTTTTGCATATGGAGGGAATAAAAACAGGCCTATGTATGAGCCTGAAAAAAAACCTACCTTACATACTAACTTTGAACAATATGCGAAAGATAAAAGTCACACAATTAACCATTTCCACGAAAAACTATTACTTTTAAAAGATCGTTTACACACTGATACTGCTAAAAAAATAGGAAATGAAAGGCACGCATTTATGGAGGTTTATTTAAAACAATTCATGAATGAATGGAGTGATGAAACATTCAAACTAAATTAAAACTTCAAATAGAAAACCTTAATAAATTAATAAAATGAATAATACACAATATGCTTTAGGAATTGATATAGGTGGAACAAATACCGCTTATGGCTTAGTGGATCAAAAAGGCAATGTATTGTTCGAAAACAACTTACCAACAGTTCAATTTATTACACCAGAAGCTTTGATAGATGCAATTTATTTAGATATTAATAGTAACCACTCCGATATTCATTTGATAGGAATTAGCGTAGGTGCACCCAATGGAAATCATTTTACAGGTAATATTGAAAATGCGCCTAATTTATCTTGGAAAGGAATTATTCCATTAGCTCAATTGTTTGAAAAAAAATTCAATATTTATTCTGAATTAACAAATGACGCGAACGCAGCAGCTATTGGGGAACACTTATTTGGAAACGCACAAGACTTAAAAGATTTCGTTACAATTACTTTAGGAACAGGATTAGGAAGTGGCGTTTTTATAAATGGTGAAATTGTATATGGTAATCAAGGTTTTGCTGGAGAATATGGGCATATCAGAGCAATAAAGAATGGACGATTATGTGGTTGTGGAAGGTATGGATGCTTAGAAACCTATGCATCCTCTACTGGAGTAGTAAGAAGTGTTAGTGAATTAGCTTCTGATCATAAATCAACTTCAAGTCTTAACGAAATTAAAAAACCTACCGCTAAAATTGTTTTTGAACATGCCGAAAAAGGAGATTTATTCGCTAATGAAATAGTAGAATATACTGCTGAAATTTTAGGCTATAGTCTTGCCGATTTCGCTTGTTTTTCAAACCCAGAAGCTTATGTACTTTTTGGCGGAATCGCTCAAAGCGGTAATACATTTGCTGAAAGAGTTAAGTTCCATATGGAAAACAACTTATTGAACATTTTGAAAAATCACATCGAAATAAGGGTTTCAAGTTTACATAATAAAAATGCTGCTATTTTAGGAAGCGCTGCTTCAATTTTTTTAAAGAATAAAAAAGGGAGATAAACATCGATTAAGTATTCAATTACGGAGCCCTTCCTGAATTATTGTAGAACGAGATTATTTTCAGTTAAATGCAGAATCATTTTTTCTTGTTTCTCGGATGATAAGAATGTATGGCTTCTCTAAGAAAACGTTGGTCTAAATGGGTATATATCTCAGTTGTTGTAATAGATTCATGTCCTAGCATTTCTTGTATAGCTCTTAAATTAGCACCACCTTCTATCATGTGAGTCGCAAATGAATGCCGAAACGTATGTGGCGAAACCGTTTTCTTTATTCCTGCAGCTTCAGCTAATCGTTTCACAATAGTGAAAATCATAACACGCGTTAATTGCGCCCCTCTTCTATTTAAAAAAACAACATTTTCACTTCCTACTTGTATTTTCTGATGCCTTCTAAAAGAGTCGTTATAGATTTGAATTTCTTTTTTAACAGAAGGACTCACTGGAACCAAACGTTCCTTATCTCCTTTACCTATAACTCGAATAAAACCTTCATCGAAATATAATTGAGAAAACTTCAGATTTACCAATTCACTTACTCGAAGTCCACAAGAATATAAAGTTTCTAAAATTGCTTTATTTCTGTGACCTTCTTCAGAAGACAAATCGACAGCATCAATCATTTGATCAACTTCTTCTATCGTTAGAATTTCAGGTAATTTCTTACCTAAAGAAGGCATTTCTAAAAGCTCGCTCGGATCTACTATAATTTCATTTTCAAGGACTAAAAAAAGAAAAAAATGTTTAATACCACTAATGATTCTTGCTTGCGTTCTTTCACTTAAACCTAAATCGTACAATTCAGCAATAAATTCTTTCAGGTCTTCATAAACCAAATCCTTCGCTTCTTTCTTCTTAAAGACTGAAAACTCGTACAATTTAGTCACATCATTTTGGTAAGCAAAAATTGAATTTTCTGCTAATCCTTTTTCGATTTTTAAATACGAAACAAAATGCTTAATAGAACGTTCCCAATTCGACATGTTGATAATTGTTTATTGTAGTTTACAGCAGGCAACAAAAATACATTAATCCATCATGATATACCAAACACATTTATATTTTAGTCCAAATACCTCTTGTAAAATACCGATAGACAATATGTTTATTTCTACCGATTTCTATCGGTATGTTGGACTATTATTTATTGCGTATCGGCATTAGAATTAATCCCTTTATGGGGTCAGGTCAATTTTCTGGGGATAACCAATATTATTAAGCTTTTGTAAAAAGTTTTTCTTCATATCTTTTGGCTTGACCCAAAAGAAACAATCCCGATAATTATCGGGAGTTGGCTGAACCAATAAAACTTGAAAACTACGAAACACTCCGT
>Ga0209702_10004155_pt1 | contig 21524 bp, 32 predicted proteins | sample FRY01_FD_187210 | JGI IMG/M metagenome (GOLD analysis project Ga0209702, IMG submission 187210) | Freshwater microbial communities from Lake Fryxell liftoff mats and glacier meltwater in Antarctica - FRY-01 (SPAdes) (version 2) | ecosystem: Environmental > Aquatic > Freshwater > Ice > Glacier... | reverse complement strand
ATTTCTGCCCCCACGATTTTTTTGGGATTTACTTCTGGCGGTAGATGTAGACCATCTCGCGCAACGGGTGAGTCTTGTGGACTATTTTTGTCTTTGGATCTGTCCACGGGGCTAGGGCAGTAGCGGTATCTAGTACCCTGACATATCCAATTTTTTTTGCCGCCGCAGATGTTTTGGCAAGTACTAGCAATTTTGCCCGCAGGGTATTCTCTGGGCGCCCGCTACCCATTTTATTGGCGATGGTGGTGACATCTACCATTTTGGCGGAATTGTCATCGCACCAATTGCGGCGCTCTTGCCCGTTGCTACGGGTTGCGTCTGATAGACGGGCAACAATTTTTTGACCTTGCGCGACGATCTCTATTGTTGTCCACAAAATTGTCGCATCCCATTTTGTACCGTCGGCACGCTCGCCCGATAGTTGGACTTGCTTAACCTGCTCGCCCGCATTAGTCGCGTTTACAAGCGCGATTTTTTTGGCGATCTCGCCCGTCGCCTTGACCTTGACCGTTGCCACGATCTTAGTTTTTGCGTTTTTGACCTTGCTCATTTTTTGCCCTTTCGTTTTGGTAAGCGTTTTTGCTTACGCAGTAAGCGTATCCGCATTAGTGTAGGCTTACAAGCCTATCCAAAATATATAACCCATATAGAATAAGGGTCTAAAGATTATTCTTAAACTATTATCATAAACATATGATATATCAGCATAATCCATTTAATTGACCCCTACGAACATAGGTTCGCCCACACCTAAAATAGCATGCATAGGTCATCCCGACTATATACTCAATTTTCGCCATATCTAGCGTGGGCGGTCCGCCGAAAAAATTTTTACAAATGGAAATATTTTACTAATACGAGAAAAAAATATTTACTAAATTTCGGGGATAAATTGAAAACACCCTCGCAGAACGAGGGTGCTCTCACCTCACAGAACTATAACGGTCTTAAGGTAGCGAAAGTCATATTTTGGGTAATACCACGATTCGCCAAGTACATTATATCATGATTTGTCGTTGCGATGAAAGCCAGGACCCTTAAAAGAAATTGCGGGAGGGAAGTATCGTTGCCGTAGCTCACCGTTGCAGTGAGGACACAATAAAATTTTCGGGTCTTCAGAAATTAATCTTATCTCGTTGTACTCATGTTTTCTATCACAGATGTATTGGTAGTTGGGCATAGATCAATTCCTTTTTCTATTTTATCATACATGCCATCTTTGGACGATATTCTATTTTAAATTGATATGGTGGCTTCTCGGGCGGCAATGCGGGGCATCCAATGCGGGGCAATGGGGGCGATCACGGAGCCACATCCTCCAATGAATGGTGAAGGGTAAACGCTTAATTAAACCCGCAAACACTTGTTAGTGATTTTCAGGCCACATTGGAGTACCGAGGGTAGGAATTGAACCTACGACATCCTGTATATAAGACAGGCGCTCTAACCACTGAGCTACTTCGGTAGTGTCGGTGAGGGAATAATCGAACTTCCAATTCCTGGTCCCAAACCAGGTGTACTACCATTGTACTACTCTCCGTTATTTCTTAGTGGCGGGAGTGAGAATCGAACCCACGACATTCGGCTTATGAGGCCGACGAACTACCATTGTTCTATCCCGCACTGACATGTTAATTGTATCATATTAAATCGAAGCACCAGTCAGTGCCTGCATATATCCACAAGTCCCTTGCATGGGAGAGTGGCGGGGATCTCAGCAGGAAACCAATCACCAACTGGCACTTCTATTCAGTGTGACATGCAAGCCACCCTGAGTTGCACCGATGGATGGAATCGAACCACCAACACGCAGGTTTGGAATCTGCTGTTCTGCCACTGAACTACATCGATCTGGGGTGGAGTGGAGGAGTCTAGATCGTGACCCTTAGAGTCCCGCACCCCCCACTCGTCCGTGAATGCAAGGGGACTCGAACCCACAACCCTACCGATGCTCGGAGAGGCAAGCCAACTATGCACTCTTATAACTTATATCTATTTATTTATTACAACACCAAATTCTTTCCGCCTTCTTTTAAGGCGATTAAAATCTTTTATTTTGGTTTCGCCCATATACTCCCAAGCATAGCCCTGTTCGATTAAATGTTCATTGATTGATTTCTCATCCCCGTTCGCATAAAGCCAACCAAGTATCCTGCCATATTTTTCGGTTGAATTGGCCAACTCTGTTTTGATAACAACCCCTTTGGCTTCTTTAAGCATTTCAGTCAATCTCTTTTTAACTTCCAAACCCAACGCTTTTTCAGCCAAGTCTTTGGTTCTGGACTCGGGGGTGTCAATACCCGCGAGCCTTACCCGCTGGGAAAATGATATATTAAAACCAAGGTCAATGTCAACATCAATGGTGTCTCCATCAACAACTTTATTTATTTGCCTTACTCTATATTCGTACATATACTCCCCGATTAATTTGAGCCCAATCTCGGGATCGAACCGAGGACCACTTCGTTACAAATGAAGAGCTCTGCCACTGAGCTAATCAGGCTCAATTAGTATATCATAAGAGACATACTGCGCTTGTGTCACTCATTTCATTATCTCGTCTATGTGTGTTGCAAACCAAAAGAGCAGGACCGCTGTTATAATAACTGCTGCACCAGTAAGAAAGAACAGTATCATCCCGCCCTCGCTACCAACCAGCCAAGTACTTGCCACGCGAACCAAACGCCTCCTACAACCACAGCGACTCCCATAAGAATTATTGTAATGGATGTCGTCCAAATTCCGATTTCATAAGATATCCGTTCTGCTTTAGATTTCATAGCGTATCTCCTTCTAATTCCCAATCTATTACTTCGTAAAAATCAGCATACTTTAATGAGTGGTTCATAATAGATGCAAGAGGCCATGTGAATATATTGTGCTTGTCATCCATCATTGCTGGTTTAAGTAATCTTATTGTCCACGATGATGCTAAATTACCATATAGTCGCAAGATTGGGTTGGTTGTTGATTTAACAAGTTTTGTAATCATTCAGCACCTTCTGCGTTACGGCTGGGTTGATACTGATCTCTAATGCTTTCGTACTCTTCCACATAGTCCATGCTTAGCAATTCAAGGTCTTCTTCCAGTTGGTACATCATATCAAGTTTTTTCCGACTATTATCCTTTGAGAGATCAGCAACTTTCTCACGGAATAAATCCCAAGCCTTCGCTAGTTCATCTTTAGATTCTGCGTTACTTATGCGCTCCTGAAAAACTTTATCTATAAGCTTATCATTTGCTATTTCCAATTGTTCCCGCAACCGACCATTTTCTATAACCTGTAGATCATTGAACAGGTTAAGACCAACTGCCTCGGACTTCAGCTGTGTCACTTCGCTTTGGGAGTTAATATTGGCTAAATGCCAATCGAGAGCTTCTTTTTCATACTCTTCACGGCTTTCAACATTGTCTGCTATTTCTTCCCGCAAATCTTCTATTACTTGATGAAGAAAATTTATATGCCCATTAGCCATTGAAAATTCATCAATCAGTAAATCAATGTCATCAACTGGCGGATCATTTGACGCGGGTATATATGTACACCCTCCTGTCCCAATCGTTGTTGTCACGGTCGATGCGTTGTATGTCGTAAAGGGTTCCACCTGTATAAACCCATGCTCAATAAGAGGCGGTTCAATTTTTGGCACTGGGTGCTCCCTCATCGCCGTCTCTCATTTTTCTTTGGCTTCCCATTCGTCGTCAAACTCTTTCTCCTTATAGTATTTTTGTAATAACAGTATAGCCAGTCAGCGGGCATATTTCTGAGCTTTCAATGCCATCAATACTTTCTCGCACGAGCACTCTTTGGACCCACCTATCGGCACCATCATATCGGGGTTGGAAGGGCTTCCTCCCGTGAACAGTATCGGAATTATCAATAACCAAAAGATCCCCAGTTCCAAGAGCGATCTGCGTTGTGTTATCATCAATTGAAACTTGCAATGCATCGAGAGCAGCCTGGGCTGTGCTTGTTATCCCTGTCATTAAGGCTCTATCATAAATTATAGAATAATTACCCCAGCCATCATTTGAAAGGACTGATGTAGGAATATCAATATCTTCTTCACCGTTTGTTCTAAAGCTTTCATCTATTGATGTTTTAAATAATTTTTCTTGCAATACACAAATTGCATGTTCACTTAGACCTTCAAGAATATCATCTAAATCCGCATATGTTGTAAACGCTGTTTCATCACCACGAAGACAAAGTAGTAAAACATGTGAAGGTCTATATGAATGAAACGCGGCCTCTGTGTGTAAATGCAATTCTGTTTTAGACGATGTGGATATTTGTGAATATTCTGTTTTATGAACTGGAACAATATTCTGAACTATCTGACCATTCTGTTCTTGTTTATAGGAAAAAACTTTACCAAATTTCTCAGCATATGATAGCAACAGATTAGACGCAACAGTGGTGGCGTTTGGATCAATGTACGGGATGGCTGGAGTGGGGGGTATGTCTCCAATTGGCAAGCCGCAGTATAGAAAAAGTGTCATTTGTTACCCGCTATACAAAGATTCTATTGAGTTCATAATGATGGGAGTTCCTTTACCCACCCAAGCACCTATGCAGTTGTACTCAATATATTCCATAGCCTCCTCGTGGTCCATACCATCACGAGATACGCATATGTCAACCATCTTGTTGTAATCATATATGGCAAGTAATGGGCAATTTATTCGTTTTCCAACACCAATGACGGCATCATCAAATCCGTCCATCAATAAAACATTTTCGTCTAATTCACTTAGAACATCTCTAACATCCATATCACTTTCCTTTGGGTTTCGGTATGGCTGGGGTAGGAAGCCATTTACAGATTGATTCACTTAAGCTATCAATAACCCGCTCTATTTCATATTCCATAACTGCATTCACGCTTTTACAAATAGCAGCCCCCACCTTGTCGCCAGGTTCTGGCTTTAAAATCTCCCCTACGACCTCAGAGATGCGTGTAAGGTGACAGTGGAGTAGTTCATGGACAATATTCCCGCGAGTCTCTTCCGAGGTCCAGTTACGAAAATTTTTAGATAATTCCATTACCGCCAAGTGTTGACCATAAGTGATTAGCGTCTGAGCTTCCGCGTCATTGCCGCAAGGCGTTGCAGACACCTCAATTGTCCATTGCTGAAGGCCCATCATGTTTTTAAGCTTAACAACATATCTTAAAACCCATGTCTCAATTTTCGCAGGCTTTTCTTTTTTACTTTTCATAATTGTCTCTTGCACCAGGATAATCTCGCCACTCTATCCCATCCCCGCTTTCCCAAAATGGGATCTCCCCGATTGAGATAGCCATGTTATGTATTAGTGAATCTCGTCTTGGGGCAACAATATCTAAATCAATCAACCATCCCGCACAATATACTTCTTCAGAGTATTGTTGCATGACAACAAGGAGGGCATCCTTGATAACTCTCTTAAGCTGACCAATATGGTCTTCCATAGCCTTTATGCTGTTAAGCCTTAACTCTTCTTTAAAATATCGATATGATTCTTCGGGGTCATAAGGTGGGGTCATGTCCATATTAACTCTCCAGATCTAACATAAAAGTTCCATCCAACCACATAAAAGCAATTATTGAATACCCAATGATATCGAGCATGGTATCAAGAATGCTTTCATCCTCAACACTGTTCTGAAAATTATCTTTTTTGAGAAGGTTCTCCAATCGGGCTATCTTGTCGTGAAGCCTAATAACCAACCCAGTGATCCCAAATTTTGCAATATTATAATGACCATAATCTTTTTGTTTTTTAATGACAGTTTGCAATATGCCATTGATTGACCCAACATCGCCATTTAAGTTAATTGCCACTTGCGTTGTGTTATAGGAAATCATCTTCCAATAATATTTATGCATGCTGTGATCCATATAGGTTACTTTTGATATAGGCTGCGATGCTTCTCTCAAATACAACTTACCTGAAACATATTCATCTATCAAGAATCTAATATTTTCGATGTTAGATTTATTGATGTTTGTCGTTAGAGGACTATTGCTATCATATAATTTTATTGATGTAAATAATTCCTCTGATGCATTAAAAGCAGCCTGCTCCCATGTTGTAGGGTCTGTTGATGATTCTCTTGTTTTCAATACTGTCATTATTTCTCCTAAAGTCAGGCTGCTTTTATTGCGATCAATTATTGTGCGTCTTGCGTAGTTCTTTCAACTTGTGGATTTAGAATTTCGAAATGTCCACGCTTTACTTTCTTGAAGTAGCCGCGATTGGCATTGTAGAAATTATAAAAAGTTGGGAGAGAGATGCTAACATCTTGTGCCATTTGCACAGGTGTTACTACTTTCCCAACATTGCCACTCAAGAAGCTGACAATATTATTTTGCTTTGATTTTCTTCCAGTCATTTTTTTCACCGTCCTTTCTTTGAACTTGAACAGAATAGAAAACTTATCGTAATCTTCTTCTGATATGTTATAAAATGAAATTACTTTACTCGGGGTCCAGCCTTTATAGTGTCCGTAAACAACGGAGCACGCAGCTCTGCTATCCTTATTCTTTATGGGTCGAGTTAACTTTTCTAAAATCTTCTCAAACTCTGGGGTTCCAATAAAGGAGTCTTCATCTTTAATCTTTTCTACAATTGAATCCTGGCTCCGCATAACAAATCCTTTCGTCTAATGTATTTGCTTATCATACCACCATTTTAAAGAAAATATTGCGCCGCCGAGATATTTTATAAAAGATTATTGTTTGGTCTGTCCCGATATTCGGACATGGTGACAGATCGGAATTGCTGTCCGTAAATCAGGACATCAACCGTATTATGAGCAATATCAATCACATTACCATAATGTGTACGGACGCACTCATGACACAGTGAGGTGTTTTTTTCGGATTTGTGATGCATTGAGCACTTTGGGGCGGTTTGAGTGAGCAGTTTGTGGTGTAACAATAAGCCCGAATTCGAGCTGTTAGGGGCTTTTTTCGGGCTAAAGATTACAAAAGCAACTATAGTGATCGCTTGCTGTTTAGACCAACTGTTGCAAAATATGCAAGTGTTCGCCGTTCGCCAACAACAGGCCATGGCCTGTAAAAACAGTACCAATTACAGGCTATAACCGTTGGTTCAAATAGTGCGCACTGTGCGAAATACTGCACAAGTGATAACAGATCCGCACTTGTTATCATTTAAGCAACAACTGATAATAACCGAAGTGCTAATATTCTGGCGGGGATTGAATATTTCTGCCATAATACTTTCATTTCAGTTATCGACAGAAAACATACAACTCGAAACCCGACCCATCGAGTCATCTATCTTTTGTAGATAAGTGAGTCGAAGTCATCAGAGTTTCTTACAAGTTGCTTCCCCCAAACTGGGGTGTAAAAGTCCCGCAAACTGGGGTATAGATGTCCTGCAAACTTGCGCATTCATAAAGTATAACTGTTTGGCGTTTTTGACTTTTGATCTTGTATTTAGACGCTCTCCAGTTACGAAAAACTTCCGAGTAACTTCCGAGTAGAATTCCTAGTAACCCGACTTGTGCCAAGCATCCGTCAAACCCGTACTAGAAATGGTGCGCTTGTGCCAGCTTGTGCCAAATCATATGCTTGAGCATACACTTGGGCGGGGGTATGGTATACAATACAAAGTCTAGTAATACAAAGTTGAACCCTCATTAATACCTCAGTGAAATGGCATACCTCAGTGCCGCACTAATGTATTGAGAATTATTGATGTATTAGGAAATACCGAACAGTTGCTCAAAAGAAACGCTGCGTTTAGTATTGATACTTCATTGACATTAGGTACATCATTCTTGTCTGAATGATATATCATCTTGTATATAATCATTCTATCCCCCTCATTTTCGAGGGGTTTGGCTCACGACTAGTCCATAAGTACGGTCACTACGCTACTCTTCGTCCGTTTTGGGCTTGTCTACTCTGGAGTAGACTACGCCAGAGTAGACTCCCGTTTCGGACAGGCTCCCGTACAATTTGTTGGCAGCACAAATCTTTTGGAAGCGACGATATTCTACAAGTAGCATCCCTGACTTATGCCTATTACATGGGCCACAGGCTCCTAATAAATTGCCCACTGAATGCTGACCGCCCCTACTAACAGGAAGGATGTGGTCAATTTGCGTGCTTGGTGCAATCCGACACAGATAGCAGACTCGCCCTAACATGCGTTTAATTTCATCCACCGAGATGGCGAATATCCCATTATTGAGTTGTTTGGCACGACGGATATGATATTTCAGCCTCGCCCTTTCAGGGTTCGCATTACGCCACTGCCGCCATGCGTCACATTTCTTTTTGGCGTTATTTAGATGATACTGACGGTTGTTCTCGCGCACTCGCCCAGTATTTGCCGCAGCCCATTTTTGGGCGCGAAGAATATCTGGTTCAGGATTATTCTTATATCGCCGCCGCCCATCGGCGTTGTGGCAAGCACTACACATCGTCTTTAGTCCATCTTTGCTGGCTGCGTTTTTGTGAAATTGGTCGAGTCGCTTTGTCTCGCCACATTTGTTGCAATCTTTCATAGTCTCTATTCTAACACAATTACTACCATTTCGGGCATGCTAACTGGCATGCCAACCCCTAATTGGTTTATCTGTGAGGTAAAAGGGGTCTAAGTGACAGTTGTATACGATCTGTGTACATCTTGATTAGAATGGGGCGAGATTATCAAACATGGTTATAATTTCTGGGCGAAATCTAATCATCTTGGGTACAGTGTTGACGCAAGAAGGTTCACTAGATTTGCACCCATACACGCTTGATGTACCAGGTTGTCGTGAAGTGCGTGTGATTGACAACAGACCTAACACCTAACACCCCAGACCTTACACCCTACACAAAGCGGCAATTAGTAAATTGTCATATAACCGTTGTGTTTCTTGGGTTTGGGCGGGAGAAATGCTACTGTTCGCTAGAAGTGGGTAGTAGACCCCCACCCCTTTGGTACAAAAACCCGTCCACCCCCCCCGCTTTGGAGCGTAATAGAATAATGCACCGTCAGCTTTGTATCTATATGAGATGATATTGCCATTCCCATATATCTACAGGACCCTCTCGGTAAATGAGGGGGTACCCCGATTAGAATGGGATTAGCAACTTAATGGGAAGAGATTGGAAACTTAACGGGAGGCATTGGAAACTTAACGGGAGACAACAAAGCCCGCCAGTCTCACCATTCAGACACCGACGGGCCCTGTTCAAAACCGTGACATTTTGTCACGAGTTGAGTTGCGTAGCCTAAGCACCGCAAGGGGTAAACTTCAACCCCAAGAATCATAACCAGCCGAAGCTGACAGAGGACCCTCTTGGGGAGATACTCAGTATATCACTAAATACTAAAGCAGGCACCTCATTCACCATGTAATAATCTTTCGAAATACTATAGGTCTAGAAGTGCCCGCTAAATCTTTTAATATTATATCAGACTTCACCCCGAGAGTGATCTGAGATGTGATCGTCTACTTTTTCTTCTGTACGAATACCTTGCTCTTTAATAATGTTAACAATTTCTCTAACCCCGTCAATTGAACGCCCGAGACCTGCAGCGGTTGATTCTATTTTCTCCGATGTTATCATATGTTCACGAGAGTTTTTATCATCAAATTGCTTTAACCACCATCTGCCAATAGCCATCGCCCCCAGTATTAAAACGATAACTGAATAATTGCCATTATTTAGGACCGACGAAACTGAATCATAAACTTCTTTTGGGTCCATTCAAGGAACCTGCTCTTACTTTGCCAGTAAGAAGCTCGCGATTGTATCAACATCAATGTCAAAAGAACCGTGCTCTTCTTCATGACTCTTAAGAGCCAAAACAAGATCTGCTTTACCCAAATCAGACGATCCTTTTACTTTCTTGGAAGCACCTGGACCTCCAACCTCAGAGGCTCCATTTGAGCCGCTGGCTGGTTCGCCAGTGTCGCCACCGCCAGAACCTGTGATAGTTTCTTTTGTGCTTGTAAGCATAAAAGTCACATCTTTAACAGATTTTGTAAGAGAAGCGTATTGCTGCTCGTGGTAATTAGCAGCAGCCATGTGTTCTTTCATTTGATCAAAAGCAGCTTTTGCCATCCTGTCGTGCATTCCTTTCATCAAGAAATGTTCTGAGGCCATTGATTCCGCATTGTCTACGGGAATTTTAATATAATGCATTATTCCTCCTATTGGAATTTCTTTTTATTTAACCATAACTTAGTATTACAGAACTGATTAATACTATCACATTATTGATAAATACTCACAACATCCGATTGAGCCCACCTTTGGACAGGGATTTCTACCCTATGGAAGGCGTGGTAAGCGTCATCAGAAGAATAATATATTTTAGCGTAGGCTTTTTTAGCCCCCTCATTGTAAACTGAACATACCCCATTTGGGCAGAAGTATAAGGCTTTATATTGGTATTTATCATCAGCCCAGTGAACGGCATTAACAACAACTAAATATTTACTACAATAAGGACAGATACTTTCTGGGTATGGGAAATCTTTAATTACTTGACCAAATATCATATACTCTCTTCGTCATCATCTGGTGCATCCATAAGACCAAGATTACCATCTTCTGTTTGAGTGAAGATTTTTTTTCTTAATACATAGTTGATTATTTCATCAATCTTATTTTTTGCAATCTCTACGCCATCCATGAGACAGTTTAACTCATCTAGACTCATTGGGTACTCCTCTTCTGGAGACATCATAACAAAGGCTGGGGCATAACTCTTTTCAAACGGAACCGCTTTAATTACAATCTGGAGAGTTTCCATCTCTTCTAAACCAATATCTGAGTTATAGTTTTCTATTCTCATTTGTTTTTCTTACGAAACTGGTTGGTCTTAACTATATTAGTTTTAGGTAACAGTTGTTCAGTTTTATTTATTTGTTTATTTTTCTGCGGTAGTTTAATAAAACTAATCCATTGGTATGCTAGTATAACTAGCACCGATTGTAGGTATGAGATGTCTCTACCCAAGAGCACCTCTGCTATATACTGTACACCCGCCCCAGCTACCGAAGTCCAAGTTAACCAAAAAAATAAAACACCCATAATTCTCCTTTTTTAAATGCTATCAGATAAATTAAAAAAAATCTCACCAAAGCCAACATTTCTTTTTCAGACATGATATGCTTCGCATACTGGTATGCAGAGAGAGCTAGCATACATAGCATACTATTAATACTTAATATATATAGCATATAGCATACTGGTTACACTTAGCATGCTAGTATACAGCAATATTATTCGTGTAATCAAAAGGGTGATAAGATTAAGTATGCAAATAATTGCGATTGTAGAATCTGACGATTATGGCCCCGCTGCTGTTGTAGACCCAGACCACATCAGCATTATGAAATTTGATGACTTTTATATTGCAGCAACCAGATGTGTATTTACAAACATTCCAATTAGCCAAGAGATTTCTGAAGAAACCGCCCTCGCCCTGATGAAAAAGGGTGTAAAGTGTTTAAACTTATCCTCCGACAGTACAATCGTGGAGAGCGAGAAAGACTAACTTCTAAATGAAAAAAATTTCATGGTTTAGCTTGAATCAGCAAGATGTGTCTGGCGAGTCTTGGTATAGCCAAGGCTATTCCAACGCTGCCCTCTCAACAATAAAAGCCCTACAGGCAAGGGAATGTGCTGTCTTTTATAACAGAGAAGATATCGACTACCATGTTAATTTTTGTCCTCCGACCTACTACCAGACAAAATCGAAATATAATATTGGGTACACTCCTTGGGAGTCTACCAAGGTTCCTTCTCACTGGTTATACAATATGCAAAAATGCGATGAGATCTGGGCAACATCAAACTTTGTTAAAGAAATATATATTAAAAATAATGTAAATGCCAATGTACACACCATCCCACACGGGGTATCCCCAGAGTTTTCCATAATAGAAAGAGAATTAACTGGAAGATTTAATTTCATTCATGTTGGCGGGGACTCAAAAAGAAAGAATGCTCAAATGGCAGTTGATGCCTTTCTTGAACTTTATGAAGGTGATGATGACTATAGATTAGTCTTGAAGTATAACGGCTACTGTCACGCTGAAGTTTACATTAAAGACCAGCTTGTTCCAGCCATGTTCCACCCCCAAATTCTTTCCATCCCAGACCAGATTTCTGTTGACGACCTAGTTGCTCTGTATCATAAATGTCATTGTATGATTTATCCAACAATGGGTGAGGGCTTTGGGTTGATTCCTTTTGAGGCAATTGCAACTGGCCTTCCTACCATTGTGACAAATCTTACAGGGTGTGAGGATTTTGCAGTTTATGGTATTCCATTAGAAGCAACTTATGTGAAATCAAACTGGCACGATCATATTTATGGAGTTGACACTGGCGAATGGGCCAGCCCTAACTTTGAAACCCTGCTGCAGCTTATGGAAAATGTTGTAAACGAATATGATGACTTTAAAAAATATGCTTTAAAATCTGCACGAATTTTGCATTCCGAGTGGTCTTGGGAATCTGTTGCCGATAAGATACTTGCGCGGTTTGAATTTTATCAAAATTCTTTACTGTAGTCCTAAGCAATGATTTTTGACCCTATCACCTTGGTAGGGTAAACTGGCTCTTCCCAAATACCAGGAGGTATTAAATGTCTTTATTGTCAGCAGAGTTTATTAATTCTTATAGTGGGGTAACGCCACCATGGGGTTTTGGTGGACTTGGAGAGGTTGTTTTCTTAAGAACATACAGTAGAAAAATTGAGGATCTTGACAGATCAGAAACCTGGGTGGAAACAATTACCAGAGTCATTGATGGCGCTTGTAAGATCGGTGTTGAATTTTCTATTGAAGAAGCCGAGTCTTTGTTCGACCACATGTTTAATTTGCGTTGTAGCGTCTCTGGTCGCGCCCTGTGGCAGCTTGGTACGCCATTGGTATCCCAGTTCTCTGGAACATCTTTAAATAATTGCTTCTATACAAACATTGAAAAAATTGAAGATTTTGAATTGTTGTTTGATTACCTGATGCTTGGCGGGGGAGTTGGATTTTCGGTTGAAAGATCAAAAATTCACGACTTGCCAAAAGTTAAACAAGTTTCTTATATTACTGCTGAAAGAAGCAATGATGCCGACTTTATTGTTCCAGACTCAAGGCAGGGGTGGAGAGAACTTTTGCACAAGGTTCTTGAATCTTATTTTTATACTGGCAAATCTTTTACATATTCAACAATTCTCATCCGTGAATTCGGAGCCCCGCTTAAAAAGTTTGGGGGAACAGCCTCTGGATCGGGAGCACTTGTTGACGGGATATCTGACATATCAAAAGTTTTAAATAATCGTGTTGGTAAAAAACTACGATCCGTAGATGTTTTGGATGTTTGCAACATTATTGGTCGTGTTGTTGTTTCTGGTTCATCTCGCCGTTCTGCGCAAATTGCTATTGGTGATCCTGACGATGTGCTATTCCTTCGTGCAAAAAATTGGGGAACTGGAGATATTCCCGCATGGAGATCAAATAGTAATAACTCTATTTATGCCGACTCATTTAATGAAATCCTTCCCGAACTGTGGAAGGGGTATGATGGATCTGGAGAAGCCTACGGGATAGTTAATCGTAAACTAGCAAGAACGCATGGGCGGTTGGGGGAGAAATCTCCCGACCCAACGGTGGAAGGCTTCAACCCGTGCGCGGAGATTGCACTTGCGGATGGGGAGTCCTGCAATTTAGCAACCTTGTTCTTGCCGAATATTGAATCATTAGAACAGTTTATGGAAATAAGTAGATTGCTTTATATGATTCAAAAGCAAATTACAAGAATGACATACCCTTATGAAAAGACAACAAATGCTGTTCGTAAGAACGCTAGATTGGGCCAATCAATTACGGGAGTGTTGCAATGCGGTGCGGAAAAAATTTCTTGGTTATCCCCTGTCTATGAGTATTTGAAGCAGTATGATAAAGATTACAGTAAAACAAGAGGATGGAACCCTTCTATCCGACTAACAACGGTGCAGCCATCTGGCACGCTATCTCTGTTGCCTGGGGTAACGCCTGGGGTTCACCCAGCGTTTGCTCCATACTATACACGCAGGGTAAGATTTAGTTCAGTTGATCCATTGGTGGATGCTTGCAGAAAGCGCGGGTATAAAGTTGTTTGGGATGTTGGGTTAGATGGTAGAGAAGATCATAAAAGATATGTTGTTGAATTTCCTTGTCAATCCCCAGAGGGATCAGTCCTCGTTTCTGAAATGACAGCAGTTGAACAACTTGAATGGGTTAAGACTATGCAAACTGTTTGGTCAGACAATGCCGTGTCAGTAACTGTCTATTATAGAAAAGAAGAGTTGTCTTCAATTAAGGAATGGTTAAGTAAGTATTATGACAACAGCATTAAGTCTGTATCTTTTCTTCTTCATATTGACCACAACTTTCCCCTGCCTCCGTATGAAGAAATTACCAAGGAAGAATACGAGAAAACATTGTCAAAATTAAACTTATCTATTCCGCTACAGGCATCTTCTGTACAATTTGAAATAGATACCGAGGATTGTGTTGGCGCGTGTCCAATAAAGTAATTTATTGCCCTATTTGTACTTATTTTAACAAAAATGATGTACAATAGGTTTGATGAGTTACGAAAATGTTAAGAAAAAGCGTTTGTGGGTTCCAAGTCGGACATGGGGCACATGTATTTGGATAATGGCAGACGGGAAACCTTTATCTGACGGAGATGGCTACCTTTCGGCAGAAGGGTTTGTTGATGATAAATCTATTGAAAAAAGAGTTGCCGAAGCCGCTAGATACTGGACTGAATCGGATGAAGGGCATGTCTTGTGGGTGCATGGGGCAAGAAAGGTTACTAGCAGCGAAAGAGACGATCAGGTATCAAGACTTCAGGATGGTTACACGCCAGACCCATATGAAGATTTTTTTGACAATATTGGCAAGGGGTAATTGATGGATTCTAAAACAAGTTATATTGAAGATATAATTGATGACGAAGAAATAGACGGCGTTCAATATTTTGGGTTTGAAAGCACCCCTATAAACAATGATCCCTTCTATAAAATTAGTTTTGATGATCTTTCTGTAAAAATGAAAAGAAAAGCTAGTCGTCTCTCAAAAAAGTTTATTGGCGCTGACGGTACAGAATCAAAGTTCTTAGACCCAGAAATGCTTAGCGGGTATTCTCTTTATGACATAGTTACGCCTCCATATGATTTAGACACCCTCGCTGATTTATATGATTCTAGCGCAATTCATAACGCATCTGTAGCTGCCCGTGTCATGAACACGGTTGGAGTCGGGTTTGAATTTGCTCCAACAGTAAAATCAAAAAGAAAAATTGAAAAAGCAAGCGGCGACCCAGATAAACTATCTAAAATTAGAGTTGCTTTAGAAGATGAAAAACAAAGGCTTGAAGATTTTTTTGAAGATATAAATGTTGAAGAAACTTTTATTGAAACAATGATTAAAGTTTGGCAAGATGCACTGACAGTTGGTAATGGTTATGTTGAAATTGGTCGCAATAATTCTGGAGAAATAGGTTACATAGGTCATGTCCCCGCAACGCTCGTCCGAGTGAGAAGAAAGCGCGATGGCTTTGTGCAAATTGCAAATAGCAATAAAATATCCGCTGTGTTCTTCAGAAACTTCCAAGATGCAGAAACGGAAGACCCAATTAATGGTGACAAATCTCCAAATGAAATAATTCATTTTAAAATCTATTCTCCAAAGAACACTTACTATGGAATTCCATCTGCTGTTTCAGCGGCGACTGCAATTGTTGGTGATAAGTTCGCGAAAGAATATAATATTGATTACTTTGAAAATAAAGCTATTCCTAGATATGCAATTATTCTTAAAGGTGCAAAGTTAAGCAACAAGTCAAAGCAAGAGCTTGTTAATTATTTTAGAAAAGAAGTTAAGGGAAGAAATCACGGCACTCTTGTTATCCCCCTCCCATCATCAATTGGTTCAGAAAGCGATATCAAATTTGAAAAATTAGAAGCTGGAATTCAAGATTCCTCTTTTGATAAATATCGTAAATCAAATAGAGATGAAATATTGGTTGCCAATAGAGTGCCTGCTCCAAAAGTTGGTGTCTATGATAATGCAAACCTGGCGGTATCGCGAGATGCTGATAAAACATTCAAAACGCAGGTTGTCGGCCCAGATCAAGCTATTATTGAAAAAAGATTGAATAGAATTATGTTAGAGATTTCAACGCTATTTACAATTCAATTTAAACGGATTGATTTAATTGATGAAGACATTCAATCAAAAATTAATGATAGGTATCTCAGGACAGAAGTTATTTCGCCAAATGAAGTAAGGTCTGGCCTGGGGTTGCCAGAAAGAAAAGATGGAGATGTTGTTTTACCGTTTCCCACAAAAATTAAAAAAGAACTTGGGGGGCCAGGAGCTCCTCCAGGGAATTCTAATAACCAATCATCGCAACCACCAAAAGCAAGGGTTGATACGCCAGCAGGCGCATCTGACCCGAGAGCGTCTGGTGATCAAGCGGAGAGGGGTCAGAATCAAGATACCGCAGGAGGTACGAAATGAGTGAAGGAAATGGTATGGTTTATTCCACAACGGGAATAACAAGTGTTGCAGGTGAGGTGTCAGTTAATAGTCACACGGGTTGTATTTATTTTTTAAATCTACACGAATCAACTAACGCAACAGTCAAGCTAAATGGTGGTCCACATCAAATTATTATTCCACCGTCGGCAGTTTCTGGCGGGTATGTCGAAGTTACTGGCGACTATACAAAATTTGAAGTAATTACAGCATCAGTTACTATTGCTGTATATGCTTTAGCGTGATACTATAAAAGTATATGTTTTGTAGGAGAAACTTTGGAAACTTTTAATTTATCTTTCCCTATTGATATGATCAAGAAAGAGGAAAGAATTGTAAGCGGTATTGCTACCGCAGATAATATTGACAAAGCAGGCGACATTGTTGACTTTGGTGCTTCAATCGAAGCATTTGGTGGATGGGGTGGAAACATTCGAGAAATGCATGCCCCTATTGCTGTTGGTAAAGCTGTCAAAGTTATGCCAATTCAAATAGACGGCGGGGATGGAATCACATACAACGCCTTCAGAGTTGATGCTTATATCTCAAAAGGCGCTGAATCAACATGGCTAAAAGTGCTTGATGGCACGCTTCGCGCATTTTCAATTGGTGGTCGAATTATGGTGAAAGAAAAAATGGCGGGTAAATTTTATAATGGTCGTCAAGTAAGTGTTATTAAGCAGTATGAGCTGGGTGAGTTAAGCCTTGTTGATAACCCCGCGAACGCCCTTGCAACTGTAGATTTAGTAAAAATGGATCAGGATGGCAATTTAGATTATGTTTTGCCTTTTGCTGTGGATGAGGATGAAATTAATAAAATTGATAATCTTAACATTTCTTATGAACAATTGAGAAATGTTTTGCAAAATGATGTACAATATGATATGGTAAACCCTATGGATAATTTAGAAAATGAAAAGAAAGTATCCCTAGTAAAGAAGTTTATTAGCTGGCTTGCAATCGAGTCTGCGGATACAACTGGACTATTAAAGTCCGAAAATGATACTGAAGTCTCAAAAGAGGCGGAAGTTAACAAAGAACAATTGGAGGAAGAACAGATGGATATTGAAGTTCTTAAGAGTGTCCTTGGTTCCGTAATTGATGAAAAGCTTACCGCCTTCGCCACTTCCTTGAAAGAAGAAGTTGCCGCAGATGTCACAGCCAAGATCGAGGAAGTAACTAAAGGTTTTGAAAATGAAAGAGCAGAAACTGCTCAGAAGATAGAGGCGACTGAGCAAGTCGTCCAAGAACAAAGCGCAAAGATTGAGCAATTTGCACAAGCAGGCGCAATGAAGAAGAGTGTTGATCCAGAAGATACAGATGATGAAGTAGTTATTACTAAGTCAGAGCCTGAATCGTTTTGGAAGAACATTTATTTGCCACAAGGTTTGATTAACTCCTTGGGTTATAGGTCATAGGAGGATATATTAATATGGCAACACAAGCAGAAATTCTAGCCAAGGATTACGAGGTAACAACTGCAGTAGTCGGTAATGGCGCTGGTGGTATTTTAAAGCCAGAACAAGCAAATAGGTTCATTGACTTCGTAGTCGATCAATCAAATTTGATGCAAAATTCAAGACTGGTTCGTATGAAGAACCCAACACTGGAACTCGACAAGGTTTCTGTTGGTACAAGACTGATGGCAAAAGCCACAGAGGCGACCAACGATGGTACAAACGCACCCGTAACTTTCACAAAAGTTTCTCTGTCAACAGTTAAGCTTCGTCTTGACTGGGAGTTGAGCACTGAGTCCCTTGAGGACAATATTGAGGGGGCTTCTTTGGAAGATCACCTTGCGCAAGTAATGGCCCGTCAAACGGCTAATGACCTTGATGACTTGCTTATCAACGGCAATACAGATTCGTCTAGCAGTTTGCTAAAAGCTCTTAACGGCTTTAACAAGCTATCTCTTATTGGTGGTCATGTTGTTGCTGAAGCTGGCAACAATGTTTCTCGTGCTACTTTCGATAGAGTATTGCGTAATATGCCAAGCAAGTACCTACAGCGCAGAAATGAGCTTAGGTTCTTCTCTGGCTCTGGAGTTGTACAAGATGCTGCGTTCAGTTTGCAGAGTCCAAACTCAGCAACAGCCGCAACAGCGGGTGCACCAGCACCAGGCTCGACATTTGGTGAGCAAGCTTTCTTGGCTGGAGCTATCCGTGCAAACGGCGGCCCAGGCGCGACGGGCTTATCCCCATACGGAATTCCTCTGATTGAAATTCCGTTGATGCCAGAAGCAGAGGCGGGTTCGTATTCAGGAACCGCTGGGTACCACGGGTTCGTAGAGCTTACATTCCCAAATAACAGAGTTATTGGTATTCAACGCGACATTACGGTCTACCGACAGTTCATGCCAAAGCTTGACACAATCCAATACACGCAGTTTATGCGTGTTGCTAGCAACATCGAGAATCTTGATTCTTATGTCATCGCAAAGGATGTCAAACTGCGCACAGCGTAATATTAAGAGTGGTTAATTGATCTTGGCGGGGTGAGGCATACCCTCCCCCGCCAATTTCTATGTTGTAATATTATAAATAAAACAAGGAGTGTTGTGTGAAAGAAAAAAATGTTGTAAAGAGCAGTGACATAAATGTAGTTAAAAAACCAGTGGCAAAGAAAGCTGCTGTAAAAAAGGTTATTGACGGCGATAATGATGGATTGGTTGGTGACGGCACCGATTCCGAAAGACCACTAAAAATGGCAGAAATTGTGAATAAGCATGAAAATGTTGTAATTTATTTTGAAAGCGGTATGTCCTACTCCACAGAATCTGGACATAGATTTACTAGGGCAAAGCCAATTGCTGAGTTTAGTTATGAAGAAGCCAATATGTTATTGCGTTTAGAAAACTTCAGGTTGGCTAGTGATGAAGAAAGGGAAATGTATTATAATAATAAGGAGGGGTAATTATGGCTGGTAATCTAACTAACTATCTTGAAAATAAACTAATTGATCACTTTTTAGGAACAACGACATATACCAAGCCAACCTCTGTTTATATTGCTCTTTTTACCGTAACTCCTGGAGAGGCTGCGGGTGGAACTGAAGTTACTGGCGGGTCATACGCAAGACAGTCTTGCGCATTTAATGCTGCTGCAAGCGGCGCTACAGAAAACACATCCAATGTCGATTTTGAGGATATGCCAGCAGCAACAACTGTTGCAATTGGAATTTTTGATGCAAGCACTGTTGGCAACATGCTGCTTTACGGCGCTTTGACAGTAAATAAAACAACAGATGCGGGTGACACTTTAAGAATCGCTATTGGCGATTTAGACATCAGCATAGACTAAGGGGGCCATGATGCTAAGAAGAGAATTTAGCGGCTCCGTTGTAAGGACAACATTGAGCTCCACTGTAACCATATCAGCAACATCTATCCCCGTCACTGACGGGTCAACCTTCCCGTCTGGAGCAAACCCATTTGTAATTGTATTAAACAGGGGCCTGCCAATTGAAGAAAAAGTCTTGATCTCTTCAAGATCAGGAAATACATTAACCGTTTCATCCCGCGCCTATGATGGCACAACCGCAAGCGAGCATTTATCTGGGATCTATGTTGATCATGTTTTGGATGCAACAACTTTGCAAGATATGAATACAACAACATATGATAATCAAGTTTTAATAGCGATGGGGGTATAATTAAATGGCTAATCTCGCCCCGAAATCTTTCTACCTAGGCAATTCCACTGCAGCCAATGTATACGCTGTTGCTAACACTGTTGGAAATTACTCAATTATTAAATCTATTAATATTTGCAACACCAGCGACTCTGCTAACGCAACCGCCGATGTCCATATTTTAGTTGCGGGAGCCCTAGTGACCGCTAGTAATAAAATTATTAGCAATGCTGTTGTCATTAAGAATGATGTTCTATATTACAACACAGCCATTGTAGTTCCTGCCAACAGCAACATTTATGTCGCCTCCAGCTCAAACACAATTACCTTTAGTATTAACGGAGTCGAGTATGCCTAGTTTAACAGACAGAGCGCTTACCAAATCTTTAATTGACGCGAAGGGCGACATTGTTGTCGGCTCAGCAGACGATTCTGCTGTTGTTTTAACAGCAGGAACAGACACTTATTATTTGAAAGCAAACTCTGCTACATCTTTCGGGCTTGAATGGGCATCAGTAACTTCTGGGGCTTCAACTTCATCAACACCGCCAGTATCCCCCACGGCGGGAAATTTTTGGTTTAATCAAGATACTGCTCAAACATTCCTTTACTATGACTCGCAATGGATTGAAGTCGGCGCTTCTGGCATGGCAGTGGTCGTTTCTACGACTGCTCCAACATCTCCAATATCTGGTTTAATGTGGTACAACTCAGACACTGGCGGCACATATGTCTACTACAACACAATTTGGGTTGAAGTTGGCGCTGCACCATTTAACTTCATCATGAACCTCATCAATGCCAAGGGGGATTTACTTGTCGGTAGTGCCGATAATACACTTGTTGGCGTAACGGCAGGGACCAATGGTCAGGTATTAACTGCGGCTTCAGGGGAAACTGCGGGTGTTCAGTGGGCTACCCCGACAGTATATGCCGCTATTAACTCACCAACATTTACTGGTGTACCTGCTGCGCCAACTGCAACGGCGGCAACGAACACTACGCAGCTTGCTACGACAGCGTTTGTTACTACAGCAGATGACTTAAAAGCGAATATCGCTGGTCCAACTTTTACTGGCACTCCCGCTGCACCAACTGCATCAGCAGCAACCAATACTACACAGATTGCCACGACAGCATTTGTTAGAACGGAAGTTTCAAATCTTGTTGCTGCGGCTCCTTCGACGCTTGATACTCTTAGCGAGTTGGCGTTGGCGTTAGGCAGTGACCCCGATTTTGCTACTACTGTCGCAACCAGTTTGGGGTTGAAAGCCCCGCTTGCCTCACCAACCTTTACTGGCACGGTGACTCTCCCTAGTGGTCAGGCTCTCGTTGCCCCCGCG
>Ga0209702_10004154_pt1 | contig 21538 bp, 18 predicted proteins | sample FRY01_FD_187210 | JGI IMG/M metagenome (GOLD analysis project Ga0209702, IMG submission 187210) | Freshwater microbial communities from Lake Fryxell liftoff mats and glacier meltwater in Antarctica - FRY-01 (SPAdes) (version 2) | ecosystem: Environmental > Aquatic > Freshwater > Ice > Glacier... | reverse complement strand
CGGGGAGCACCCAGCCCGCATACCTGCGAGGCGCCCAATGGTGTGCCAATCGGGAAAGAGCGCGTGGCGAACGCCCACCCCCACTTTGAACCCGGGACCGCAAGGTCCCGGGTTCTTTGCGTTTAAACTCCCAACATCTGTTCAGTTTCTGGCATCCAGGCAAAACGCCAACACTTTCACCACCACCGTCGCGGCGATGCGGTCTTGGACGGCTTGGCGGTTGGGCTCCCACAGGAGTTTAACGAAGCCGATCATGCCCATGGCGACACCGGCGATGTAGCCACCCTGTCGCACGAATCCGTCGAAGAACGAAAAGGGCGCACCGTTGATCTTCACCGCGCGAATTCCAAAAATCAGTTTCCCCAGCGTCCGGCCGTTGAGGAGTCCCGCCAACAGCGTGAAGTAAACCCCCGACCAGCCGAACGTCACCCCCAGCGTGCCCGTAAAGGTGCGAGTGCGGCCCAAGAGGGAGCCGCTGGCGGCCCGTTCCGTGGCGACTTCTGCTTTCAGGTCGTCGACCTGCACCCGCAACACGTTTGCCGTCGCCAGCAGTTGTCCATCAGAGGCCTGCGGGTCGATCATCACGGTCTTCTTCATCGCCGGACTTTCGGCCTGGCCCGTGAGCATCTCCAAATTCAACTGCTCGCTCCGCACGAAGGACCAATGCCCGAGCACCAAGATCGCCACGCCGATAAAGACGACGCCGACCACTCGACAGACCCAGCGAGCCAGATTGAGCATCACCGGCGCGGGCTCCTTGTTCCCCAACAGCACCACCAACATCGAGCCGGTCGCGATCGCCAAAATCGGCCCCGAGAGCAGGGAGAGCAACCCGATCACCACCAGATCAAGCACCATCGCCCCCAGTCGTTTCCACGGTTCGGCGAGCGTCAACCCGAGCACGGCGGGGGCGACCGCCAGCGTTTCCGCCCGCACTTTTCGCCCGTCGGTCAGCGTCTCCATCACGGTATCATCAGCCATCGCTACTAGGGAGTCGTTTCCCTCCGACGCCGCAAGACCGTTCTCTCTCGCCTTCGTCCTTGCGTTCCCTTGGCGCGCTTGACAACGTTGTCCCCTTTTTCCAGTCGCAACCGCGTCCATTCCATGAACCAGAACATCCGTAACATCGCCATTATCGCTCACGTCGATCATGGAAAAACCACGCTCGTCGATCAATTGCTCAAAGAGGGCGGCGTTTATCGCGAGAACCAACAGATTCAGGAACGCGCCATGGACTCCATGGATCTCGAACGCGAAAAGGGCATCACAATTAAGGCCAAGAATACCTCCGTCCACTGGCAGGGGAAGATCATCAACATTCTCGACACCCCTGGTCACGCCGACTTCGGCGGCGAAGTCGAACGCGCCCTGCGCATGGTCGACGGCGTGCTCCTCGTGGTCGACGCTTACGACGGCCCTCAGGCCCAAACCCGTTTCGTGCTCCGTAAGGCCCTCTCCCACGGTTTGAAGGTCGTCATCGTGATCAACAAGATTGACCGCGAACACGCTGAGCCCAAAGCGATGTATGAAAAGGTCCTCGAGCTTCTCCTCGAGCTCAACGCCGACGACGAACAGTTCGACGCTCCCGTCGTCTACGGTTCCGGCCGCGATGGCTACATGGTCTTCAACCTCGAAGACGAGAAGAAGGACATGAGCTGCCTCTTCCAAACGATTCTCGATCACATTCCGCCGCCGTTCGCCAAACCCAATGATCCTTTCCATATGCTCGTGTCCAACATCGATTGGAGCGACTACGTCGGCCGAATCGCTGTCGGCAAAATCCTCGGCGGCACGGTCAAAATCGGCGACACCATTTATGTTGTCCGCCACTCGGAAGCCGGCAGGCGCGTCCGCGCCAAGGTCACTAGGATTTTCGAATTCACTGGTCTCGGCACGAAGGAAAATGACACCGCCAGCGCTGGTAACATCGTTGGCCTTGCCGGCTTTGAAGACATCGACATCGGCGACACCATCACGGCCGACGAAGCTGGCCACGCCCTTCCCTTCACCCAGATCGACCCCCCGACGCTCGAGATGCAGTTCTCGATCAACGACGGCCCCTTCGTCGGCACCGAAGGAAAATTCGTCACATCCCGCCAGCTGCGCGAACGCCTCATGCGCGAGTTGAAGACCAACGTCTCCATCTACATCGACGACGCCGAGAAATCCGGCGTGTTCAACGTCAAGGCCCGCGGCTCCATGCAGGTCGCCGTGCTCGTCGAGACGATGCGCCGCGAGGGCTTTGAGCTCCTCGTCTCCCGCCCGACCGTGATCGAAAAAGTGGTCGATGGCCAACGCCACGAACCTTTCGAGACGGTCTGGATCGAAGTGCCCGACGACTGCGTCGGCTCAATCATGCAGAACCTTGCCAACCGCAAGGGTCTGCTCACCAACATGGAGAAGATGGCCACCACGACCATGATCGAGGCCACCATCACGACCCGAGGACTCATCGGCATGGAAATCGACGTCGTCAATGCCACCAGCGGCCACGGCGTGCTCAGTCACCTTTTCAAGGAATACGGCCCTTACGCCGGCGAAGTTCTCACTCGCATCACCGGCACGCTCATCGCGACCGAGGCCGGCGAGACCACGACCTACGCCCTCACGATGTGCCAAGAGCGCGGCAAACTCTTTGTTAGCCCCGGCGAGCGCATCTACGAAGGCATGATCGTCGGCGAGAATCCTCGCAACGAGGACATCGCCATCAATGCCGTGCGCGCCAAGAAGCTCACCAACTTCCGTTCCCAAGGTGAAGGTGTTTCCACCGGGCTCACGCCAGCGATCAAGTTCTCTCTCGAACGCGCGGTCGAATACATCGCCGCGGACGAACTCCTCGAGGTCACGCCAAAAAATCTGCGTCTGCGTAAGCGGATCCTGAACAACGGCGAGCGCCAGAAAGCCGCCAAGTCCGGCAAGAATAACGGATAACCTGCCTCCGATTCCCCCTTCAGCGCGCACGGCCCTCCCCCAGGCCGTGCGTTCTTGTTTTAGTGCCCACCTCTCCGCCACCGCTCAGGTTACTTCGCCTCGGGGGCCGCTGCTCCGGCTTCCCACACGAAGATGCGCGTCGACGAGCCGTCTTTGTTCTGCACGGTTTTCCAGTCCGACAGGCCGCACTTCTGCAGCACTCGGTGCGAGGCCTCATTCTCCGGATCCGTCGTCGCGATGATCCGTTTGAGTCCGTGTTCCCGCGAGACGTAGTCCAACATGCCCCGGACCGCCTCCGTCGCGAGCCCCTTGCCCCAGTGCTTCCACAGGAGCGCATACTTGATCTCCGGCTCCGCTTGACCGTTCGGATGCACCACGCCGCAAAATCCGATCACCACTCCCGACTCTTTCAACACGAGCGCTGACATCCCGTAGCCGCGCTTCTCGTAGTTCGTTTTGGTCACCTCGATCCAGTGGTAACACACGTCCACCTCGATCGGGAGTCCATCGCCCACCCAGCGCATCGCTTCCGCGTCGCTGTAGACTGCATACATCTCGTTGTAGTCCGCTGCGTCGAGCCGGCGCACCCAAAGGTGCTCGGTTTCATAGAGTTTAGGTTTCTCATTCATGCGTCGGCTTAAACCTAAACCTGCTGCCCGCTCCCAGTCCAGCCAGCAGGCCGAGGCTCCGTTCAAAACAGTTTTCCCAAACAGACCTTGCGTCGCCTTCGGATGGCGTTCAATTGAAAGGCTGTCAACTGACAGCCTATGCTTACCGAACGACAAGAAGCCATCTTGGACTATGTCCGCGAGTATCAGACGGAGCAGAGCGTGCCCCCCGCCACTCGGGAGCTCGCGCGCACCTTCGGCTGCAGCCAACAAACCGCGCTCAAGCACCTCCAAGCCCTCGCCCGCAAAGGGCAGCTCGAAAAACTCGCCGACGGCAAGTGGGGCCTGCAGGCCAAGGCCGTGCAGGGTCACTTGTTTGAGATTCCCGTCTACGGCTCGATCCCCGCCGGTCTGCCCGCGCAACAGGAGCAGGACCCCGAGGAAACCCTCTCGTTCAACCCCGCCGTCTTCGGCATCCACCACTTTCGCCCCGGCCACTTCTGGTTTCTCCGCGTGCACGGTGACTCCATGATCGGCGCCAACATTCTCGATCGGGATCTCGTCGCGCTCGTGCGCCGCGATCCCCGCCCCGGCGACATCATCGCCGCCCTCGTCGATGAAACCACGACGACCCTCAAGCGCTTCGTCCGCGAACGGGGGCGCACACTCCTGCGCGCGGCCAATCCGCGTTTCCCCGACATCGCGCCCTCGCAGCTGGAGTCCCAAGGCGTCGTCGTCGGGGTGATTCGTCGTCAGCTGGCGTGAATGAAAATCTGTGCCTCATCCCACCATCACTGCCCTGCGGTCCCTTGTGGATACTCGGTTTCCGGCGACGACGCGGAAACCCTGCGGGCTCGTGGCCACGGGCATTGCCAAGATCGATGATGTCCTCGGCGGCGGTCTGCCCACGGGCAAGCTGACCGAACTCGTCTCTCCCCGCGCGGGCTCCGGAGGACAACTCGCCCAGACCCAAATTCTCGCCGCGACGCGACGCGCCCGCCAACGCGTGGCCCTCATCGACGCCGCCGATGCTTTCGCCCCCGACCGCGCGATCCCCGACCATCTGCGCCACCTGGTCTGGGTGCGCCCCACCGGGATCAACGACGCGCTCGCCGCCACCGACGTGCTCGTGCGCGATGGCAACTACGGCATCATCCTCCTCGATCTGCGCGGCTCGCCGGCTGCCGAGCTCAAGCGCATCCCCGCCACCCGCTGGCATCGCCTGCATCGCGCCGCCGAGTCCAGCCCCGCCGCCATTCTCGTGCAAACCACGCAAGACCTCGTGCCCGCCGTCACCTGGCGTCTCTCCCTCGAGGGCGCCGCCTTATGGAGCGATCGCCGCTGCCCGCAGTTAACCCTGTTGCAACAACTCAAGGTCGCCATCGTGCGCGGGCCGATCCTCGCACGCGAGGAACTCGCCGGATGAGTTATGCCGCCATCCTCATCCCCGATTTTTCTCTGCACGCCCTCTGCCGCGCCGAGGTCGGGTTGGCGCAAAAACCCGTCGGCTTGAGTCACGGCACCGGCCGCCAGGCGACGCTCACCGAGGTCTCGGCGCAAACCGGCTTGAGCACCGGGCTCAATGTCACTCTCGCCCTCGCACGTTGCCCCGGGCTCATCGTGCGCTCACGCAACCTCCCCGCGGAAACGGAAGCCCAGCGCATTTTACTCGCCGCCGCGTTCACCCTCTCCCCGCGCGTGGAGTCCACCGCGCCCGGTTGCGCCACCATCGATCTCCAAGGGACGGGCCGCCCCTCCACCGAAGCCGCCCTTCATCTGCGCCTTGCCGAACTCGGCGCCCTCGGCCTGCCCGCCCACGCTGGCATCGCGGCTTCTCCTTTGATGGCCTTCTACGCCGCACGGCACACCGACTCGATGCACTGGGTCGAGGATCTCAGCTCCTTCCTCCGCGACCTTCCTCTCGACGCCGCTGATCCCACCCCTGCGCAACTTGAGGTCCTCACCGGCTGGGGAATTCGCACCCTCGGCCAACTGACCGCCCTGACAAAATCCGACGTCGGCCTCCGCCTCGGCACCGCCGGCGCCGCACTCTGGGAACGCGCCGCGGGCGAAACCACCCGACCTCTCCGACTCGTGTCACCACCGCAGACCTTTGTCGCCGAGTGGGTCTACGAGCCACCCATCGAGCAACTGGAGCCGTTGACCTTCAAACTTCAACGCTACGCCGAGCGCATCGCCGCGGAGTTGCGCGCCGCTGGTTTCGTGGCGGAGGCCTTGCGGTTGTCGTTGCAGCTCGAGGATGAGAGCGAGCACGGGCGGGAGTTTCGCCTCCCCGAACCCAGCGCCGATGTCGCCTCGTGGCTTCGCGTGGTGCTCACGCACCTCGAGACCGTGCGCCTGGCCTTCCGCCTCCAGCGCGTGCGGCTCGTCGCCCAACCCGCTCGCCCGACGCAACGGCAGGATGGGCTCTTCGACACCGGACTGCGCGACCCCGCGGCGTTTTGGGAAAACCTCGCCCGCCTCGAAGCGCTCCTCGGGCCCGATCGCGTTGGCACGCCCATCACCAACGACACCCATCGCCCCGACGCGTTCACCCTCGGCCGCCCCATCGAAACGGTCACCGTCGCTGAGCCCGCGCCCCTCCACCCAACGCGCGGCTTGGTCTTGCGGCGCTTCCGACCCGCGTGGTCCGTCGCCGTCACTCTCTCGGCGGCGAGCCCAACTTTCATTACCGGCACCCTGACCGGACCGGTGACGCACAGCGCCGGTCCGTGGCTCACCGCGGGCGATTGGTGGAAGCCCGAAGCGTGGACGCTTGAAACTTGGCAGGTCGAGATCGATCAAGCGATCTACCAGCTAAGCCGCACCGCCGCGGGTTGGTTCGTCGAAGGAGTGTTCGATTGACCGATTACGTCGAACTCCATACGCGCAGCGCCTTTTCATTTTTGCGCGGCGGCTCCGCAGCCGAGACGTTGGCTGCCACCGCCGCGCGTTGCGAGCTGCCGGCCTTCGCCCTGTGCGATCGCGACGGCGTCTACGGAGCGGTGCGCGCGCACTTGAAGGCTAAGGAGGCCGGGCTGCGCGCCATCGTCGGCTGCGAGATCACGATGGAAGACGAGACCGTCGTGCCCGTGCTCGTCGCCACCCGCCCGGGTTACCAACGCCTTTGCCAGCTCCTAACCACCGCCAAGCTCCGCGCACCCAAGGGCGAAGGCCGCGTGACGTGGAGCGAACTGGCGGACCACAACGACGGACTCATCGCCCTGACCGGCGACGAGGAAGGTCCACTGCGGCGCGCGTGGCACCAACGAGGCGGTCCTGCGGCAAGCACCGCGGGCGATCGCCTGCTCGCCACCTTCGGGCCCAACCGACTTTACGCCGAAGTGCAGCGCCACCGCCGCGCCGGGGAGGAGGACGCCAACGAATTCGTCGTCGACTGGGCGCGCGCTCGCCGCGTGCCGCTCCTCGCGACCAACGGCGTTAACTACGCCACGCCCGACGCGCGCAACGTCGCCGATCTTTTCACCTGCCTACGCGCGCACACCTCCCTCGATGCCGCCGGCCGCCTCCTCGCGGTCAATCGCGAGCGCCACTTAAAAACCCCGCGCCAGATGGCCGCGCTTTTTTCCGACCTACCGGAAGCCGTCAGCAACACCCGCCTCCTCGCCGACCGATTGCCCTTCACCCTCGACGAGCTCGGCTACCGTTTCCCCGATTACCCTGTGCCCACCTCCGAGTCGCAGGATTCGTTTTTGCGGAAGGTCACGTATTTCGGCGCGCAACAACGCTACGGACACCTCACGCCCAAGGTCCGGCGTCAGGTGGAGAAAGAGCTCGCGCTGATCGCGAAGCTCGGGTTCAGCGGCTATTTCCTCATCGTCTGGGATCTCTGCGCCTTCGCGCGCGAACACGATATCCTCGTGCAGGGCCGCGGCAGCGCCGCCAACAGCGTGGTGTGCTACGCCCTCGGCATCACCGCCGTTGATCCCATCGCCAGCCACCTGCTTTTCGAACGCTTCCTCAGCGAAGGCCGCACCGATTGGCCGGACATCGACCTCGATCTCCCGAGCGGTGAACCGCGCGAACGCGTCATCCAAGAGGTCTATGCTCGTTACGGCCGACTCGGCGCCGCGATGACCGCCAACGTGATCACCTATCGCGGGAAAAACACCCTGCGCGAGGTCGGCAAGGTGCTCGGATTTCCCGACGATATCATCAACCGTTTCAGCTCGTTGTTTCACGGCGGCGATTATCCACAAACCCTCGAGTTGAAGGAGCAGTTGACGAAGGCCGGCATCTCTCCCGACCACCCGCGACTGCCGATCCTGATGCAAACGTGTCAACAGGTGCACGGCCTTCCGCGTCACCTCGGCCAGCACTCGGGAGGCATGGTCTTGTGCAAAGGCTCCCTCGCCGACTACGTGCCGCTGGAAAACGCCCGCATGCCCGGTCGCAGTGTCGTGCAATGGGACAAGAGCGACTGCGAGGATGTCGGCATCGTCAAGGTCGACCTCCTCGGGCTCGGCATGATGGCTGCCATCGCCGACACCCTCACCCTCTCCGCCCAGCGCGGGCAGCCCGTCGACTTGGCGAGTATTCCGAAGGACGACCCGGCCACATTTCGCCTCATGCAGGAGGCTGATACGATCGGCGTTTTCCAAATCGAAAGTCGCGCCCAGATGGCGACGCTTCCACGGATGAAGCCAACAATCTTCTACGATGTTGCCATCGAGATCGCGATCATTCGCCCCGGCCCGATCCAGGGCAACGCCGTCAACCCTTACCTCGAACGGCGCACCGGCCAACAGCCCGTGACCTATCCCGACGAGCGCGCCAAGCCGATCCTCGAGCGCACACTCGGCGTGGTCCTTTTTCAAGAACAGGTGCTGCAACTCGCCATGGAGCTGGGCGGCTTCACCGCCGCCGAGACCGACGAGCTGCGGCGCGCCATCGGCTTCACGCGTTCCCCAGAACGGCTCGATCGCATGAAGCACCGTCTCGGCGAGGGGTTGCGGCGCAACGGCGTCAACAAGGCCGCGACCGACTACATCCTTCAATCCCTCGCCTCCTTCGCCCTCTACGGTTTCCCCGAGAGCCACGCCATCTCGTTCGCCCTTCTCGCCTACGCCTCCGCGTGGCTCAAGGTCCATCGTCCAGCCGCGTTTTATATCGCCCTGCTCAACAACCAACCGATGGGCTTCTATTCGCCCGCCTCGTTGGTGCAGGACGCGCGACGTCACGGCATCCGCGTGCTACCCGTCTGCGTCGTTCAGTCCGACGCTCAGGGCCGCGTTGAATCCGACGAGATGGTGCGCCTCGGCCTGCTGAGCATCAAAGGACTCCGCGCCACCTCCGTGAACGATATCTTGGCCATGCGGGCCCAACATCCCTTCGCGTCGATGTCGGATTTTCTGCAACGCACCGCCTGCAACCCCGCGGAGTTGCGCGCCCTGTCCGGCACCGGCGCCCTTAACGCCTTCGCCGGACACCGCCGGGCCGCCCTCTGGCGCGTTGAAGCCGTTTCCGTCGACGACGATCTCTTCCGTCACGCGTTGATGAAGGACGCCGAAGCCGTCCTCACTCCCCTCGAACAAATGACCCACCTCGAGCGCTTGCAGGCCGACTACACTCACCTCGCGCTCACCGTCGGCGCGCATCCGATGGCGACGATTCGCGATCAACTCGTCGGCGTCACCCCAGCGGGCGAGCTCCCCCACTTTCCGCATCGCCAGCGCGCTCAGGTGGCGGGCTCGGTGATCTGCCGCCAACGCCCGGGCACCGCCAAGGGTTTTTGTTTCATCACCCTCGAAGATGAAACCGGCCTCGCCAACATCATCGTGCGACCCCGCCTGTTTGAAAGCGCGCGCCTCGTCATCAATCTGGAGCCGACCTTGCGCATCACCGGTCGCGTGCAAAACGAAGAGGGCGTCACTCACCTGATGGCCGAAAAGATTGAAGCGCTCGACCTCTCCGCGCTCCCGGCCCAAGCGAGTCACGATTTTCGGTAGTGGTAGCGTTTGCCCTGTCATCGCGAGTCCGGCGTAGCCGGACATGGCGATCCACTTCGATGGATTGCCGCGTCGCTCGCTTTGCGGGCTCCTCGCAATGACAAACTCTACCACCACTCGATTTTCACTCAACCTCACCCGCCGCGTTCAACAGGCCATGAAATCCTCGGCGGCCACGCGAAAATCCACCTCCGGTTCGCGATCCCGCCGCATGCGCAAATAGCGCAGAAACGGCACGACGTAGTGTGAGCCCGTGGCGACCTCCTTCATGAAAAACCGTCCGAGCGGCCCCGCCTCTTCCAAATAGCCACTCTCCCGAAACCGCCGCAACGTCGCCTCCACATCATAGCGCACCGTTTGGTGCTCCACCTGCCAAGAGTCGTGCGCCCGGGTCAGCAAACAGAACTGCGCCTCCGCCGATCCATCCAACGCGAGCCCCACCGCACCCGTCGTGACAATCCGCGCGCCGCGCCAGTCCCGCGTGGAACAAATGTGGTTGTGCGAGCGCACGATCAGAGTCTCCTTCACCCCCGCAAACATCTCGTCAATCCTTCCGATCGGCGTGTGCGGCAGCACCGAATCTGCATCACTGCGGGCTGAGGCATGCACCACCAGCAAACCCGGCGCCTCGTCTGACCGCCACGTCATCGGCAGCGCCGCGAGTTCGGCAACTTGCTCGTCGCGCAAGGTCCGCCGCGTGTAGTGCAACGGACCGAATTGCGGCGACGCCCACAGTGGGTCCGCCCGCTCCGTTCCAAAATCAAACACGTAGCGTTCATGATTTCCCCGAATCACCGGATAGCCCAACGACTTCACCCGCTCCCAACACGCCGCTGAATCCGGCGCCCCGTCGACGACATCGCCGCCGACGACAATCTGGTCCGGCCGCAACACCTCCAACCGCGCCACCACCGCTTCCAACGCCGCGAGGTTTCCGTGAATGTCGGCGATGACGGCAATGCGCATGGCCCATCACATGAGCTCGCCCACCCGACGCGCAACGCCAATTCTCGCAGCAACTGGACCGGCCATGGGATTGATCAGTCCCATCCAGGTGGCAAGGGGTGGGCGATGCTGGCCGCCGCATTCTTGGCTCGGTCCGCCCTCGCTCCGGAAAAATGGGCGCCCACGGTCTCTTTAAACAGGGAGAGCCACTGTTCAAAATACTCCCGGCCGAGCGGCAGGATCGCATGCCGGGGAAACGGACGCCCCGTATATCCGAGTTTGCCCAGAATCATCCCGTTTAAAAATGCAGACATCTTCGGCAGATGAGGCTCCCAATCTACTTTGGCCACATCCGATAAAATCGGGTTCGGTAATTCGTCCACGCGGACCTTCTCCAAAAATGGTTCTTCGCGAGAGTCCGCACATCCTCTGCAGCCACAATATCACTTGTGCGCCCAACCGACACCAACCCGTCAGGGACGCCAGTCCCAACCCGACGATGCCTTGCGCAGGCTCAAGCTAACGGCGTTTTTTCCCACCGCTGCCGGATTTCCCGTAACCCTTCTTATCGGCGCGGGCAATTTTCCTGAAATCGCCGGACCGCAACGCCTCGATCTGGTCGCGCAGCAGCGCCGCCCGTTCGAACTCCAATTTGCCCGAGGCCTCCAACATCTCCAATTCGAGCTCGGCGATCACGGCATTCACATCGTCAACCGACTCTTCCACCCGCACTTCTTCCTTGGTGCCGGTTCCGTCGTAGACGCGAAGGCTGCTCTGCGCCGAACGTTTCACCCCGCGCGGAGTGATGCCATTCGCGAGGTTATGCGCGATCTGCTTTTCGCGCCGATAAGTCACGGTCTCCTGCGTCCGCCGGATCGAGTCGGTGATCCGATCCGCATAAAAAATCACCCTTCCCTTTTCGTGCCGCGCCGCCCGGCCCGCGGTCTGCGTGAGGCTGGTCTCGCTGCGAAGAAACCCTTCCTTGTCCGCATCGAGGATGGCCACCAACGCCACTTCCGGCAGGTCGAGACCTTCGCGTAAAAGATTGATGCCGACCAGCACGTCGAAATTCCCCAGCCGCAAATTGCGCAGGATCTCCACCCGCTCGATCACATCAATATCGCTGTGTAAGTATTCCACCCGAATCTTGGCTTCGCGCAGATAACTGGTGATGTCCTCCGAAAGCCGCTTCGTCAGCGTGGTCACCAGCACGCGTTCGCCCTCCGCGGACGCTCGGTTGATCTCACCAATCAGATCTTCGACTTGGCCCTTGGTTGGTCGAATCACGATCTCAGGATCGAGCAGCCCTGTCGGGCGAATCAATTGCTCCGCCACCACCGCCGATGCTTCCAACTCAAACTTCGCCGGCGTCGCCGAAACGTAAAGGGTCTGCCCGGTGATCTCACGAAATTCCGCAAACGTCTGCGGCCGGTTGTCCAACGCCGAGGGCAACCGGAAACCGAAATTCACCAGATTTTGTTTCCGCGCGCGGTCGCCGTTGGACATCCCGCCGATCTGCGGCACCGTCACATGGCTCTCATCGAGCATGAGCAGGAAATCCTTGGGGAAAAAATCGATCAAACAGAACGGTCGATCCCCCGGCTGGCGGCCCGTGAGATGCCGCGAGTAGTTCTCGATCCCGCTGCAAAACCCCATCTCCTGCAGCATCTCCAAATCGTAGTTCGTTCGCATGCGCACCCGCTGCGCCTCAAGCAGTTGACCATTCTTCTCAAACCAAGCCACGCGCTCATCGAGCTCCGCCTTGATCGCGACCACCGCTGGCTCGATCTTGCCGCGGGTCGTCACGTATTGGTTGGCAGGATAGAGATCGAACTGATCGAGCGAGCGGATCACCTTGCCCGTCAGCGGATCGAACTCGCTGATCTTGTCGACCTCGTCTCCAAAAAATTCCACGCGCAGTGCTTGCTCGGAATACGCCGGCATCACATCCACCACGTCGCCGCGCACCCGGAAACAGCCGCGCTTCAGCTCGTAGTCGTTGCGGTCGTAAATATTGTCGACCAGCCGCTCGAGAAACGAATTGCGGCCGAGGTCCTCGCCGCGCCGGATAGGAATTCGCAACTCCGAGAAATCCTCCGGCGAACCCAACCCGTAGATGCACGAGACGCTCGCCACCACAATCACATCGCGGCGCGAGACGAGCGAACTCGTCGTCGCAATCCGCAGTCGCTCGATCTCCTCGTTAATCGACGAGTCCTTCTCGATGAACGTATCGCTCGACGGGATGTAGGCCTCCGGCTGGTAGTAATCGTAGTAACTGACGAAATACTCGACCGCGTGGTCAGGGAAGAAATTCTTAAACTCCGAGTAAAGCTGCGCCGCCAACGTCTTGTTGTGCGACATGATCAAGGTCGGGCGATTGCACTGCGCGATCACATTGGCCATCGTGAAAGTCTTCCCCGAACCCGTCACCCCCAGGAGCGTCTGCTCCTTGTGGCCCGCCTTGATCGACGCCACCAACTGCTCGATCGCCTGCGGCTGATCGCCGGTCGGTTGATAGTCCGATTTGAGGGTGAAGAGTGGATTTAATTCAGAAGCCATAAAACCAAAATTCCGCCTAGTTAGCACGTGAATGCCATTCCCATCTGACCCGTTTGATCTGCAGCGTGGTCGCGGCAAAATGAATAGGGTCAAAAGCCGTGCCGGTTTTGTGTTCGGCGACAATTTGATCCTCAACCAGCAAATCCAGACGGTGTTCATCGATGATCGGTTCCCGATACCGGATGGATACGGGCAACTGTCTGGCATATTTCAGCTTCAGCAATTCAAGTTCTAAACAGATCGCCTCTTCGTAGACAGACTCCAAAAAGCCGGGACCGAGGGTTTGATGAACCCTTATGCCGGCACCAATAATGCTCATGCTGCAATCGGAACTAACGACGTTCATGGTTTTCTGGCTTCTGAATCAATTACTGATTAGTTCTTCCAAATCTGCAACCGTCAGCTCGTCCAACCGGGCGACCACCCGATCAGTCATCGTCAGCTCTGACGCCGGATGAGTCGTCGCAACGCCGACGACCTTCATCCCCCCGGCCCTCGCTGCCTCGATCCCCGCGAAGGCATCTTCAAACACGATGCACTGCGCGGGGGCGCGTCCGATCTTCGCCGCCGCCTTCAAGAACACGTCCGGATGCGGCTTGCCGTGGGTGACATCTTCCGCCGTCACGATGCCGTCGAAGAGTTCGTCAAAACCCAGCGCGCCTATGATCGCATCGATGTTCTCGCGGTGAGTTGACGAGCCTACACAGGAAGGAATCCCCGCCTCCCGCAATCGCTTCAGAAACTCCGCCACGCCCGGCAGCGCCTCGAGTCCCCCCTCGACGACCACCTCGCGGTAGAGAGCTTCTTTTCGCAACGACAGCCGCCGGATCTCGGAAACGTCGTCCGTCCATTTCAGGAGATGCGGGATGATCCACTCGTTCTTGCGTCCAAAGCCGACCGTGAAGTGATCGGTCGGCAGTGTCTTTCGCTCCTCGATTGCGAGGCGCTCCCAGCCCTTTTCGTGTTGCTTCGACGAGTCGATGATAACGCCGTCCCAGTCGAAAATTATTCCCAGTGTTGATCGTGTCATGCTCAAAGCCCAAAGACTTTGAGCAGGTTGCTCCAGAGGCCAGCCCAGAACCTCCTCACTTGGCCAGCTTCGCCTTCGCCTGAGATTTCCTGACAAAGAAATAGACCTCGGCCGGCGAAGAGATCGTCAAACAACGGATTCATCCCGCGATAGTAGCTCCAGAACGTCTCCGCGCGCACTGGGCGGTAGTCGAGATTGGGCGTGAAGCCGATCGTCGCATCCTGATTCGTCCGCCGAGCCGCCACTCGACCGGAGCCGTCTCCACCGAGGACTTCCGCCCGCACGCCCCGGCTCCCCGCCACCACGAGGCGAGCCGGACCCACGAACTCGAAAAATCGAAACTGCAGGGTGACCCATGACTGCCAGCGGAACAGCTGCCACCGACGGCGGATCCGCACTCGCTTGCCGCCGGCGATCGCGACGCCCGCCAGAAAGCTCGGCCGCAGCACCAGCGACGAATTCTCCGGCAACGTGATCAACGAAAGCTCGATGTGCGGGTTGGCCTGATTCGACAACGTCACTCGTTGCGGACCGGCTTCCTTTCCCGTGCGCATTTCGATCATTTCAACCAGTCCACTCGCTAGGCAGGTGAACGGAATGCGCCAATCGAGCAGAAACCGCGTCTTCTTCAGCAACCCTTCGTCCGACGCTTGGAGAAAACGTTCGCGAATCCACAAGCGCTCGTCCTCCGCCAAACCGACTTCGAGCGACACTCGGCTCGGGGCCACGATAGGCATCGCTTCCAAGCTCGGCGTCAACCGCACCGGTCGACCGCGAACAATCGTCGGGGCAATCCCGTAATACATGAAACCCATCCCCAAGGTGGGTCCAAAAAAATAAAGGGCGAGAGCCCCGGCCAGCCACCAACGTGTCCGCTCCCAGGCTTCCATCACGTAGTGCGTCACCTTCGACCGCTGCTGCTCGACCTTGACGATCTGTTTTTCCAGTCGGCCCAACGCGACTTCGAGGCCATCCCGCTCCCATGTCGTGCGATCATACTGCACCCGCAAGTCGGCGACCTTGACCACGGTCTCGGCATGCATCGCTTCCATCTTGGTGCGCTGCGCCGCATTGGCTGCCTGTTGGGCGGGGTTGCCGATCAGGCGATCCCACATGCTTTCCAAAGCCTTCAGCTTCGCGATCACCTTCTCGGTCTGCCGAATCTTTTCCTTCTCCGCAGAGATCTTGAGCGCAATCGATTCGAGGCGTTTATCCACATCGACAATGGCCTCGTGCACATGAGTGCGCTCACCGGTGAGAGCTCGCACAACTTCGTGCCGGTGCAGGTCGAAATCGACGTTGTCGCGCAGAAACAACCAGAGGCCATATGCCGCCAGCGCCAAAACCACCATCAGCACGGCCGCGGCGAGCTTCTGAAACAACCAGCGAAAGAATTTGAGCAGGGAGATCATTGATCAACCGACGCATTCGGTCGGATTAGGTTTTATCATTCAAATGGCCTAGATGACCGAAGCCAATTGCTAATGCGGCGGTGGTTCCCCAACCTGCCCGATCAAATACCTCTGGGTTCCCCTACCCGATCCTCTCCAACGCGTTTTGCTCCATGTCTAAAGTAATCGTTTCATCTTTATACGATTCACCCGTGTTTAAAATGGCCTGCCGCCAGTTCGATACCGCGGCCGACGCCATCAACCTTCCCGAAGCGATCCGTGATCGCACCAAATACCCGCGGCGCTGCCTCAGTGTAGCCTTGCCGGTAAAGCGGGACGACGGAAGCGTCACGGTCTACGAGGGCTACCGGGTGCAACACAACCTTTCCACCGGCCCCTCCAAAGGCGGCATCCGGTTTCACCAAGACGTGACCATCGGCGAAGTCGCCGCGCTCGCCATGTGGATGAGTTGGAAATGTTCGCTCGTGGGCCTCCCCTACGGCGGCGCCAAGGGCGGGGTGATCGTCAACCCTTCACATCTCTCCCTCGCCGAACTCGAACGGCTCTCCCGCCGCTATATGCAGGAGATGATCGGCTTCCTCGGTCCGAACCTCGACATCCCCGCGCCAGACATGGGCACCAACGAGCAGATCATGGGCTGGATGATGGACACTTATTCCAATCACATCGGACACAACGTGCCCGGAGTCGTCACCGGTAAACCACTCTCCCTCGGTGGCTCCCAGGGTCGCCGCGAGGCCACCGGCGCCGGCGTCGCTTACCTCGTCAAAAAATACCTCGAGGACCTCAAGATTCCCATCACGAAAGCTACGATCGCCATTCAGGGATTTGGCAACGTCGGCAGTGAGACCGCCCTCGCCCTCACCAATTACGGCGCCAAGATCATCGCGATCTCCGACTACACCGGCGGCATCTACGATGCCAAGGGCATCGACATCCAGAAGGCCCTCGCCTACCTCCAATACGCCCAGACGCTCAAGGATTACCACCTCGGTGAACCGATTACCAATGAGCAGCTCCTCGAGCTCAAATGCACCGTCCTCGTGCCCGCCGCCCTCGAACGCGTGATCAACGAGAAAAATGCGGCCAAACTGAAGTGCCGCATTCTCGCCGAGGCCGCCAATGGCCCGACCACCAATCTCGCCGACAGGATGATCGATAAGCGCGGCGACATCGAAATCATCCCCGACGTGCTCTGCAACGCCGGCGGGGTCATTGTTTCCTACTTTGAGTGGCTGCAGAACTTGCAGAACTTCTACTGGGAACGCGACGAGGTCATGAAAAAGCTCTTCGCGATCCTCGACAAAGCTAAGGACTCGGTCGAATTCCAGAAGCGCAAGTTCAAGTTTAGCCGCCGTCTGGCCGCATTGACGCTCGGCATCGGCCGCGTCGCCGAGGCCAAGCAAAGTCGCGGATTGTTCCCCTGAGACCTTGCTCCGGAGCGGTCGATTCGCTCTGCTCTCGCGTTCATGCATTTACCGATCGGCGGCCCTCGTATTTGGCGCAGACTTGTCAGCCGCTGGTGGCACCCCACCGCGCGCATGCAACGGGAGTGGGAGCAGCGCGCACAATCCGACGCCTTCGGTTATATTGGCCGGGGCTATGCCGAAACCGATGCCTTGTTTTGGAAATCGGGTGAGACCGATCTCGACGACCAAATCCTGCACGGCATCTGCTTGAAGCCGGAAGCCGCCGCCCTCGAAATCGGATGCGGCGTCGGTCGCCTCCTCCGGCCCTTAGCCTCCCGCGCCGCACAAGTCTCCGGAGTCGACATCGCTCCGGGCATGGTGGACCGCGGGCGGACCCTCCTCGCCGATCTGCCCAACGTCGCCCTGCACGCGACCGACGGAGCACTCCCGATGTTCGCCGACGAATCGCTCGATCTGATTTTCTCCTTTGTCGTTTTTCAACACATCCCGTCGAAGCAGGCCATCGTGCGCTATCTCCGCGAATCCGCCCGCGTCCTCAAGCCGGGCGGCGTCCTCAAATTTCAAGTCGACGGCCGCGCCCGCCCCTTCTGGCGCGGCAGCGACACGTGGCTCGGCGTGTGGTTTCGCCCTCAAGAGCTTCGATCAATTCTCGCGTCCGCCGGATTTGCGATCGTCGACTCTTGGGGAGAATCCACGCAGTATTACTGGCTCACCGCCCGACCCCCTCGCCCGATGGGGCGAAGCCGGTTTACGCCGAGGCGATCGAGCCTCAATGGAATCATGAGGGCCTCAACGCGTTGCTCACCCGCCTCGGCGTCGGCCCAACCGAGGGCCCCGCGATCATCGCTGGTCACCGCACTCTCCGCGAGTTCGCCCACGCCCTGCAGCGGGCAAGCGCCACCGCCTCGAACGAGGTGTTTGTGCGCGAAGTGTTTCAGGCGATTCTCCATCGGCCCGCCGACGCCACCGGACTTGAATTCTACACGCGCCAACTCGAGGGCAAGGCCACCCGCTCCTACGTGATTGACTGCCTGCTCGCCTCCGCCGAGCTGCGCAACCTTGTGCGCCACTCGCCGGTCACAACACCATAAACGAGAAGGCGACGACGGCCGTCGGGATCAACGCGCCGAGCAACAAGCCCAGCGGCGACACGCCGCCTTTGAAGTAGCGCTGCAAGATCGACTGCCCGGCCGGATTGGGTGCATTAGCAATCACCGTCAGGCCGCCACCAGTTACCGCTCCGGAGAGCACGGCAAATTTCAGATCCTCGGTCAGCCCGGGGACGAGTGTCGCCAGATACGTGATCAGCGCGTTGTCGTTGAACGCCGTGAGCACCACTGCGCCGGCAAACAACGGCACTTCACCCAGGGAGCCCAGCACCGGTTGAATCCACCACCCCTGCAGGCCGCCGTGGATCACCAGTCCTGCGAGGAAAAATCCGACAAGCATCGGCGCCCGTAGCTCCGTCTTGCTCTGGTGGTGTCCCGTCGCCTGCGCAAACGCGAGGAAGAACAAGAACCCGCCGACGAAGAGCACCGGATAATGCGCCATCCACACGGTGAAGCCCACGAAGAGCATGTGCACCAGCGTGACCCACATCGGAATCGGTTCATCCGTCTCCTCCGTGTCCTTCGCGGGCGCCTTCAAGGCCAGCAGTTCCTTCCGAAATATGAAAAAGTAAATCGCGTTCGACATCACGATACCGGAGATCGCGTGCCAACCGAAGTGCGTGAACATGAATTTCATGTCCCAGCCCCACGCGGCGGCAACCATCAGGACTGGCGGTGCGGCAAAATGAGTAAGCGTGCCACCGATCGAGATGTTCACGAAGAGCAGGCCAATCGTCGCATATTTCAGCCGCGTGCTCGGCTCGAGAGAGTAGAATTGTTTGGCGAGCAACATCGCCGAAATCGTCATCGCCGCCGGCTCCGTGATAAGCGAGCCCAGCAGCGGCGCGATCGTCAGAATGCTCAACCACCAGGCCAAGGGTGTTCCTTGACCAAAATTGGCTACCCACTTCAGGCCTTTTTCCGCCAGCTTCAGAATCGGCCGGGTCGACGCGAGGGTCATGATGATCACCACGAAGATCGCCTCCGTGAAATTCACCTTCACGCCGATGTAGTAGATCGCCGTGTCGATCCCCTTGTTAAAGCTGATCACCGAAAAGAGAACGATCGCCCAGATTCCGAAGACCGCCTCGACTTCGCCAAGGAAATGCAGGGTCTGCCCCCAGAAACTCACCTCGTCCGGCTGGTCGTCCTCGTCGTTGTCGGTCGGCGGATTCTTTTGTTTCATCCGCAGGGCATGGCGTTCTTCGATCTCGTGGGACCAATGCCGGATGCGCGCCGTCATGAAGGTGTGGATCACTGCTAGGAAAAAGACTAACGTCACCACCACATTGAAGGGCTCGTCCACCGCCCGCTGTTTGATCACGCTGAGGATACCCGCATCAACAGGACTGTTCACATAGCTCTCGGTTGGGCGCGGAAACGGAGCTTCCGACTGAGCCAGCTCACCAACTGAGGCCCCCAGAATAGGACCGAGGGTGAGCCCAACGAGACAAAGCACATGGCGGGTAAAACGGAGCATCATGTTAAAAGGGCTAAGAGTTCGGAAAGCTGGTGAATAAAGTGAGGGGATCCCGCGACGACTTTCGACCGAGTCACATAACGCCCAAATCCGACAAATAGGTCAACCTCATCACGCGTCTCGAGGTCGCTGATACCGTCGCCCACCATCACCGTGCGCTCCGGCCGAAGGTCGTGCTTGATCTGCAGGATTCGTGCCGGTTTCCCGCCATTGTGGGTCGTCGGAAAAGCCCGGTCAAAGTCTTGGTAGTTTCCCGCGGCATCAAACCGGAGATCCACCGCTTCGATCTGCTCGATACCCAAGAACGTGGCCAACGGCGCGATCACCGGTGTGTAACCCGCGCTCAGGATGATCGGCGTCCAACCCGCCGCGCGGATCGCTGTCAGCGTGGCCAACGCGGTCGGCTCAACTTGCTCGATATACATCCGCCCCACGAGATCGACCTCGGCCCGCGTCGGGCGAATGATCTCGAGGCGTCGTCCGAACACTTCGTCGATCGGCACCTTCCCATCCATCGCGGCGTGGGTCATCGCCTCGACCGCGGCAAAACACTCGGGCCCGCGGAGGCGCGCCAGTTCATCGACGCCTTCGATGGCACTAAGGGTGCTGTCGCAGTCGAAAAAGATCAGTTTGGATGCCAACACGCTCCCACCATTCCAAGCCCGGTGCCATCCGAGCAATAAAAAAGGCCCGGCCATGATCGGTGGGCCTTAGAAAACCGTAGCAGGCGTCGCTTACTTCCGGGCGCGCTTGAACTTGTTGGTGAACTTCTCGACCCGACCAGCGGTGTCGACCAAACGCTTCTCGCCAGTGTAGGCGGGATGCGAGTCCATCGTCACATCACGGACGACGATGAAGTATGTCTCCCCATCAATGTCTTCCTTACGGGCGGACTTCATGGTGGATTTGGTAAGAAAACGCTTACCGGTGGCAACGTCGAGGAAACAGACGTTGTTGAGAATGGGATGACCTTCAGATTTCACAGGTAAAAATGGTTGATTAACCCTGACGCGCCTTGAAGCGAGGGTTGGACTTGTTGATCACGTAGATCCGACCTTTGCGACGAACAACCTGGCAGTCCGGGTGACGCTTCTTGGCCGATTTAATGGAGGAGACAACTTTCATAAAGGGTCAAAAAACAGAGAGCTTACCTCCGGCTGTCAACTGAAATGTCGGCCGATCTCAGTTCTGACTACTGTCGTCGGGCTCATCGGCGAGCAAACGCCATTCGTCGCCCTTGGCAGCCAGCATTCGCCGCCACAAACTTTCGTCCTGCGGATGGGAAATCACATCCTCGAGAATCTCCGAAACCACCCAGGTATTGTGGTTTAACTCGTTTTCCAACTGCCCGCTGGTCCATCCCGAATACCCGAGAAACGCCCGCACGTGCATCCCTCCAGCGAGACACTCCGCCGCTTTTAAGGCCTCGATGCCAAAATGGAGTCGAAACCCGGCCGTTTGGGTCTCCCACGCCACCAAAATGAGTTGCCGCTCCTCCACGGGTCCGCCCGCAAACACCGGCACCTGCGCCAACGGCCCCAGCGCAAACTCGCCGTTAAGACTGCCCAACCGTTTCTCGGTCGGCCGATTCAGCACCACGCCCATCGCCCCTTCCTTGTCGTGAGCCGACATCAGGATGACCGCGTGGCGAAAATCCGGATCCCCCAACGCCGGATGCGCCAGTAAAAGCGACCCCGCGACGCTCTTCGATTTTTTACTGTTGGCGCGACGTCCGTGCATGGTGGTTTAAAGCTGTAGAGTCTTCACGCCCGCTTCCTCAAGCAAAGGCGCGACCAACGGGTCATTTTTATAATCCAAACGGTAGCGAACCTCCGCGATTCCCGCCGCGGCGAGGATCTTTGCACAGTTAATGCAGGGGTAATGCGTCACGTAGGCCACGCAGCCTTCGACCGAGCTGCCCCGTCGCGCCGCATCGGCCACCGCGTTTTGCTCCGCATGGACCGTCGCCTGCTCGTGTCCTTCGCGCAATCGCGAGAGATGCGGGCTGCCCGGAAGGTAGCCGTTGTAACCCGCGGCCACCAACCGATTTTTCCGTGAGCCC
>Ga0209702_10004153_pt1 | contig 21544 bp, 34 predicted proteins | sample FRY01_FD_187210 | JGI IMG/M metagenome (GOLD analysis project Ga0209702, IMG submission 187210) | Freshwater microbial communities from Lake Fryxell liftoff mats and glacier meltwater in Antarctica - FRY-01 (SPAdes) (version 2) | ecosystem: Environmental > Aquatic > Freshwater > Ice > Glacier... | reverse complement strand
CTCAAAACATCGCATAGAAGCAAACGCATATCTGTGAAACCCCCTCCAACTTTTCAGCTCTTAGAGGAATTCTCATCGAGTGAATGGAGAGAATACAAAAACATAATATATGTATGTAGCATAAACCGCGAAAGGGCAAGGAGGAAATACTATTAAAAAGTTGCCTCAAAATAAAAAATACGATACACTCTACGCATGAATACAAATCTCGACTCAGGTGTGTTATCGCTCATACAGAGAAAGTACATCAGTATCATCATACTCTCCGTCGTGCTCACTTTACTCGCTCCGTCTTTTGCTCGTGGTATGCTCCTCTACGATATGATAGCTGGATTTATCATCATAGGTCTCTGCACTTGGGCTCTCCATAGTGGTTTTCGGTTTCAAAAAATCTATCGAAAACTCCGTCCTTTTATAGTCACTCGTATATTACAGATAGTATCTCTTGGTCTTTTTGCGATAGGGGTCTATGTATGAGCTGTGGCAATAATTTCTGGTGATGCGTGGATTCCCTATGCCGTTTTTCTCCTCCTCTTAGCTGCTCTCACGCTTCAGTTTTTTCAGATCTTCTCTCTCGCAAAAGCAGCAAAGAAAAAATATCCTGATAGATGTGAATTTTGTTAATCTCGATGTCTATGAAACTCTCTCCAAAAAAAATCCTCAAATATTCACTCACACTGATCGTGCTCGCTGCTCTCGGGTATGGTATCTACTATAGTGTCGGACAATATAATCTGACAAAAGAAAATATCACCGTCTGTCATGAAGGCAATTGTGTCCGTACGATGCATATCCACGCTGATCTCGATATGACGATCTGTGGTACAAAAATAAATCTCCCCCGTGAAACAGGCCCGCTCAATGGTCTCCATACACATAAAGAAAAAAACTATCTCCATTTTCATGATAAAGTCCCTCTCATGAGTGGTGAAAATAAGCTCACTTATGATAAACGGCTTTCTCTCGGAGAAGTATTTGAAATTTTTGAAGTAGATTTCCAGAAACTCTGCGGCAAGCCCCGAGAAGAACTCAATCTCAGTATCAAGATAAATGAACAAGATGCTCCAGAGGGTCTCTCGACCATGTGGAATGATCATGATAACATAGTCATAACTACTTTTTAATTTTTTTCTATGGAAACCAATCTCAATTATTTCGTCCTCATCGGCGCTGGTATCATCGATAGTATCAATCCTTGTGCTATCTGAGTCCTCGTCTTTCTCCTCGCCTATCTCGTGAAATCAGGTCAAAAATGAAACGGCATCCTCAAGCATGGACTCGTCTATCTCTCGGCAGTATTTCTGACCTATCTCCTCGCTGGAATCCTCCTCCTCCCTGTGATTCAATCGATGAGAAAATTTTCTGTCAACGCTTATATGGCGATAGCTGCTGTTATCGCTATTTTTGGTATATTGGAATTAAAAGAGTACTTCAAGCCGAGCAAGAGCGGATCACTCCTCGAGATCTCTCCGAAATACTCTGCCAAAATTACAGAGATGTCCAAAAATATGACCAATAGTCTTTTCACTACATTTGGACTCGGCGTATTTGTCGCCATCGTAGAGCTCCCTTGTACTGGAGCAGTATACCTCGCTGTCCTCTCTCTCATGTCTGCCTCAGGATTCACTTTCTCAAATATGACTATGCTCGTCGTCTACAACCTCCTCTTCATCACTCCACTCATCATCATCCTCATACTCTTTTATCGTGGTACGAAGAGTCAAACTATCGATATCTGGGTCAAGAAATATAAGCCCTACATGCGACTTCTCACAGGTCTGTTACTGATAGGTATGGCGGCATGGATGGTGGCTTTTACTCTGCTGTAATATTACTTATCATACTTTTCTTCACCACGTATCCATCGCTTCGATAATCGGGAAGAGTGTCTGTCCGAGTGGTGTAATAGTATATTCGACCCGTGGTGGAATTTCTGGAAAAATCTTTCGACTAATAATATCATCTTTTTCGAGTTCTCGGAGCTGTGTCGTGAGCATCTGCTTACTGATATCTGGAATAGTTTTCTGAAGTATTCCAAAACGATTTGCACCATTTTTCAGAGCGTAGAGGATAATAATCTTCCACTTCCCTCCTATCACTCGCATACATCTAGAAACTGGGCATGATTTTTCGCTACAGTTTCCCTGTTGTTTCGTATTTTTTTGTCTTGATATCATATTGGTCTATTATTTATGACTAGTACTTTTTATTATGACTACTTGTTATTATCAGACAATATACTATTCTTATCTACGAAATCAAATACAAAATATTTCTAACCCTTATTTATGAACGATACACATAGGTGAACTCTCGTCTGAGCATTGCTCGGTGATGCTCTCTCACTCGGTGCCCACTGGATCTATGACACAGACGAGATAACTGCCAAATTTGGTGATTTTGATGGATACACAGACCCCACCCTGAACCCCTATCATGCGATGAAGAAGCTCTGAGACTTCACACATTACGGTGATCAGATGGCTATACTCATCGATTCGATAAAGAGAGAATGAAACTACAATCCAAAAGCATATATGCACGACTGGGCTGAGACGATGAAGATCTACACAGGCTACATGGATCATGCGACAAAAGTCACGCTCGAAAATATGAAAAATGGTGGTAGCGCTACACAGAGTGGTTCATCATCCTCTGACGGCTCTGCGATAGGTCGCATCGCTCCACTTCTCGCATGAGATAAAGCTGTTTCAGATGACCAAATAAGTGAATTCATAGGTTTTACTCACGAATTTGAGATGGTGAAATTGGCAGCAGTATTTTTCGCTGATGTCGTCCGTGCTGTACAGTCTGGTATATCACCACACGAAGCAATTCAAAATGCGACCAGTGCATCACCCGATATACTCGCCTTGAGAGATGCTGGTCTCGCAAGTGGTGATATGGATACTGTTGCAGCTATCAAAAAATTTGGTCAACCGTGTGGTGTCGATAGCTGTCTCCCTGGTGCGATTCACTGTATCGTGAAATATAGTGATGATTTCCGGTCTGCACTCATAGAAAACGCAAAAGCTGGAGGAGATAGTGCATCTCGTGGCATGATTATCGGTATGGTTCTCGGTGCATCTCTGGGATATGATAAGCTCCCGAGCGAATGGATCCAGACCATGAATTACCAGGTTGATTAATTTTCTCATTTCTTCTATACTCTCTTTAAGAAAAATCCTCCTCTATTCTTTATTATTACTTGTTTTAGCTTAATGCCATCAGCCTCTAAATTATTATTAGTAAAGGATTCATAATAAACAGAAATGGGTTTTTAGGGGACAGACTGTCTGAGCGGGATGAATACAGATTGAGTGATGAAAACAGCCTATAGCGAGTTTCTGTCCCCTGAATGATTTTGGTACTTTTTTCAGAAAAAGTACAAGAAAGGGAGGGAAATAGTTTTTGTGAATTGAGGAGTAGCAGTGGTCTCATGTTTAAATCCATTTTTAATTATCTGAATTATGTCTTTCCTCTCCAACCTCGAGTGGCGCTACGCTGCAAAGAAATTTGATGCCACAAAAAAAGTATCTGACGCTGACCTCGAAAAAGTCCTCGAAGCCATCCGTATGACGCCGACATCGTTTGGTATGCAGCCGTACCATTTTTATATCGTCACAAACCAAGAGAAAAAAATTGAAATCGAAGCCGCTGCTTACCATCAGCCACAAGTGAGTACCTGTTCTCATCTCATCGTGATGTGTGCGAGAAATGACCTCATGGTCGTCAAGGATGAATACTTCGATGCTATGTCTGGAGGAGTCAGTGAAGTCCGTGAAAAACTCTCTGGATTTGAGCAAATGGTGGCGGGTTTTCTCCCGCATGCATCTCCTGAATGGGCAAAAAAACAAGTCTATATTGCTCAAGGCTTCGCTCTCGCTGCGTGTGCTGAGCTCCAGATAGATAGCTGTCCAATGGAGGGATTTGATGCGGCTGCTGTCACAAAAATCCTCGAACTGCCGAGCAATCTCGATATTGCAGTGATGATCCCCGTTGGTTACCGCGCAGTCGATGAATATCCGAAACCAAAATTTCGATTTTCGAAGGAGAAGGTGTTTACGGAGGTGAAGTAAGATAAAAAAATCCTCCATTTTGCTCTTTGCTTTTTGTACTGAAGAAATTTACGCAATAATCTCAAACCCCTCTTCAGTGACAATCCCACAGTGTTCTTCCTGCACTCCTATATTTCCATCATCCATACAGATGGCGAATTTTCCGGTATCAAAGATTTTTCAGGTTGAAAATCCTACAATCGGTTCTATGGCAATATAGAGTCCCGATTTAAGCCTTTCTCATTTCCCTGCTTTCCCGAAATTATAGATATCAGGTTTTTCATGAATCTGTGTGCCGAGCCCATGCCCTGTGAGTTCACGGATGATATGAAATCCGCCTTGTATAACAGTTGTCTCAATCGCAGCACTGATATCTCCGACGAAATTCCCTGCTTTCGCCTGTGCAATTCCTGCCGCAAGCGCTTCTCTCGCTACTTCGATACATCGCACGTGGCGAGGATTTTTTGGCGTACCAATGATGATCGTCGTCGCAGCATCCGTGAGATATCACTGATAACGAATACCATAGTCCACTTTCACCACATCACCAGACTCAAACGGTATATCCATAGGTACACCATGGACGACAACATCATTCACTGAGAGGATGATATTGGCTGGATAATCATATTGCCCGAGAAAAGCTGACTCCACTCCCCTCTTTTTTTGTGCTTCTTTGATCCATTCTTCGACCTCGAGTCCAGTATGTCATTCGGATAATAATCCCGTCGAAAAAAGCTCACGAAGAATCTCCTGATGGATTTTACCCGCATCACGAAGTATTTGGAGAATTTTTGGGTCGGAGACAATCATTACAGTATATTATATCGAGTTTTTTGTAAGTGCGAATAATATTCGCATCCTAGGTATATCTCCTTACCCTAAACCTAGTAAACCGCGGACAATTCTCGGTAAATCCTGAGACTTATCTGTAAATACAGTATTTGGATATTGACTCTCATCTATTTCTCGTTTTTTGACTGCCAAATATATTATTACAGGCACTTCGGCACCCACTTTTGATCTGATTATCTCGATAATAGTACTTATTTCACAATGTGCTTGTCATTCAAAAGAAACACTATCAGGAGCAATAACGAGGTCAGTATTCTCTGTTGTGATAACTCTCGCAAGTTTCATTGATACGCAACAATTACCTTCTTTCTCAAAAATTTCACTCACTACATCTCCAAAAGAGAAGGTTCGTCATCATTTCTGGACCTACGACAGTAACAGCTAACGGAGGCATAAATAAATAACTATAAAATTATCCACACCATCAATCCTGTCACTAGCGCGATGATGAGAGCAATACGTACAATCCTCACAGTCTCGGCAAAGAGATTTGAGACCATTCGGAATCGCATGATCCAGAGGAGTACTGCGTAGAAGAGACTAAAGAGGAGAATAGAAACGAGAGTGCCCGTATGGAGTATCCATGTGAGAAGTCAGAGGATGATGAGGGCTATAGCTGTTGCGACAATTGCTTGACCGATAGAGCGTGCGAGCGATGAACCGAGTTGTGATGATATGAGCCAAGCTCCTCCGAATAAACCAACCACTTTCATGATGTTCATGAGTTGTATCTTTGGCTGATTGATAAATGCGAGAATGCTCTGTGTGTCTCCGAAAATTGCTCGCAATACGATAAATCCGAGAGTCATGATAACTACGATACCTATGAGAGTGAGCACTGTGATGAGGAGAGACTTTATCCATCCGAGTGTACCCCAGAGTGTCATAAAGAAAAAGAGCCCGACTATACCTCATAGGATAATCGCTGTCAGAGGAGTAAAAAAGAAGGATCCTATCCAGACAGTAACTCACATAACTCATACAGCTATAAGAGTTTTTAAAATGCTCTTCCAGAGTGATACTGGCTCGTCATTGCGACTTGCAAAAAATACAAATAAGATACTAAATACACCGAGCATACTCAATGCCATCATCGCCCAAAAGAGACTATTCTTCCCTGAAAAATACGACATATATGGTGATGCCCTCTCCCAGAAAGACCTCCATACTTCGGCAGTTTTTGGTTCATCTATGACTTCATCTGGTTCATCAGTGATAGGCGTATCAGGTGTATCAGGCGTATCAGGTGTCTCAGTTACCTCGTCTCTAGGGAGTTCCCCTTTTTCTATCAAGCCTTGAAAAAAAGTACGCCCATCAGCCGTAAAGGCTCTCCCCCCCTTGACCGTAAATCATTCTGGTGAAGTGTTTTTGAGGACATTTCCTGCATAAAATACAGTTTTATCATCGAGAGCATAGAGTCCATTGTCGATAACTTCAAAACTTCCTGAATTTGCTTCAGGGATATTTTTACCATCAAAAAATACATGACCAGCATCTATAGCATAATTCTTCGTCAGCATGCGAAATGTATCAGGATTTGCCTCTGGTATGATACCATGTGGACCGTAGATATGATTATCGTCTTGTGCGTAGCCATACTGACCTGATATCACAGAAAAACTCGCGAGATCTACTCCTGGAATTTTTTGTCACATCTGAAATACTTGATCAACATCCCGAGCAAACTGTCCTCCTAATACTCTGAAAGTCACACGATCAGCATCCGGCATCTGAATCCACGAACTGCGTGTATCGTTGACCACGTAGACAAAATCACTATCGACTGCATAATTATTCCCGAGAATAACGAGCCCTTTGATTGGTTTTTTGGGAAGCGTTGTCGGAGTTCCTACTATCGGTTTTTCGATAATCACTGGGAGCGTTCCTGATGATGCAAAAGCTCAAGAATAAAGCATAAATACAGACAGGGACAGGGTAATAATTTTTTTCATAAAGATAGATTATACAATATTATCTATATGCATAGTACTGATTAAGTTCAATTGTCAAAATATTTTCTCCCGTGACAGACCTTCATTATTCCCTATACTTTTCTCCATTATGAAAATACTCGAGCATCTCCGTCACGTTATTGGTCTCCGAAGTCCAATTCGTTTGGTCTATCATTGGATCAGAGGTTTCGTAGCTTTTGCCCTCTCAGGAAATCCTGCAAAATGAATATATATCATCGGCGTTACTGGTACAAAAGGAAAAACCACCACTTCGACCCTCATAGCAACGGCGCTAGAGAAATCTGGGAGAAATATCGCACTCCTCACCACAGCGCAAATCTGGATGTCTGGAGAAAAAAGTGAAAATCAATCAAAGATGACTATGGATAGTCCTTTTCGTCTCTGGCGACTCATCAGAAAAGCAAAAAAGTTGGGTGTGACACATCTCGTCCTCGAAACAAGTAGCCACGGTATCTATTATTTCCGCAATCTCGGAATTCACTATGACGCAGTTGTCCTCACAAATATATCTCAAGATCATCTCGACCTACACGGAAGCATGCAACACTATGCTCATACAAAATCGAGAATTTTCAAAAAAGAGCCCTGAAAAATCTGTATTCTGCCAAAAGATTGTGAGTATTTCGATATGTTCCAAAAACAATCAGGAGAATGCATCACATACAGCATGAAAAGTCCTGCTACCTATCAGACGCGTAATCTCAAAACAGACATAGATGGCATCGATATAACTATCAAATCATCTTCTCCTCCTGAAGAGACTCGTATCACGTCTGGGCTTGTCGGAGTATTCAATGCAGAAAATATACTCACAGCCTATGCAACTCTGAGGTCTATCGGCATAGAGACAAGTCCTATCATCGATGCTTGGAAAAATTTTACTGGTGTACCAGGGCGTATGGAACCAGTGCCAAATGATCTCGGACTCACCATCATCGTTGATTATGCTCATACTGAGAAAAGCCTCTATTCTGTTTTAGAGACGCTGAGGCTTTGAATGCAAAGAGCAAAGAGCAAAGAGCAAAATGAAGGATTTTTTTATAATTCCTCGATTAAACACTGAAAAAAATCAGACCAAAAAATAATAATTGTTTTCGGTGCTACGGGTGATCGAGACACGACAAAACGCTCAAAGATGTGATCTGTGACACATGATCTCGCTGACATCATCGTGGTCACTGATGATGATACCTATACCGAACCTTCTGGGAAGATTATCGATATGATAAAAAAATGAATCCCGCGAGAACTCGGTGATACATACCAGATTATTCCTGATAGAAAAGAAGCCATCCATTGGGCACTCCGAAAAGCAAAAAAGTGAGACATAGTACTCATAGCAGGAAAATGATGCGAGACCGTGCAAGTGACCAACAAATGACTAATTCCATGGAGTGATAGAGGAATTGTCGAAGAATTTTTAATCGAAACTGTGTAATAGTTGTTTGAAGACAGAAATAGACTCATAATCTCTGACGATCGCAATCATATCAGGATGGTACGGAAGAATTTCTCCTATATTTTCACGATTGACTCCACCGATAGCTACAAATGGTATACCCAGCTCGGAAGCCTTTGAGAGATATTCAAAGCCTATTGCCTCTCTATCAGGCTTTGTCGGTGTTGCCCAGATAGGACCCACACTCACATAACTCGCCTCTTGATCTCGGGCAATAATTCCCTGTTCAAGAGAGTGTGTCGTTCTTCCATAGATTTTATCAGGGCTCCAGAGACGACGAATATCAGTGATACTGATATCGTCCTGACCTGTATGAATACCATCTGCATCGACGAGGCGAGCAATATCGAGATAATCGTTGATGATAAGTAGTGTATTGAATTCATCTGCCAACTTTTTCGCTTGATACGCTTTTTCGAGGATAACATGTTTCGGTTCATCCTTGCAACGAAGCTGGATAATATCTGCACCGAGTTCGAGTCATTTGCGAAGTATCTCTACATCATGGGAGATGAGATAGATTCAGCGAAGCTCGTACGGTTTTTTTATGTGAAGAAAACACTCTTTCTCGATTTCATAGAGCTCATAACGACATATTCGAAAAAAATCATCTCCAGTATATTCCTCGAGGACGCGAAGTGCCTCTTGTGACCGCTTCATATTTGCCAGGAGAAGGTCGTACAAGTTTTTACGTGATCAAATCGTCTCATTCGCTCGGACGTCTTTCTCAATATCCCGAGATTCAAATCGTTCTCTATCAGAGACTGACACAGTATGATGACTGATTTTTTTGCGCAATGAAACAAGCATGCTCGTCAGGTAATCATTATTCGCAACAAACCGAAAATACTCTTCTATAACTCTGAGTCATTCGCAAGCGCGGTGGATGTTGGCGTCTATGATGGCTGGGTACATAGTGTGATAATATCCTGAAAATTTCAAATGTAAAAAAATCCCCCATTTCTGGGGGATTTTTTTGAGTGAAAAGAGATTATTCCTTATCAGCTTTTTTAGCTGCCTTCTTTGGCTTCTTTTCTTCCTTTTCTTCACCATCCATATCTATATCTATATCAGCTTCTTTTGATTTATCTACTTTTGCAGCCTCACCACCAGCAATTGATTTCTCGACACCCGCTGGAGCAGCTTCGAGAGCCTTCATAGAGAGACCTATACGTCGCTCATTGATATCGAGAGTGATGATTTTTGCCTTCACTTTCTGACCAACTTTGATGACGTCTTCGATATTTTTGACAGGAATATGAGCTATTTCAGAGAGATGGATGAGACCATTGATGCCTCCATTGAGTTCTACGAATACGCCAAATTTTGAGATTTTCAAAACTGGGACTTCGATAATATCGTTGAGCTTGTAAGCACTTGCGAGCTCAGCCCAAGGATTTTGTTTGAGACGCTTGATAGAGAGTGAGATTTTCTCTGGATCAAGACCTATTATCTCTACATTGACCTTGTCACCGATTTTCGCAAATTTCCCTGGATTTGCCACATGTCCCCAGTCAATTTCAGAGACATGGACGAGACCTTCGAGACCATCAAATGTCACGAAAAGTCCGTATGAGAGAATACCTGATATCACACCTTCCACACGATCACCGACTTTGAGATTTTTGAGAGCTGCTTCACGAGATTGATCAGCAGTTGCACGTTCAGAGAAGATGATTTTTTTACCATCATCCTGGACGTTGAGTACACGTACTTCGAGAGGTTTCCCGATAAGTGCACGGAGATGTTCGAGGATTCTCTCTGGGTCAGCATTTTCCACACGTGGATAATGAATAGGAGAGAGCTGAGAAACAGGAACGAAACCTTTCATACCATCGAGGTCGATAAGGAGTCCTCCTTTGTTTGCCTCAGTAGGCACAACTGTCATAGTGAGATTCTTCTCTTTATTGTCGAGGAGCTTGCTCATGAGAGTCATCTGGCTCGCCTTGCGGAGAGAGAGAATGAGGAGTCCTGATTCAGGATCCTGACCGCGATACATAGCAGGAACCTCATCACCTACCTTGAGAATACGGACATCCATCACAGAAGAGAGGAGATCAGCACCAGAGATGATACCTGTGAATTGATTATTCACATCGACGAGGAAAAGCTTTTTTCCGATAAATACAATCGTACATTTGACGATTTCACCCTTTTTGAGGGGTTTTACTACTGGCTCAGAAGCCAAGAGCTTAAGAAAGTCTGACATAGACTAAAAAATTAGAAAATAAATTCAAAAAGTACTGAGTATTAAGGAGTAAGTACGAAGACTTAATTCCAATAATAACGATAACTAATTGATCCTTGAGAGAAATAAGCCTAAAGTTCTCAGGAGGTAAACTCTAGTGAAGTATGATATCGAGACTCTCCATCTTGATACAAGTAGCGAGTCTAAATACGTAATACTTAATTAAATTGGGGCGAACGACGGGGCTCGAACCCGCGACAACTAGATTCACAGACTAGGGCTCTACCAGCTGAGCTACGTCCGCCATGGTTTGCTTCGCAAAAATTAAAAATGCAAAATGGAGAATGAAAAATGGTGGATTATAGTATCCGCTCTTTTGTCTTCTCTACTTTGTCTTTTGAATTTATAACAAAATCCCTTCGGACATCACCGAAGTGGAGGTAGTATAAAGAGTCAAAATAAAAAGCAAGCCCTTTATTATATGCTTGCTCTCATCGACGAATGAATGCAAAATATCCTATTGCAACGTCCCTGCTATTTCACCACCCATAGTATTATCTATCTGACGCTCAAAACTGTAGAGCTCATCATAGAGTTTTTTTGCAGTATCTGGATCATTGTTTGCGACATATTCCTGAATAGTTCTGAGAATCTCATCAGGTTCACGTCCAGCATAATATTTATCTGCTACCCTGTCTATATCGTCTGCCTCTCCTGCCTGTGAGATAGTTGCAGCAATAGGGATAGATGAAATATTTGCCTGAAGTCCAGATGGAGACGGCACGAAAAATAGAACACTAACGAGCATCATCATCAGCATACTGCCTGAGAGGGCGAGCATGAGAAATATATTTTTTTGTTGCATATGTATTTATTCTACCATATCCGGAGTTGAAAAGTCAAATTTATTACAAAAGTTTTTAGTGTAGAGTTTAGAGTTTTAAGTCAGAAATATTTTTTTAAGACTATTTTCTCTCCTAAATTTTGATAAAAAAAATAAAACAATATAATAACTGCAAACTCCATCTATGTCAAAGTCTCACAGCTACCGCGATCTCATCGTCTGGAAAAAATCTATAGGACTCGTCACTGAAATCTATTGAATAACAAAAATATTCCCTAAAGATGATATGTTCTGACTCACTTCCCAAATACGCCGTGCAGCTGTATCAATCCCTTCAAATATAGCCGAATGACAATCTAGAAATTGAAGCAATGAATTTCTCCACTTTCTATGAATCGCTGAAGGCTCTCTGGCAGAACTAGAAACTCAAATTATTATTGCAAACAATGTAGTGTATTTAGAGGATAAAAAGAAAAACGAACTCATCGAAAAAACAGAGGAAATACGGCGAATTTTATTTGCTCTCAAAAAATCTCTTCGTGCACCGATAACTCCAAACTCTAAACTTAAAACTTAAAACTAACAATTATGCGTCGACATGAGTTTTTTTTCTGACTGGTTCGTATCCCTCTCGACTTCTTCCTGGTCATCGGAGCATTTTTGATCGCGCGTGAAATTCGTATCACTACTGATCTCATCCCTGGTATCCATCTCCCCTATCGGACAATCGACTTACCGTATCTCATCGGAGTAGCTATGATGAGTTATTCCATCATCGCAATTATTTTTTCTTTTCAAAAGCTCTATGCTCTTGAGAAAATATCAGGCATTATCGAAGAAGTGTTCACGATAATCAAATCAGTATTTGTGAGTTTCTTTATCATGATAGGCCTCCTCTATCTCACCAATGGTTTTCCTTATGAGACTATTTTGATCCCACGTCTTATCTTGATATACGCTTTTTTATTCTCGATGATCTGAATCATATTTGGACGAATATGTATCCGATGGATCAGGATGTACGGGTTCAATCATGGATGGTTTCAAAAAAAGAGAATACTCCTCATCATGAATCATAGTGAGCCTCATCTGGAGAAGTCTCTTATGTACCAATACCATATTACGGTCGTAGGATATCTCGCTCATTTTAGTCAAAAAAGTCACTTCAAATATCTCGGTACGATTGGCCAACATGTCGAGGTCATAGTAGGAGAAGACATAGACGAGGTTATCATCCTCTCTCACGAACTTCCCTACGAGCTCAAGAAAATACTCTTTGAATACTGCCAAATCAATGGTGTCACTTATAGGTATATAGGAAATCTCTACGAAACATCAAAAAACAATGCTCATATAGATTTTCTCTGACGTATTCCTCTCGTAGAAATCCGAACTATCGGTATCACTGCATGGGGCCGTGTTGTGAAACGTGTCTTTGACCTCACTCTCTGAACTATTCTCTTTCTGATTTTTATACCAATATGGATAGTCTTGAGTTTTGTTATTGTCCTCGAATCTCCCGGATTCCCTTTCTATATTAGCTCTCGGGTCGGACGTGGTGGCAGGAAATTTTCTATGATAAAATTTCGCTCTATGAATCACGATGCTGAATCTCAGAAATCACGCATGACAAATGAGCGGGGCGATGGACCACTTTTCAAGCTCACAGATGATCCCCGTATCACAAAATTTGGAAAATGGATTCGTCGTTGGTCTATCGATGAAATCCCTCAGGTTATCAATGTCATCCGTGGAGACATGAGCTTTATCGGACCGCGGCCACATCTTCCCGATGAAGTACAAAAATATTCAGAAAAACAACGACAAGTCTTCACGATAAAACCAGGCATTACTGGTATGGCTCAAGTCTATGGACGAGATAAAAATTCGTTTGACCGGGAAATAGAGCTCGATCTCTTCTATATAGAGAACTGGAGTCTGCTCCTCGATACAAAAATACTCCTCATGACATTTCGGGCTGTATTTCAGGGGAAATAAAAAAACACTCTATCAAGACTTTTGAAAAAAAGTATGGACGCCATTGGGATATAACTCTTGAGGCGATTATTGCTTCCCTCGAACATATAGATACATTTTTGACGACCTCAAAAGCAGAAAAAATATTGTCTTATCATGATGCAGATAAGCACATCATCAAGTGCGAATTCCGTGTTGTCGGGACGAATGAATCTGCTCATAGCTCAGGAAATCGATATATCATCTATCTCGATGAAAAATTGTGTGAGTGCCATATACTCCTTCTCTATTCCAAAGATGACTACACGGGTCAGGAGACTGCATGGTGGAAAAATCAAATTCGGGAGAACTATCCTGATATCAGAAAAATATTTTCTGGGTTATAAAAGAGCGATAAATTTGACAATAAAACTTGTCTCACGAAAATAATCCCTATAATCCAAAAGTCTTATGCACGAAGGAAGTCGCACACCCTGATCGCAACGTCCAAAGCCTCTCACAAAAAAACAGCTCAGAGAGCTCCAGGCGAGACTTGAGTGAGCCAGTGAGCGGATAGAGGAAATTCGTGAATTGGAGGAACGAGAGAAAAGTTGAAAGAGTATTAGAGGTCCAGAGTGGATGTAAATTTTATTAAAAAGGATAAATTGTGGAATTTTATCAATAGAAATCCATCATTCTGAATTTTTGATTATTTATTTTTCATTTACGAAGCTCTGCTTCGTTATGTGTAGCCGTAGTTCAGCTGGAAGAACGCTTCCCTGCGAAGGAAGAGGTCAGAGGTTCGAGCCCTCTCGGTTACACCATTTACATAGAATCTGCGATGAAGGAGGGAGAAATTTATTTTTATTTTGAAATATTTTTCATTTCTCTATAATCGCAGAGCAAAATAATATGCCACCATAGCTCAGCTGGTAGAGCGACGGTCTTGTAAACCGTAGGTCGTCGGTTCAAACCCGACTGGTGGCTCCATATTTCGCCTCTGGCGAAATAGTATCAAACACTAAGAGAGAAGAACAAGGAAAGGATTTCTAAAATAATCCATTCTTCGTTTTTAGCCTTTTGGAATTAGTTTTTGCGAGTTTTGCTCACATGGGTCGGTTCCAGAGCGGTCAAACGGGGAGGACTGTAAATCCTTTGCTTCGGCTTCAGTGGTTCGAATCCACTCCGGCCCACCAAAATTCGACATATAATTTATCCTACCATCACTGGTGGGATTTTTTTGAAGACTATCGTAAACTAATGTTCTATAAGTACGTACTGATAATCAAATTTAATTGAGATACTAATTATCACTCAAAACATCCGAAAAATCATCATATTTTCCATCTCTGAGATACTCATGAAGTGCGTTGCGCGTAGCCAGAAGGGCCAAGACTTGTGCTCGTTTTCGGCGTGGTGAAACCGTGATGCCTGTGTCACGAATAATTGTGTCTTGATTCCATGAAAAAAGTGTCTCAAAATCCACTCATTGAACCAAGTCGCCAAACAACCCTGAACAAGCTATCGTGATCATCGATGCTTGACCGGTAAAAGACCATTTTTTTATTTTCTCTCCTTCTATGAGGAGAAAAACCTCTACATCATCACCACAAACACGATTATGCTCTTTGTGTTGGATAGTCGCATCAGCTATTTCCTCCATATGCTGTGGATTTGTTCCGTAAAAATGTATAGTTTCCGATTGCATGAATAAATTATGTTATGAATATCTATTGTGTCAATACTTTCTCACGCCTGATTATACCCCTGGAAAATTGATAACAAAAGAAATATAGGGTAATCTAGAGACATGACTGAGACCGAATTTACACCCGAAACAGGAGAGGCAGACGTTTCTGCATACGAAAATACTGATTTATCTCAGCTCAACGTATCTAGTGATGAGCTCCCTCCTACAGAAAAAAAACTCGAGAATACACTTATTCGTGTCGTATTTTTTGGGAGAATTGCTGCATGGATAAGCATATTTATCTTCATCTCTGCTGGTCTCTATGGGTGGACTCGGAACCAATCACAAAACAGCTGGCTCATGAGCCTCGAGATGAATACTTCTGGTACACCACTCTGTACATGGATGAATCACGGCTACGATACAAATCTCAGAAATGATACCGTATTTCGTGATTTCCTCATATCAAAGTGAAAGCAATCCTACATAGATCTCCTCGATAAAGGTCATTGTCTCGCTCCCGATACTATAGCTGGCTGGCTCGATATACAAAAGTCTTTTACATCAGATGAGCTCAAAAAAGCATACGAGTCTGTCATTCCAAAGAAATTTCTCGGAACAACTATCACATCATCTCCTGAACTCGATGTCATATCAAAAAATGCGCCTGAGCACCGTATGCAACATGACGTAATACTACAACTCCTCACTGACACAGCTATTAGTCTCAGCGATTCTACCTCTCGTATAATCTGCAATGAGGTACGATTTTTTGAACTGACTGCTGATGTCCACTGTGATGTCACTACTCGGCCTCCTACTCAGCCTCGGTCAAAGGCAATTGCATTTATGAAAGAACTCAGCAATAAAGGCACTGTTCTCATCACATACCCGAATTCTCTCGATATGACTATAGAGGAAAAGACAAACCTCCTCAAAACCAGTTTTACCGTCAAGATGACCTTTATACCAGGACGCTACGAAGCAAGCACTATCCAAAAACTCACCTATGACAAACGCTAATCCTATCATCTCACTCCGAAACAATGCCATATTGTGGATATCTATTACTGTGATATCACTTTTAGGTGCTTGGTGGATTCATGGATTTTTTAGCGATTCAGGCTCAGCTACGCTCAATAATGTCAGTACACTCAATAATACTATCAAGCTCATACAGGAAGAAGGTATCATATCAGAAAAAAACTGGGACGAGCTCTCAGCTGAAGAAAAAAAGGATGAACGATGGTCAACTATGACGAAACTCGTCCCAACACTCCAAAAGTTGGTTGGTGTCGGTACTCTTTCCGCTGGTAAAAATATCATCACCATGAAGACTATTAGTCAAAAAGTTGGTGGTGGAAAATACATAAACTGGCTCGAAAAATCATGGACCGGTGAAGCTCAAACTGAGCTCACTCAGACACAGGCAGATATCGCGGAGATCATCCCCGTTTTTGCTGGAATATCAGAAGTGACGAGTACCGCGAGTATCGGTTGAAAAATCACTCTCAAATCTCTCATAGAATACATACAGAGTAATATCGTTGACCAATACAATCTCTCAAATGCTCTCGGGCAAATAGGTATCAATACAGTGAAGTTTCTCGCAGATGCTGGAGACATAGGTGTATACGAAGTTCCTCTCCAGTTTGAAAAGGTACCAAGTGAAAATATCGTGAACCTCCTCCAATTCCTCGGAAAAACCGGTGGCGTCCGTGTCACAGAATCAGGGAAAAACATCACTATAGAACATCTCCTCTCACGCCCAATAAAAAACACACTCCAAAACGAATCAACTCTCAAAAATCTCCTCATCACAGTAAAGGATATGAGCATAACTCCTACTCGAGTCGAGTGAAAAACAGAATCAAGTAGCGTCAATACGCGAAATCGTGATAATTGGGACGTACGTATGACGCTCCAGTTCTATATTCGTGGTGCGAGCCGTGATCACATCGCCACTCTCGATACGACTATTACTACCCTTCTTGATAAAAATAATCGATCTGGTTCTCTCATCGGAAAAGGAAACGAACTTTTAAAAATATGCAATAACTGTCCTGAAGCTCCTCAGATAAAAGATATCATATCACTCTTGACCAATGCTCGAGCAGCCTACGATAGTATCCTGGTACAAGAAAAAAATCCAAAAAACTCTTTTACTCCTATAGAAATACTCTCGCATAGGACTGATCTGATGACCACTGTCGAGACACTCCAAAAGAAACTCCAGTCTCTTACCTCCATTATTGCTCCCGTAAAATAATATGTCTAATCTCGAAATACTAAAACAGGCAATATTCACGGGTGAAGATCCGGCAAAGATTTGTGATCTCATGATAATCGTCGCTATTGAAGCAAAAGCATCAGACATACATCTCGAGCCTCTCAATGATAAAGTACGTCTCCGTTATCGTACAGATGGCGTTTTATCGGAAATACTCGAGTATCCTTCTACGAACCATCCACAGATTGTCGCACGTTACAAGATCCTCGGTAACCTCAAGATGGATGAAACTCGAAAACCACAGGATGGACGTATATCTCATGAAGTAGGAGATAAGGCATTTGATCTGCGTCTCTCGACACTCCCTACGGTTCATGGAGAAAAGATAGTGATGCGTATCGTCGATAAGACCAAAAAAATACCCGATCTCGAAAAGCTCTGACTCGAAGGACAAAACTCAGAAATAATCATGAGAGCCATAGCGCAACCAAACGGTATCATCCTCAACTCTGGTCCTACTGGTTCCGGTAAATCAACAACATTGTATGCCATCATGAAAAAGCTGAATCAACCAAAGGTAAATATCATGACATTTGAAGATCCAGTAGAAATCGTCCTGGACGGTCTCAATCAGAGTCAAGTATTCCCAGATATTGGTTATACGTTTGCTTCTGGTCTCCGTACCGCTCTTCGTCAGGATCCTGATATCATGATGGTGGGGGAAATCCGAGACCAAGAAACTGCTGATATCGCTATTGAAGCGTCTCTCACAGGTCACCTCGTACTCTCTACCATCCATACCAACTCAGCAGCTGAGACACTCACACGTCTCATCAACCTCGGTATCAAAACCTTTCTCCTGCCTGCTACTATCAATGCTATTATCGCTCAGCGTCTCGTTCGTCGTATCAACAAGGATAAAGCAAAACGTATCAGCTTTTCTGAGCTTGATATCAATCTCCAACAGCGCGTCAAAAATGTCATCGCATCAACACCACAAGCAGAAATCAAGGCACGTCTCTCAGAAGAAATCATGCGAAGTCCAGGTTTTCTCGTTCCAGACCTCACAAAAGTATCAAACCCTGATCAAGCCTATGAGGGACGAATAGCTCTCTACGAGGTTATGGAAATCACAGGAGGTATCAAGGACATGATCCTAAAAGAATCGTCTGCGCGTGATATATTCAATGCCGCTGTGCGAGATGGTATGATATCACTCGAACAAGATGGGATCATACGCGCTCTCCAGGGCGTTACGACGCTCGACGAAGTCTACGGCGCTGTCAGAATGGAAACATAGAAATAGATAACTGTACCTCTCTCTACATTATTAAAATATGACTAATAATATCATCATCCTCTCAGAAAAATTTGAAACACCAAAAAATATCAAACAAAAATCATGGTGGGAAGCCATCAATGATGCTCTTATTACCAATCAAAAAGTAAAACTCAAGGATAAGGTCACTTTTTATCGTCTTCTTGCGACCATGGTCAATGCTGGTCTCACTGTTCTTCAGGCTATCAAGGTATTACACAATGAACAAAAAAACCCAGTCATGAAAAAGGTTCAGGAAGCCATGATTCGTGATATTCAATCCGGACACAGCCTCTCTGCAACATTTCGACTTTTTCCAAAGAGCTTTTCTGATTCTGAAATCGCTATGGTCGAGTCAGGAGAAAAAACAGGAAAACTCAATGTCGCACTGCTCCAGCTTGCCACGCAGATCGAGAAACTCTCTTCCCTCTCAAAGAAACTCATAGGAGCGCTCATATACCCCTCTCTCATCGTGGTCGTGATGATAGGCGTCGTCTTTGTCCTCATGTGGCAAGTTGTTCCAAAACTTATTGGAATTTTTACCGACTTTGGAGGATTACCTCCTGCGACACAGATGCTCATCAATACGAGTGAATTTATACAGAGCTATTGGTATCTCTTTTTTATCATACCTTTTTTACTTACCTCTTCACTCACTGCATGGAGAAAGACAGAACATGGCCTCTATATCACCGACAGTATCCTCCTGAAAACTCCGGGTATAGGAACACTGCTACAAAAAATCATCATCTCACGATTTGCACGACTCCTCTCCAGTCTCATGAGTAGTGGCGTCTCTATCGTCGAATGTCTCCGAATAATCTCTGGAGCTCTCGGAAATGAAGTCTACCGGCAGCGTATCCTCCTCCTCCGTGACGATGTCACTCGTGGTGTCACTATGGGTGATTCACTCGAAGATGATCCACTTTTCCCTGATATGGTCACACAGATGATCAAGGTAGGTGAAGAGACGGCAAAGATCGACTCTATCATCATCAAAGTCGCTGATTTCTATGATGAAGAAGTTGACGGAGCTGTGAGCGCTATCAATAAAATCATTGAGCCAGTTATTATCGTCACTATGGCTATATTCGTTGGTTTTATCGCCTATGCTATCATGACTCCCATCATGCAGCTCTCAGACGTGATTAGTCAGCAGTAGGTTTTTTCTTTTTCGCGGCTGCTTGGGCACGAGCCTCATGTTCCTTGAGTCATACACTGATTGGCCAGACATAGTGAATACGGATTCTATTGTGCTCTAGCTGGTTGATATACTCATCTAGGAAATCATCGTCTACTTCCTCAATAGTTAAATTTTTCTCTCCTTTCAAATTAATAAGAATGTCTAGAGCTGATTTATTTCCATCCTGTTTAGTTGTACCGTGGAGAATAGGGGAACGACTCAAGTCTCCAGAATATTTTTCAAGTCCAAGAGTAATCAATATTCGCTTTCTGAGAATATATCGTGCACGTGGTGATTGTCTCAGATCATGTATACTTTGAATCATATTTTCTGCGCTTTCATTTCCTGCTTCTTCAGATACTTCTCCATTGATATGGAGCTGATCTCGTCGGTAACAGAGTTCTGCATGTGGATATTTTATTAAAAACTCTTTAATGGTCTCCTGAGATGCGCGTTCTTGAAGCATCTTTGGAGTTTCATCAGCTGGAAATTTTGATGACCAAATACCATGACTCTGCTCATGTGGTCAGTAGTCAACCAACCGAGCTTGTCCATTGCTTAATAAGGTATTATACGCTTCTGCTCCTTTTTGTACCACTGTATTGAAACTTACTTCCCTCTTTACCATTCTTTTTCTTTCACGATTATCAGTTGTAAAGAATTGAGCTATATGAGCAAAGGCTTCTGCGATTTCCGCGTAGCATTTTTCTATTGCTGGTGTGAGATGACCTTTTTCTTCAGCTCTTACTTCATAAGTAGTACAGATTTTCGTGGTATAGAAAATGTGAATCTTTGCAGCAGTATGTCTCCAGATAACGCCTACCGACATAGAGGAAGGTATGCTCCAGCCAAAAACTCTCATCTCTTCACGGAGTTTTGCTGTTTGAGCCTCAAAATCACCAATTTCTTTATCCTCCAGTCGAAATCATCTGGCAAAATCCAGAAGAGGAACAAACTGGTGACGTACTTTCTCGTATTCTGCATCATCTTTTTGTCTTTGCCCTGCATTCTGTTTTTCTTGGATTTTTGCTTGAGATTTTTGACGAAGAATCAGTGCTATAGCGTAGAGTGCGTTTTTTACATCGGCATCCGGCATTACTGGAGTTATGGAATCATCTTCATGGATAGTCCAAGTCTTGTGTTCTGGGAGTAATGTAGCTGCATCATCTCAAAGAGTTTCGCCTATATCTGCATCTGACAGAGTGATAACGATATCCCCGCCCCCATGATCTTCTCTTTGGGTATATTGATCTCCCCTCTCACCAAGTACTATTGCTGTTGCTGTGAGACTTACACCGACAGGATCAGACACGATAATTCTCTCCACTTTTGCAGCTACAATAGGAAAAACTCCTCATGCCGTTGATGGTTTCAGAGGAACAGCTGACTCACGCTGTGCATGCCGGGCTAGTTGACTTTTCTCTGCTTCCTTTTTTTCCTCTTCAGTTGGTTCTGCTTTCGCATAAAAAGATTCTTTTAATTCCAATCTTTGGCCGTGCCCCACAAAAACATGAGTCGATGGAAGTACAATGGTCAAACAATAGGTAAAAGTTCCATGCACAGATTGTCATAGTACTCTTTCTATTGAATTATCTTGGCCAATAGTAACATCGATTTTTTCAGCATTTTTTGCTTTCGGAAGAGTACGCTCAAATCTAATCTGTGTGCCTACAGGGAGATCATTCAGGGACATTAAATTGAGACTCTTCAGTTGTGGCTTATCTCCTTCAGAATTCTTGATAAACATCGAGGATTTCTCTGGTATTTCAAGAAAGATTTTTGCTGGTTCT
>Ga0209702_10004150_pt1 | contig 21565 bp, 18 predicted proteins | sample FRY01_FD_187210 | JGI IMG/M metagenome (GOLD analysis project Ga0209702, IMG submission 187210) | Freshwater microbial communities from Lake Fryxell liftoff mats and glacier meltwater in Antarctica - FRY-01 (SPAdes) (version 2) | ecosystem: Environmental > Aquatic > Freshwater > Ice > Glacier... | reverse complement strand
ATAAAGAAAACCAACCCAACAGAAGCACTTGACGTAGATGGTAATGTGCGAGTAAATAGAGGTGCTTCAGGAGGAATAGGAGCAATATTAACTCTATCGAATAATATTGAAAGTACAAACGCCTACACAGGAATTAATTTTGTAAACGTTAACAGTGCTAATCTATTTAGAAAAGCGGGAATATTTTTTCAAAACGAAGGGGTTGGTAACGGAGATGGCAGTATAATTTTTGCACAAAGGTCAAGCTTTAGTTCGGCTAATGCAACACCATCGGATGCAGCTATGACAATAAAAAGCACTAAAAACGTAGGAATAGGAACAACAACGCCAACAGCAACTCTGCACATAAAAGCAGGAACAGCAACAGCAGGTACATCCCCTTTGAAGTTGACGAGTGGAACTTTGATGACAACTCCAGAAGCAGGAACACTTGAATACCTATCAAATCAATTTTATATTAGAGGAAGTGATGGATTAAATGTAGCCACACAAGTAACAACTCCTTTAGTAATAGGTGGCACGGCAGCAGATTCAAAAGTTACCTACAAATCAACAACGGGAGTAGGAACTCCAACTGGTATCGCTCATCAATTTGTTGGTGGTACAGATGGAGCAACGGTTGGATTGACTGTTTTGAATAACGGCTTCGTAGGTATAAACAAAACCAACCCAACAGAAGCACTAGACGTTGTAGGGAATTTAAGATTAAACAATATATCTACAGGAATAGGAGAAGTTGGATTAAGAATTTCAAAAGGTATTGATGCAACAGCAGTAAATAGGGTTGCAAAAATAATTTTAGGGTCTAGCGCTTCGAATTTAGGAAATAATTGGGAGATAAAACACGCTTCTGATGAAGCGTTTTACAATAACGGAACATTATCTTTTAACCACAATCAAGGAGGAACTTTTACAAATAGATTTTCTATAAAATCATCTGGACAAGTAGGCATAGGACAAACAACGCCAACAGCAACTCTGCACATAAAAGCAGGAACAGCAACAGCAGGTACAGCTCCTTTGAAACTTACTAGCGGAACAGTTAACACCACAGCCGAAACAGGAGCAATAGAATATAATAATGAGAGTCTATCATTTGTACGAAAAGCAAGTTTAAGAGAGTTAGTACATACAGGCGGAAAAGGAAGTGTTACTTTGACAGCAGATATAACAACTGTTGTAGATGCAAGAGCGTTGACTACTTCAATAATAATGTTGACAGCTACTAATTTAGACGGTGCTGAAAAACATGCTTTTATAGACACGAAATACGATGGTAGTTTTGACATCAATGTTGTAAACGCATATGTTGGCGGAGAAACTTTTGATTATTTAATAATAAATTAATATAAAAATGGAAACAAAAAAAATTAATGACAGCACAATCGCCATCAAAAAAACAGGTAGCGAAGATTTTGTAAATTACGACTTTGAGTTTTTAACAACTCAAAAAGTAGCGGTGGCTAACGATTTAGCTAACATGATATCACGGCACATTAGTGAGATAGAAATAGCACAAGCAAATGTAGATGAGGTAGATTTGTTTTTAGCTGAATGTTTAAAATTAGAAATCAATTAAATATAACAAAATGAACAATCAAGAAAGTGTAAATATTTTAATTCAGGTAGCAAATTTAGCACAATCAAAAGGGTTACTAACTTTAGACGAAGCGGTTATAGTTGCTGAAGCAATACAAGCGTTAAATAAAAAAGAAGTAGTAGAGACACCTGTAGAGGATAAAGTTTTAAAAAAATAGACAATGGGAAGCATCGACAGTAAGTTATCAAAGTGGATTAGTAGAAAATTATTAGTTTTTGCAATCGCAACAATAGCTTTATTTGCAGGAAAATTAGATAGTAGCGATTGGGCTTATTTAGCAATAGCATATATAGCAATACAAGGAATGATTGACGCAAAAAGTGTAATTCAAAACTTCAAGAAAAATGAGTAATATTTTAGAAGTTAAAGAGAGGTTATCTAGAGTTGAAGAACATCAAAGACTATTGGTGAAAGCTCAAAAAGAGGACACGTTCGCTATTATGAGTACTATAAAAGACATTAAACACGCACTTATGGGCAATGAATTAAACGGCTATCAAGGTATGGTTTCAGATTTAGAAGCAATAAGAGAAGATATTAGATTATCAAACAAACGTATTACTGATTTAGAAGATAACAAGAACAGGAATGCTTGGGTATCGAATTTAGTAACAGCAGTTGTAACAGGGAGTTTTGTAGCATTGGCAACTTTAGGATTGAAGAAATAATGGATAATATAACTTTAGATAGAATTAAAACATTACACCCTAAAATAAGGAAGGAGATAAATAGTTTATATGTTAAAGCAAATAACAGACTCGGAAAAGGAGTTAGACTTAGGTTTTCATATACATTTAGAACACCCGAAGAACAAGATGAATTATTTAAGAAAAAACCAAAAGTTACAAACGCTAGAGCATGGCAGTCAATTCATAATTACGGATTAGCTTTTGATGTTGTGTTATTATATGACAATGATGGAGACAGCAAGTTTGAAGAGGCAAGTTGGGATATGAGAAAAGATGGAGATAAAGATGGATTGGCTGATTGGTTAGAGATTACAAAAGTTTTCACATCTAATGGATATACTAACGGATTTATATCTAACAATAAGAAATGGGATTTTCCACATTTTCAAAAAGACTTTGGATTGTCTTGGAAACAAATGAAAGAGAAAATAGACACAGGCGATTATAAAATAGAAAACATTAATGGTAAAATTTATAAATACATAAATATATAAAAATGGCTAGAATAAAAACATATATAGTAGATAATCTTATATCTGATAACGATATTGTAATAGGGTCTGATGGGGAAAGCTCTGGTAGTACTAGAAATTTTACAGTTGGTAATTTAAGAACTCATATAAATTCAGGGTTAGCACCTTTGGTTGGTGGTACTTTAAAGATAACAACAATTACAGATTCATCTCTAACACTTTTAACTCCCCACGCATATTTTAATGCTTTGGTTATTCCTTTAGAAGTTCAAGAGTACGAAATTGTATTTTTAATACTAAATGGGATAACTTATATTTTTAGAAAGAATGACGCTTTTTATGGTGTAGGACAAACAGAAGTATTTGAATCCGATTTCACTAAAGTTGATTTTTCTATTGTTCAGAATTTTGAAGGACTGACATCTAATACTCTAACAATAGTTGAAACTGATAAAGTATTTAATGTAGAGGTAAAAGAAAATTTACAAAATTTAGATGTATCAGGAAATAATATATATAAAGGATTTGATACTTTTACTAAAAAACACGAAATGAAACCTTTAATAGGTGGAGGTATTAAAATACATAATAATGAAAATGATATTGGGATTGATGTAGCGTTTTCTTCTGATACAACAGGACAAGCTATTTATGATTCTTATATTTCAAATGAGCATAGACTTAATGGGATAAAAGCAGGAGGAGGAATAACTGTAACTAAAGAGAATAGAGATATTATTATAGCTTTAACTCCAACAGATTTATTAACACCAAGAGGGGTTCTTCAAACATCTTTATTTGACTCTATATTAGATACCTCATTTGTTAATGGTGGAGAGTCTTTTCTTTATGGTGGGAATGAGTATTCTTCTTTTAGAATTAAATTTTCAGAGGCAATTACATTAAATTTAGATAATAATAAATATTTCTTTTGGTATTATGAATATCCAAACATGATAGCGATGCCTACTATTATTCCAATTAAAAACGCACAACTAACTGTAATAAATGGAGATACAGTCAATGCCTCTATATCGTTAGGTACTATGACAACTCCTGCATTTCCTTTTGGTTGGATAACTATTGGATTTACTCATGGAGTGGTTAATGGATTTAGTGGTAATATTCCATTAAACCTTCATAGAATATATTTTACGGTTGCAACATAGTTTTAAAAATAATAATTAAAATAAAATAAAAATGAATTTAATAAGAAAAATATCAATAGGTAATGATTTAAAGACAGCAATGCATTACCAAGTAGGAGATAAAATTTCAGATATTATACAAGTAGGAGAATATTTTGATGTGTATAAAATAGATGGAGATGTAAAAATAAAGTGGAAGTCTTTTAGGAGTAATATAGTATCTCATATAGAATACAATACAAACGAGTAATATGAGAAGTCCTTTACATTTCTTGATAAGACCTAAAAATGGTCAAGAGTATGTTCAAGAAAACAAAGATGGATTAATATTAACTACATCTATTGAAGACCATGTTTTTACTCAAAGGTTGGCTTATGTAGAGAAAACCCCTATTGGTTATATTGGGGAGATTAAAGAGGGGGATACAATAGTTGTTCATCATAATACATTTAGAACACAATATGATAATCAAGGATTCCCAAGACCTTCTATGTATCATATACAAGACGATTTATATTTTATTGAACATGAATTAGTGTATGCTATTGTAAAAGATAATGGAGATATTTTACCTATACATAATTACGTTTTAGTAACTCCAATAATTGAAGATTCTAAATTTGAAGGCAAAAAAGCAATGGATAATATTGCTACTGTTGCATATTCATCTAATAGTATGATTAATGAACAAAATATTTGTAAGGGGGATATTATTGCTATGAAAGCAGATAGCGAATATGAGTTCAACATTAATGGCGAGAAATTGTACCTACTTAAAGGCACAAGAATACTATTTAAAATTGAAAGGACTAAGTAAAGATATAGAAGAGGCAGTTGATATTGTTATTGAGGGATTAGAATATCCTATTGATACATCAACTATAGACTCGGATAAATTAAAGAGTGTTGTTAGAGCTAAAACAGATTCTTTTAAATATTCTAAAGAACTTATTTTAAAATGGCAAAATTCAGATAACTCGCCATCAGATGAGAAATTAAGGAAATATGTTTTAAGACTTGTAGAAGCTGGAGATATGTCTTTAAAAGTATTAAGGTCTGCTTTAAGGGAAAAGATTGATTATAAAGAATTAGACCCTTCAAAACACCATTTAGCAATATCAGCTAAGCCAATTATACACCAAGCCATAACAGAAATAGACGCTTCGTTAATTGAACTTCGGTTACAATTAGATGCTGATAATATAAATTTAAAAGATAATGAGTTTAAAAGAGGGTATCCTGAAAAATTTGCCAATCAAGAGTTCTACCCATTAAAGAATTATTTTAAGCAATGGAGAGGCGAGGATAAAGATACTATTAATATATGTCCTTTTGGTACACTTGGGGATTATCTTCTCTTAGATGGGCTTAAAATCGTTTTACCCTCTATTCCTAAAGATAAAAGTAAAATTTTATTTTCTAAAGAAAAAGTATTTAATCAGTATTGGAGGAGAACGGAAATGCCTTTTGGCTTGACTCCTGATACAGAAGAAGCCTTTGCTGAATATATTGTAGAGGAGTTTAGAAGAAGAAGAGAGGGGATTTGGTTTATGAATAATGGGAAACCTGAATTTCTAACAGGAACACATTATTTTTCTATGCAATGGGGAAAGATGGAGGATAACGGAGGTTATATGGATTTTAGATATGCTCAAAGAGATATGTTTTATCATACAGAGGCTTGTGTTATTGATGATAGATGTTTAGGGCAAGACTTTGTTAAGAGTAGGAGAACAGGATTTACTTATGAGAAGATATGGAGAATGTTAAACGATTCTACATCAACATCAAATGCAAGACTAGGTATAACGTCTAAATCTGATAATGATGCAAGTATGGCTTTCTCTAAATTCTCTTATGGTTACTTAAATTTACCTTTTTTCTTTAAGCCTATTGTTAAGGGGGCAGAAGATTCTAACAAGTTTCTAGAGTTTGCCAAACCAAGCGATAGAAGTAAGATGGCAAAGAAAAAGAAAGATACAAACACAGACGATTACTTAAATACTGTAATTGATTATATGCCTACGAAAGATGATGCTTATGATGGTCAAAAGATGTTTAGGTATCTTGGAGATGAAGCGTCAAAATGGCAAAGACCCTCTAACTTTGAAAAACATTGGGGTCAAATTTCCCCTACATTTGATGAAGGAGGTATGATTGTTGGAAAAGCATTTGTCGGTTCTACCGTTAACGCTATGAATAAAGGTGGTGCAGAGTTTAAGAAACTATATTTATCATCGCAAGTAAATAAAAGAGACAATACTACAGAAAGAACTCCTAGTGGATTATATTCTTATTTTTTACCAGCACATAAAAACATGACAGAGTTTACAGATAAATTTGGAGTTTGTCACGAGGTTGTAGAAAAAGGACAATTTTTTGTAAATAATAAAGGGCAAAAGAAATATATAGGTAGTGTTCAATTTCTAGAAGCTAGAAGAAAGAGTAAAAGAAAAGAAAGCGATGTTGCTTATAATGAAGAATTAAGAGCATTCCCAATGACTATAGATGAGGCGTTTAGAGATGAATTGGTAAAGGCTTTGTTTAATACAGAAAGGATATATGAGCAAGTAAAATTTAATGATGATTCTGGAACTTCAGAAACATTAACTCAAGGAGGATTTCATTGGAAAGATGGGATTCCTGATACAGAGGTTATTTGGACTCCTAATAGAGATGGTAGATTTTTAGTGTCTTGGATACCAAACAAAGAAATGACTAATAGAAATGAGCTTCGTTTAGGATTTGGAGGTTATAGTAAATTTCCTCTTAATGATGATTTAGGTGCTTTTGGTTGTGACCCTTATGATATTTCAGGAACTGTTGAAGGAGTAATGACAGATGGCAGTTATAATGAAGAAACAAGTAGAGCTTCTAAAGGGTCTTTACATGGATTAACTTCCTTTACTTTAGGAGATGCTCCTAGTAATTTGTTTTTTTTAGAGTACGTTGCAAGACCTAAAACAGCAGAAATGTTTTTTGAAGATGTATTAATGGCTTGTGTTTTCTATGGTATGCCTATTTTAATTGAGAATAATAAACCACGTTTACTATACCATTTTAAGAACAGAGGATATCGTAACTTTGCAATTACAAGATTTGATAAAGCATCTAACCGATTATCGCCTACGGAAAAGGAAATTGGGGGTGTTCCAAACTCATCTGAAGATATGAAACAAATACATGCTTCTGCAATAGAGGCGTATATAGATAAATATGTAGGTATAAATAAAGAAACAGAGGAATGTGGTAGTATGCCATTTAATATGACTCTTTATGATTGGGTGAAATTTGATATAAATAACAGAACTAAATTTGATGCTGCTATTAGTTCGGGATTAGCAATTATGGCAGTTAATAGGAAGTTGTATAAAATTAATGTAGAATTTAAACCTATTGTAGTTAATATGAAAACGTATAGAAACAAGTAAAAACAAATGAAAGGATTTAGTAAACCAGTTGAGATTTCTATTAAGTATAAGGGATTTCCAAATCAAAATGATGCTTTTGAAACCCAAAAACTATTAGATTATGGGCTTCAAGTAGGCGAGGCTATTCAGTATGAATGGTTTAAGAAGCAAGGACAATCTTGTAAATACTTTGATAATAGAAGCGAATTTCATAAAAGAAGATTGTACGCTAATGGAATACAACCTTTAGGGAAATATAAAGAGTTTATGGCTATCAATGGAGATATGTCATACTTAAATTTAGATTGGAATATTATTCCTGTTATTCCTAAATTCTGTGATATAGTTTCTAACGGATTGTCTAATAGAGATTATTCTATAAAGGCTTTCTCTATTGACCCTGTATCTACAGATAATAGGATAAAGTATAGACAAATGGTAGAGAAGGATATGAGAACTAAAGATATTCTTCTTGCTGCTAAAGAGCATTTAGGAATAGATGCCTTTTCTGTACCTCAAGATAAACTACCTGAATCTCCACAAGAATTAGAGTTACACATGCAGTTAGATTACAAACCTTCTATAGAAATATCTCAAGAATTAGCAATAGAGGCTGTAAGACAAGAAAATGATTATAAAGATACAATAGAAACAAGAATAGTTAGGGATTTAGTAGAGATTGGTATTGGTGCTGTAAAGCATAGATATATACCTACAGACGGTATTAAGTTAGAATATGTTGACCCTGCAAATCTTATTTGGTCATATACAGAAGACCCTTATTTTAGAGATTGTTTTTATTATGGAGAATATAAGAATGTAAATATGTCAGAGGTTTATAAGGAGTTTCCTAATATGAATCCTGAAGAAAGAGAGAGAATAGAGAGTATTGGCTCTTCTTGGAATAGTTATTATGGAATTAGTAGTAATACTGAAACAAATGATACTCTTGATGGTAAGATTGGATTGTTATATTTTAATTATAAAACATCAAGAGAGAAAGTTTGGAAAAAGAAGAAAAGTAATCAAGGTGGATTAAAAGTTATACCTAAAGATATAGATTTTGTTTATAAAGGAGAAGGAAATACAGACTTCGAGAAATTAACTAAAATAGAGGAGGTTTGGTTTGAAGGTATATTAGTTTTGGGTACAAGCGTATTATTGAAATGGGAAGTAAGTAAAAATATGGTTAAAGAGAAGTCTAACTTAAACAAAGTACTTCCTAATTATGTTGTATGTTCTCCTAAATTATATAAAGGTAATATAGATTCATTAGTTAGTAAAATGATACCATTTGCTGATGATATTCAAATGTCTTGGCTAAAACTACAACAAGTAAAACAAAGAGTAGTACCTGATGGTCAATACTTAGACGTAGATGGCTTGGTAGATATTAATTTAGGAAATGGTCAAGCATATACAGTAGATGATGCTTTAAATATGTACTTTCAAACAGGTACGGTTATAGGTAGAAGCTCTACAGTAGGAGGGGAGTTTAACCACGCTAAAGTACCTATTACAGAAATAAGACACTCGTCTGGTCAAGAAAAAATAAGTTCCCTATGGAATAGTATTCAAATTTCTTTAGATATGATTGCTACAGTAACAGGGATTAATCAAGCTGTAGATGGAAGTAACCCTGATAAATATGCTTTAGTTGGGTTGCAAAAAATGGCTGCGTATTCATCTAATGTAGCTACAAGACATCTTTTAACTGCTATGTTGTTTATCTCTAAAGAGTTATCCAAATCTATATCTAACAGAATGTCTGATGTGTTACAATTCTCTGAAACTAAACAAGACTTAATTAATAAGATAGGGAGAACAAGTGTAGCTAATTTAGATGAAATAAAGAAAATGTATCTGTATGATTTCGATATATTTTTAGAACTTACTCCTGACGAAGAAGAGAGAGCTAAATTAGAGGCTGATATTTCTTTTGAAATACAACAAGGTAATTTAGGTGTTGAAGATAAATATGTGATATTAAATATCAAGAACAATAAATTAGCAGGTAGCTTCTTAACTATCCGAAAAGGTAGAAGAATGAAAGAGAAGCAAGAAATTGAAATGCAAAAGATAGATGCTCAAACTCAAGGCAATATACAAAGTTCTCAAGCATCAGCAGAGGGTAAGGCACAGTTATTACAAATGGAAAGTCAAGTGAAATTGCAAGTAGAACAACAAAGAATGCAAGGCGAAATGGCTAAAATGGAGAGAGAGGCTGAATTAAAAATGATACTTATGGCTAAAGAATTTGAATATCAAATGTCTTTAAAAGGAGTTGAAGTAGAAAGTATAAATAAAAGAGATACAGAGAAAGAAGATAGAAAGGACAAAAGAACAGAGTTACAAGCCGAGCAACAATCTAAAATGATTGAGCAAAGAAAAAACAATACAGGAGCTATAACTTTTGAGAGTTCAAATGATGGTTTAGGTTCTTTTGATTTTGGAGAATTTGACCCACGATAAATATAAACTATAATTCGTAACTTTGCAATAGATTAAATCTATAATTAAATATAAAAAAATATGAGTTTCAAAATAATAGATGATAATTCCGAAATAGTGGAATTAGCACAAGAAGAAGTTATTACAGAAGAAGTTATTACAGAAGAAGTAGAAGGAGATGTTATAACAGAAGGAGAGGCTTCTAAATGGAATGATGAAGAAGTTTTAGAATATATTAAATCAAATCCTGAATTATCAGATAAACTGACTACGAGAGTAGAAGTTCAAACAGAAATACCTGATGATGTAAAGAAGTATTTAGAGTTTAAAAAAGAAACAGGTAGAGGATACCAAGATTTTTTAGAAACACAAAAAGACTTTTCACAGGAAAATGACGAATCTTTAGTTAAGAAATTAATTCAATCAAAGAACCCTGAATTTAGTCAAGAAGAAATTAATGACGAATTTACAGATATTTATGGGTTTGATGAAGATTTTGATGACGAGAGAGAAGTTAAAAAGAAAAAGAGAGAGTATAAAAAGGCTATCTCTGAATCTATTGAGTACCTAAATACAATGAAGGAAAAATATAGTACACCATTAGGGTCTAATGAAAGTGCTGTTCCACAAGAGTATATAGATGCAAAAAACAATTTAGAGAGCATACGCCAAGAAGAAACCTCTTATAACGAAAGTAATAAACAACAAGTAGATTATTTTTTAAGTGAAACTGATAAAGTTTTTTCCGAAGATTTCAAAGGTTTTGATTTCAAAGTAGGAGAAGAAACTATCTCTCATAAGATTAGTAATCCAACGGAGATTAAAAACTTTCAATCCGATGTCTCTAATTTTTTCCAGAAGTTTTTGGATGACAAAGGAATGGTTAAGAACGCAGAAGAATACCACAAAGCAATTTATATTGCAATGAATTATGAATCTGTAATTAAAAACATATACGAAACAGCTAAAGCTAAGACTATTGAAGACGAAGTTAGAAGCTCAAAAAATATTGATATGGGAATACGTTCAACACCGCAAGAATTAAAATCTGGGTTTACAATGAAAATAATTTCGTAAAATATTAAAAAAATAAAAAGATATGGCATTAAATGTATCGCCAGGAGTTAAATTAACTCCTACAGCAGGAAAAGAATTATTATCTTCTAACTATTTAGAAGCTGGTGATTTCAATTTCACAAACCAATACTTACCTGAATTATACGACAAAGAATTTGCTCGTTACGGACAACAGTCTTTAAAAGGTATGTTAGAGAGATTATCTCAAGAAGTTCCTATTCAATCAGATTTAATTAAATGGAGTGAAGAAGGAAGATTAAGACCAGTAGGAGTAGGAGTTACTCGTGTAGCTAACGTATTTACTTTGGTAGCACATTCTTTTAGAGTTAATGATACTATCATATTTAATGATGGCGTTCTTCAAAGAAAAGGTATCTGTACAGCAGTTACAACAGACACTTTTACAGCAGTAAGTACTTTAGCAGCAGGTTTTGGTGATTTATCAGTAGTTGCAGAAGCTATCAAATGTTACACTTATTCTAATGAGTATAGACAAGGAACAAATGGTAGAACTGAAAGTTTAGAAGCACAAACTGACATCTTTGAAAATAAACCAATTATCATAAAAGAGAAAGATACCGTTAATGGTTCTGATATGGCTCAAGTAGGTTGGATTCAAGTTGAGGGAGAAAATGGTTCAGGATACTTATGGTATTTAAAATCTCGTTCTCAAACTCGTCAAAGATTTGATGACTATATCGAAATGGGTATGGTAGAAGGGGTTAATTTTGAAGGAGGTTCTCCAGCTAAATCAGCAGGTTTTACAGGTACAGAAGGTTTCTTCGAGGCTATAGAAAAAGGAAACATCTTCAACGGTCAAGTTACAAGTACAGCAGATATTGATTCTATTTTAGCTCGTTTAAACAAACAAGGTGCTATTTCTGAATATATGATGTTAAATTCATTTACTCAAGATAGAGCAATGGATGCTTATATGGCTTCTCAAAACTCATACGGTGCAGGTGGAACTTCATTTGGAGCATTTAACAACTCTGAATCTATGGCTTTAAATTTAGGATTTTCAGGTTTAAAAATTGCAGGTTATGAAATCTACAAAAACCAATGGAAATATTTAGATGATGCTACTGCAAGAGGTTTGTTTGATGGTGCTGCTTCTGTTCATGGAGTGCTTTGTCCTTCAGGAACTAAAACTGTTTATGATAACGTATTAGGAAGTAATGCTTCATTACCATTCTTACACGTTAAATATCGTAAATCAGCTACTGAAGACAGACGTTACAAAGTTTGGAACACAGGTTCAGCAGGTGGGGTTCAAACATCTGATTTAGATGCTAATGAGCTACATTTACTAACTGAAAGAGCTTTATGTACTATGGGTAGAAATAACTTCGTAATCATAAAAGGATAACCAATTCCTTAAAGACTTAGAGAGGGGCGTGATTGTTCCTCTCTATTTTCTTTTTATATATTAAAATTAAATTTAAAAAAAAACAAAATGGCATTCAAGAAAAAAGGAGCTGAAGATTCAGCAAAGAACAGAGCGTACTTATTAACGTCAGAACACCCACCATTACAACTTTTCTTAAACAACAGACATAAGCAATATACTCCTTGTCAGTTTTACGATGAAAACAAGAATAAAACAAGGTCTTTACGGTATGCAACAAATCAATCTAGTGTCTTTGAAGATGAGCAAGATGGAGATGTTTTATTGGGGTCTATTATCTTTTCAAACGGTAAATTAAATGTACCTTATACTAATCCAGAATTACAACAATTTTTATCTTTACACCCTGCAAACGGAGTTTTATTTTCGGAGTTCAATCCTGAAGCAGAGGCAGTTGATGAGTTAAGTGTTTTAGAGAATGAAACTAAAGCATTAACTACTGCGTTTGATTTAAGTGCTGACCAATTAGAGAGTATTGGATTAGCGTTATGGGGTAGTTCTGTATTAAATAAAAAAACAAGTGAGGTTAAGAGAGATGTAATCATTTATGCAAAACAAAACCCTGTTAACTTCTTATATTTAGTAGATGATGATTTAACACAATTAAAAGCATTATCAGCGAAAGCAGTTGATTTAGGATTAGTACAGTATAAAGATTTTGCTTACTATAATAACGATAAGGTTTTATGTAAAGTACCTTATGATGAGATAGAACCATTAAACACTTTAAGTAGATGGTTAAAAACAACAGCAGATGGTAATAAGTTTCAAGAATTTTTACATTCTAAAATGAAGTAACTATATTAGTTGTTTAGATAAATAGAGAAACCACCTAGTAACATAGGTGGTTTTTTATTTTGTATCTTTGCATATTAAATAGTCTTTTAGATATGATAAATAATATTAGAACGGTTGTGTTGTCATTGTTGAATAAAGAAAACAGAGGATATATAACCCCGACAGAGTTTAACTTATATGCACAACTAGCACAACAATCTCTTTTTGAAGGATATTTTCATCAATACGCTAAGAGTATCGTTAAGCAAAACGCTAGGCACTACCATTCAGAATATAGCGATATTCCTAAACACATAAGAGAGGTTATAGATGTGTTTTCAAAGGTAGAGAATAATGTAATAAATAGTGGAGATTTAAAGATAATTAATGACCCTGATTTTTACAGATTAATTGGTTTTGAATATGACGGAAATGAAATAGAGGAAATTTCTAAATTAGAGATATTAAGATTGCTTAAAAGTAGCTTAGTAAATCCTACATTAGAATACCCTGTATTTACACAAAGAGAAGGAAAGTATAAAATGTACCCAATAATTACCGATAACACAAAAATAAATGCAATCTATATCAGAACACCTAAAGACCCTAAATGGACTTATAATCAATTGGGTGGAAATCCAATTTTCAACTCTTCAGCGTTGGACTACCAAGACTTTGAATTACCTTTCTCTTGTTATAACGAGTTGGTTATCAAAATTTTAGGATATACAGGTGTTGAAATTAGGGAAGCAGACGTAGTTCAAGTTTCTCAAGGAATGGAATTATCTAATACTAACAACGAACAACTGTAAGTTATGCCAAATTTAGTTACACCACCAGAGGTATATTACCAAGACGACACTCAATTAGGAGATTACCAATATATATCTTTATCATCTTTAGTAAATAATTTTATATCTAATTATATTGGAGACGACAAGTTGTTATCTAATGTTAAAAGATTTAATGTTTTATATCACATGAAGCGAGGTATGCAAGAGTTTACCTATGATGCATTAAAAGAGATTAGAGTTTTAGAATTAGAGATTGGAGATACTTTACAATTACAATTACCTATTGATTATGTTTCTTATGTTCGTATATCTTGGGTTGATAGTAACGGACATTTAAGACCATTAATTAAAGATGGTAGAACAGCATTAGCTAAGGCTTACCTACAAGATAATGATTTTAAAATACTATTTGATAGCGATGGCTTCCCTTTAGAGGCAGAAGAAAGCGATGTTATAGGTAATTATTCAAAGAGAAATATAGTATCTAATGAAGATGGTTCTTCTACAAATAGTCGTTATGGTTTAGACCCTACACAAGATACTAATGGTTATTTCAATATAGACAAAAGAAAAGGAGTTATATTTTTCTCATCAAACATAAACTCAAAAAACATAGTAATAGAGTATATTAGTGATGGGTTGGAATATGATGCAGAAGATATAAAAATACATAAGTTTGCAGAACAAGCCTTATATAACTATGTTAAGTATATGATAATTGGCAATAAATATGGTGTTCAAGAATATATAGTTAATAGAACAAAGAAAGACTATGATTTATCTTTAAGAAATGCTAAAATTAGACTAATAGAATTAAGAGGACACGAAGCTATATTTTTGCTTCAAGGTCGTAAAAAGTGGTTAAAGTAATATGAAGATACAAAATAATTTTACTAACGCTATAATCAATAAAGATTTAGACGAGAGATTAACTCCTAATGGCTCTCTTATAGATGCCGAGAATTTTATGGTTACATCTGAAGATAATTCAAATGCAGGTGTAGGTAAAAATGTTTTTGGGAATACTCAAATGACTAATTTAGGTATTGTAGGGGGAGGAACAACTATTGGTGCAATATCAGATGATTCTAAAGATAGAATATTCTACTTTCATAAAGGGATTAGTTATGATTATGTTATAGAATACAGTTTATTAGCTAATATTCCAGTTATAGTATTGCAATCTTCTACCTTTGGCTCTTTAAATTTTAGCACAAGCCATAGAATACATCATTCAAACATATTTACAAGCGTTGAGGGCGATGATTTACTATCTTGGACTGATGGATTAAACCCACCTAGAATAATCAATATAGATAAAAGTAAATTATATCCTATAAATGGATTTTCTTCTGCTGAAATAAGTGTTATAAAAGCTCCACCATTATTTGCACCTGAAACTCAAGAAGCAGATATTGTTTATAATCCTAACAATGTAAATATAGAGAGCAACGAAATAGAGGATAGGTTTTGTTCTTTTGCTTATAGATGGAAATATGAAGATGGATATTTTTCTTCTTTATCTCCTTTCTCTGAATATTATTTTTTACCTGATAATTTTAATTTAGATTATGATACGTTAGAGAATTTAGGAATGATTAATCAATTAAGAAACCTAAATATAAAATTCAATACAGGAAAAAGAGATGTAATAGGGGTTGATGTTTTAGTTAAATATAGTGGAGATAATAAAGTTTTTATTATAGATAAATTTTTAAAAGCAGATGAAGGTTGGGGAAATGAGGAGATTAGAACAATTCTATTCTCTAATAATAAGATATATGCAGTATTACCTGAATCTCAATTTACTAGGAGTTTTGATAATGTGCCTTTAATAGCTAAGACACAAGAGAAGATAGGCAATAGATTAGTTTATGGTAATTACCTTGAGGGTAGGGATTTAGTTGATGTAAACGAAGATAAATTGCTTTTAGATTATGGTGTTGATTTTGTTTTTGGAGATACCTCAACAGAAACATTACCTATAGAACTTTCTTCATCAATTTATAATTTAACAACGCCTTCATTTCAAGTAGATGAAACTTTAATAACTATAACATTCCCTCCAAATAAAGAATTTGAAATTGGTAATAAGTTATTTTTTAAGTTTAATATTAAACCTAAAGGAGATTATGCTCCTACATTCTTTTTTGAAGAAGAATTTTTTTATCAAGTAAATGAAAACTATGCATCTTTAAATGCTTTATTTTTAAACTCTTCTTTAGTTGGGTTTTTAGAGGGGGCGTTCTCTACTACTTTTAGGACTGAATTAGAATATGTTACAGCTTTAGGGGTTATAGATGCTTTCGTAGGCTTTAAAGTGCTTAATCCAACTGCAAACACATTAACCATACAAATACCTGCTGCAAGATATTTAAGTAGTGCAGGTAATTCTGCTACAACACAAATAGGTGTATTTAATTTTGCTGATAATGTATATACTTATTCGGGAGGGGCTACTATAGATTGGGTAAGTATAAATTTATGGATTAAGGTTTTAGAAACAAATATAGATATAACAACTCAAGTTTATCTTAACGGTATATTATTTGAAACGGTTATAACTAATTCAGGATTAATTCCAAATGCACTTTTAAATTTATGGAGTTTATTTGATGCAACACCTGCTACAACATCGTTTGCTGGTAATTATACTTTTGTATTATCTTATTCATCTCCTGTAACTATAACACAAGTTTATTTAGAGGCTTTAGGAGAAGATACTTCAATCCCTCAAAATCCGATAGCTCTTAGAGATTATATAGAGGGGTTTTCTATTATAGGATTATCAACAGGATTTGTTGCTTATTTTAGAAATCAATCATTCTCTGCCTTATCTGATATTATAGGTAGAAAAACAAGTATGAAATCTGATAGAAGTTATGAGGTTGCTATGATATATAAAGATAAAGAGGGTAGGAAAACTACTGCTCTTACATCTGAAAAAAATACAGTTTATATCCCTGTTAAAAATTCAATAACTCAAAATAAATTAAGAGTAACTATACCTGTAACACAAAAACCACCTTCTTGGGCTGATTCTTATAAGTTTGTAGTTAAACAAAATAGAGTTGAATACAATACTATAATAGTAAATAAGTATTATACACAAGGACAATTTAGATGGTTTAAATTAGAGGGGGAAAATAAGAGTAAAGTTAAAGAGGGCGATTTGTTAGTCGCTAAAAGAGATATGGGAGGAGCTCTTGAAAATTTAGTAAAGGTAAAAGTGTTAGAGGTTAAATCACTTAAAGAAGGAGAAATTACTAATATAGATGGGTGGCAAGGTTTAACTATTCTTTCAGAGGAAGGATTGTATTTTAAAATAAAATCTAAAGACTTAAATTTAATAACGCAAGACGTTACGTCTTATTTGTTTACTAAAGACGAAAGTACATTAGATGATAGACCTATAGCTTCGTTAGGTATATGGGCTTCAACTCCTACACCAACTAGAATACCAATACCTGCTGGAACACAAATAAGACTTTTCTTTGATTCGTTTAGAAGTGGTCGTAGTGATGCTAAATTTGATGAAACATTTATAGTTAATGGAGATTATTTTGACTTCTCTACTTGGTGGGTTGATAATATGGTAGGTCAAGATTTACTTGCAAATACAGGAGAAAATTATAAAGACAATATTACCGTTTCTGATGGAGGAATAACAGGTCTTGTTACTGTACTTGTAAAAGGTATTCATCCTGGCAATGGAAATAATCGTAGAGGGTATTTAAAAGCGACTATAACAATAATTTCTTCTACTTCGTTTGTTGTGTTTGAAAATGAGCCAGAGAAAATAGAGAATGAGATATTTTATGAAACTCCTGAAACTTATAGAGTAATAAACAACGCACATCAACAATCAGAACATATATTAAGTAGAACATATAATTGCTTTACTTTTAATAATGGAGTGGAGAGTAGTAGATATAGAGATTCATTTGTGCAACCTCAAATGTATTTAGATTTCTTTCCTACAGCAGTATCAGAAGACGAGTATAAACAAACTAATAGATATGCTGATTTAACATATAGTGGTGTTTATCAAGAAAGTACTAACGTAAATAAGTTAAATGAGTTTAATCTTTCATTAGCTAATTACAAAGAGGATATGGAGAAGTCTTATGGCGAGATTATAAGGCTTGATGCAGATGAAACAGATTTATTAGTTATACAAGAGGATAAATGGAGTAAAGTGTTATATGGTAAAGATTTACTATACAATACAGATGCTACTACAAACCTAACAAGAATAGATGCAGTATTAGGGCAACAAGTTATGTATGGAGGGGAGTATGGTATTAGTAAGCACCCTGAAAGTTATATTAAATATGGTTTTAATGCATTTTCTACAGATGCTAAAAGAGGTGTTGTTTTAAGTTTAAACAATTCTAATGGATTAAGGGAGATTTCTTCTTTTGGATTTACAGACTACTTTAAAAAATTATTTAGAGATAACGTAATAGAAAATATAATAAGTGAGTACGATTCTTTTTATGATACTTATATTTTAAATATTAAGTATAATAAAAACAAATATGTTACTTGGTTATATTCTCCTATAGCTGATGGTTTCTTAACAAGAGTTACGTTTAATCCTGATTGCATGATAAGCTCATCTAACAATCTTATTTCGTTTAAAGGTGGTGAAGTATATTTACATAATAAAAACGCTTCTAGGAATACTTTTTATGGAGTAACATATCCGAGTAAATTCTCTTTTAATTTCTCACAAGACCCAAGCACAAGAAAAACTTTTAAGAATATATCAATAGAGGGAACAGACTCTTGGGATATTAAATTAAAAACAGATTTACAAGATGGATATATAGGTATAGAAGACTTTAAAAAGAAAGAGGGAGTTCATTATGCTTATGTTAGAGGTAATAATAATTCTTTAGATACAGCAACTATGGCTTTTCAAGGTATAGGAGAGATTGAGAGTATTAATTATATTGCTCCTATTATAACAATGAAGAGCAATGTGGAAAATATAATTAGTATAGGAGATTTATTATATAATAGTTCTCTTACGTTAATTGGCGTAATAGAGAATATAAGTGGTAAAATTATAACATTAGATACTACAATAGGATTAAACGTAAATGACTTTGTTGTAGCAGTTAAACCACAAAGCATAGAAACATCAGGGCTATTAGGATACTATATGAGAGTAGATTGCGAAAAGTTATCTCCCAATCATAGCGAGGTGTTTTCAGTAAATTCTGATGTTGTTAAAAGTTTTGAATAAGTCGTATATTTGTATGAATAAATAAAAAAGAAAAAAAATGGCATTAAGTGCATTTATAGGAATGGGGATTGGTCTTTTAGGTAGTGGATACCAAGCATTAAAAGGTGCAAAAGAAGCAAGAGATGCAAAAGAAGCATTGGCTAATTACCAAAGACAGAAGCTAAAAAACTATTATGAAGATTTAACAGTTAGTACTTTAGGTTCTGATTTACAGAGAGAGGAACAAGCTGGATTAGCTTCATCGCAATTAGAAACATTACAAGGGGCAGGAGTTCGTGGATTAATAGGTGGACTTGGTAGAGTTGAATTAGGTAGTCAAACAGTTAATAAACAGATAGGTGCTGGTTTAGATGAGCAACAAAAAGCTATTGACCAAATGTCTGCACAAGGGGCTTCGCAAAATCAACTCATACAAGAAGAAAGAGAGAAAGCAGATATAGCAGCGTTATCATCTCAATATAATGCAGGACAAAGTGGTTTAATGCAAGGAATAGGTAGTATGGCTAATATAGGTATGAATGCGTTTATGCGAGGAGAGTTAGAGGGAGAAGGGAAAGCAGATAAAAGACCTAAGAATTTAGTTTCAAACGCAATGTCTAACAGACCTGCTAGTGCATACGGATTAGGGCTTAATAATAAACCTCTTTTTACATATTCTGGTCTTGCTCCATATCCAAAATCTTAAATAAAAAAACATGGCAATAGGTAGTGTAGGTAGTTTTGCAACTGTAACCGAACAAAATGTAGATTTTGGAAAAATGTATGTTGATACTTTAGATAAGGTTCAAGCAGAAAAAGAATTACAACAAAAAATAAAAGTAGCTAAAGCAGCTAAAAGAGCAACAGAATTAACAGCACTTGGAGACGTAGGTCTTTCAGGCATTCCTTTATTAGACCAAAGTATGTTAAATGCTGTTAATAAAATGAAAGATGACGGTAATATATATGCAATAGCTTATCAAAACGGAGACTCAAATGCTAAAATTCAATATCAAAAAATACAGAGTACTATAGCAAGAATGGGTGGGTTTATGAAAGGTGTGGTTGAAGAATCTAAAAAATCTGCTGACCTATATGGTAAAGGATTTTTAAATAAAGAATTTTATGAAAAAAATTTAGATGTATTGAAAAACCTTAGTGAAGGAGATGCCTCTATGTCTTTTGACGAAAATGGAGACCCTTTAATATCTGTATTTGGAAAAGACAAAGAGGGGAATAGAACTGTATTGCATGATTCTGTTCCTTTACAATCTTTCTTAAATACAATATCTGATGTTCCTCCTGCACCGACTTATTCTAAAGATAGAGATACATTTGTAGCTAACCATAAACAAGATGAAACAAACATAGCATCAAGTCCATACAATTCTGAATATAATAAAGAAATGACAGAGAGGTTGCGTGTGGCTATAGCATCTGAAGTTAAATTTTCTGACACTAATGCTAATATGGCTCATTGGCTTAGAGCAACAACAGGAGAGTATAAAGGGAGTGGATTTACAGATGAAGAAAGAGTAAAGTATAAAGAGTTTGCTCAAAAGAATTACGAAGATGCATACCCTGATATATTTGTAAATAAAATTAATGCTCGTAGTGGAGGAAGTGGTGGGGGTTCTAAAGACATTGTTATAGGTGGGGTAGAAGTATTGCAGGAAAATTATAAAGGCGTTGATAAGGCAGTTGGAAACATACCACTAATAGGCTCTCTTATTATAAATCCTAGAATTAATGATAAGCCATTAAGTTTTTCATCAACAAAAGACCTTGACGGACTATTTTATGACCCAATTAGTCAAAAAATGCACATTAAAGTAATTACAAAACAAAATATTGGAACAGGTACTTCTGGGGAAAACGTTAATATTAGAGCTGGTAATGCAGAGGATATTGTTTCTTTTATTACTTATGATTTAAAAACAAAGAAAACTATTGGTGGTAGGGATACAACAGATGCTTTTCAAAAAGTAGCAAATATGTTAAGGGTTAAAGTAGATGAACTACCTACTTTTTTTGGGGCTGCTAAATATAATAATTAAACTAAATAAATGAATCAAGACGCATTAATAGACGCACATAAGTTATTTGCAAAAGATGGCTACAACGGAGATTTAAACTCTTTTAAAGATTTAATTTCAACAAATCCTGATGCATTAAACGATGCTCATAAGTTATTTATAAAAGATGGATATAATGGAGATGTTTCTACATTCTCTAATTTAGTTGGTGTTTCTACATCTAAAACTCCTACCATTGAAAAAAAAAACGAAGTTGTATCAGATATTGCAACAAATCAACCTTTGGTATCAAGTTCTTCTACAGAGGTACAACCTACTTCTTTGGCTACAAGCGAAACAAATCAACCTTTGGGATTGGATTCTTTGGGTGGGGAAACTGACCCTAAAAAGAAAAAGAAAAAGGAAACTGACTTATTAACAGATAATGTTCCTTTAGGTAAATCTTTAGTAGCATCAAATACCGTTCCT
>Ga0209702_10004149_pt1 | contig 21568 bp, 18 predicted proteins | sample FRY01_FD_187210 | JGI IMG/M metagenome (GOLD analysis project Ga0209702, IMG submission 187210) | Freshwater microbial communities from Lake Fryxell liftoff mats and glacier meltwater in Antarctica - FRY-01 (SPAdes) (version 2) | ecosystem: Environmental > Aquatic > Freshwater > Ice > Glacier... | reverse complement strand
AAATGGGATTCATTCAAAAAGATACTATCAGGACAATTATCATATCCTACTTTGGACTTGTACTTGGCTACCTAAATAAAGGAATACTTTTTGTTTTGATTTTGTCGACTGAACAAATTGGATTAGTGAATCTAATTTTAAGTGTTGCAATATTGTTTTCTCATCTATCTAATCTCGGAACAATCAATGCTATAGCTAAATTCGCGCCTTTTTTTGAAGGGAAATCAAATCAAAAAAAACAATTTTTTCAATATTCTATATGGTTTGTATTAATAGGGATATTATTAGTCACATCATTGCTATTCCTTCTACAAAACAAGGTTATTCAATTTTACAGTGAGAAATCACTATTATTTGTAGATTATTATTATTGGATTATTCCAATAGGAATAGCAAATGTTCTATTTGTTGTTTTTGAAACCTATTTAAGGTCAATATTTAAAAATATTTTATCGGTTTTTTTAAATGATTTTATTTTAAGAATTTCAGTGACTTGCTTGTTAACAGGCTTGTATTTTAAAGCTATCGATTTTGAAGCTTTTTTTGTTTTACATGCTTTAGTTTATTTTATTCCTACCACCATACTTTTTATTTATTTAATTGCTACCAAAGAAATAGGAGGTAGAGGGACTACTTTAAAAATGTCGAAAAAATTAAAACGAATAATATTATCTTATAGTCTTTATAGCTATACAAATACTATTGGTACTTTGATTGTGATGACAATGGATGCAATGATGATTGCTTATTTTTTAGGATTAAAGGCAACTGGAATTTACACGACTGTAGTATATTTAACAAATGCTTTACAAATTCCATTTAGATCTTTAATGCGCATTTCATATCCTTTAATACCAATTTATTGGAAGAAAAAAGACATGTTAAGTATGTCTAATCTTTATAAGAAGACGAGCTCTATTTCTTTAGTTGTAGCTCTTTCAATGTTTACAATTGTTTGGGTAAATATTGATGACTTGTTTTCTTTTTTCCCAATTGAATTTAAAGATGGTATTTGGGTTTTTCTTTTTTTAATGCTAGGAAGGATTGTCGATATGTATTTAGGTCTAAATGGATGGATTTTAATCACTTCTAAAAAATATAAGTTCGACATGTTTTTTACAGCTTTATTATTGGTTTTAGTATTTGTCCTAAATTATTTACTAATACCAATATATGGTGTTATAGGCGCTGCTATTTCAACTGGAGTAGCCATTTTTACATATAATGTATCTAGATCAATTTATATTTACTTAACCTATAAACTAAGTCCTTTTGATAAAAAACAAATTGTGGTACTTTGCCTTTTTATTTTACTATTGACATCCATGTATTTAATCCCCTTGTTTCATTTTTCACCGTTTATATTAATCCCAATTAAATCAGTCGTAGTTATTAGTGTATTAACAATTGTATTTGTAAAATTTAATTTAAACGAAGATATTACAAAATTTTATTCAGATATATTAGGACGTTTAAAAAAAGGGAATTAAGATTTCCAAATTTTATAATTCTGATTTTGTATAGGTCTATCAACTTCGACTTCTCTTAAAGGCTCACATTCTTCAAGTTCTTCGTGACATTCTTTAGGAAGAGATTGATATAATTCTGTGCCTTTTGTTTTCCAATTAATCATTTCGTCGGAGACTTGTTTTATTATCTTACCTGGATTTCCGACTACTAAACTTCTTTCAGGAATCATCGTTTTTGCAGGAATAAAGGTTAACGCTCCAATTATAGATTCTTTTTCGATATTTACTTCATCCATTATTACTGCATTCATTCCTATTAAACAGTTTTCACCAATAGTTCCACCATGAATGATCGCTCCGTGCCCAATATGAGCTCCTTTTTTTAAGATAGTGGTCGTGCCTGGAAACATGTGAATTGTACAATTCTCTTGCACATTACATCCATCTTCAATTATTATTTGCCCCCAGTCGCCTCTTACAACTGCTCCTGGACCAACATAAACATGCTCACCAATAACAACATTACCTACTACACAAGCTAACGGATGAACAAAACTACTTGCTTTTATTACCGGTATGAAACCTTTAAACTTATAAATTGCCATAATCAAATAATTGAATTCAAAATTAATGATTAAATTTATCTTTAAATCTGTTAATTAAGGTTAAGAAAGCTATACACTTAATTATTTGAATGAAATTTTATTATTTTAGATTGTTTAAAAATTAGAAATATGTGTAAGAATTTATATTTAGTGATCTTTGTTTGTCTATTTAGTTTTTCATCAGAAGCTCAATATGGATTAAGTGGTGGGGTAAGTTTATTAAAAGGATTTGGAGTCCCTAAACCTTATGTTGGATTTAGTTTAGGAGGAGAATTTCCTAGAGATAATGAATCATCTTTTTTTATTAAAGCTTCTTTTTATGGTAAGAATCGCCTTGATCCATCCTTAGGTTCTCCGCCTATTTATCTTGAAGCATTAGATCCTAATGATTTCTCAATAGCCTCAGTAAGTGGTAACCGTTTTTTCAATTACACTACAATTAACGGGGGAATGCGCTACTATATTCTTGATGGATATGATACTGGTTTCGCACTTTACGGTGGTTCAAATGTAATGGGAGTTATAAATCAAGCTAAAATTAAGGCTGATGGATTTGATCAGTCAAAATATAGAATACCTGCAACGAATTCATTAAATGGAACAATTCTTAATCTGGGGATAGGTTTTTCAGGTGGTGCAAAATATACAATACCAGCAGTTGGTACACTTTTTTTTGATGCAGAAGTTGATTACCTTGTATTTAGTTTACCTAGTAATCAGACAGCATCGGATTTAGCTAGTTTCTTTTACTCACCTGTAGTGTTCTCTTTAACACTTGGATTTAGAAAAGATTTGTATTAAGAAAATTGCACTATATTTTTAAAATGAAATGCTCTTTATATTGTTTAGGTCTGTTCATAGTAATCCCCATTCTAAAAAGATCAATAGTTACATGATATTCCTCCGATTCAATGATTTTATTCCAAGCTGTAAACATTGACTCACTCCATCTAATATCATCTAAAATAAATAGGGTGTCATCATTAGTATAAGGTTGTAGTAATTTTAAGTAATTCATAAGTGCATCTCCATCGTGATGACCATCGATAAAAACTAAATTGTAAACAGGATGTGTTGAATCTTTAAGGAAATCAAGAAATGTTTTGTTTAATAAAGTAATATTTTCAAAACCTTCTAGAGCTTTTTCTGCTACCTTATAAGTCTCTTTACAACCTTCTACTGTAGTTATTTTACTTAGACCATATCCTTTATGAAGGTGAAATGAACCTATACCAATTGATGTGCCTAATTCTAATATATTTTCAAATTTATAATGAGCGTTTAATTTATAAAGTAAAAGTCCATACTTTCCTTTTGAAGAGCTTACCTTGAATATTTCTTTAATCTTTCGACTAGATGATAATCGCTTAGATCCAACACCAAAATCTTCAAAAATTATATGTTTTTTGGATTTTTTAAAATCTTTAAAGATTTTTTTTCTTTCTAAAAGAAATTTTTTAGTAATATTTGTAGTAAGACATTTGTTAACAAACTCATAAACGAATGGAGAGTGAGTTCCGTGTCTTCCTTTAGCAAGGATTAAGTATTTTATATATTCAATTGCAATATTCACGGTGCAAAATAACAAAACTTTAAGTAATGAAAGGTAATAGTACAGTAATTTCATCTGAAAATATCGAAAATCAAAAAAATAAAGTTTTTGGTTCTCACCCTGAAGTAATTCTTTCTGCACCTTGTAAGCTTGGAGACGGTGTAATTCAATTAAGTAAACCTGATCAATTAAACTATGCTAACCTTTTTGATCGTTTTAATTTAGAAGCTTGCTTTTTTATACCAGCATCAGGCTCAGGCTCTAGAATGTTTCAATTTCTTTATGATTTTTTAGATCAACCAAATGAAAAAAACAGAAGTGATGTTGAGCGTTTTTTAAATAACATTACCGATTTCGCTTTTTTTCAGCAATTACCTTCTGATATTAAAAAGAGGCTAAAAAACTATGATTTAGACATTGATGAAATAGTTTCTTTCCTTCTTCAGAAACATGGAATGGGATATGGAGAACTACCTAAAGGACTGATACCTTTTCATAAGATTGAACCTTTTATTTTAACTCCATTTCAAGAACAAGTGTTACAAGGAGCCAAAGTAAAAGAAGAACGCCTGAAATTTCATTTTACGATTCAGTCTGTATTTGAAAATCTAATTCATGATGGGATTAATCAAGCTCAGAGTTTAACTGGTCAAAAATATGACGTTTCATTTTCCATTCAAAACAAGGAAACGAATGCGATTGCTTTTGATAATAATCAAGAACCTTTCCTAAAAGAAAATGATGAAGTTTTAGATCGTCCTGCCGGACATGGGGCTTTATTAAAAAACTTAAATGATATTCAAAGTGATTTTATTTTTATTAAAAACATAGATAATGTTCAACCTTTTGATAAGTCTGACAAAGCTATTTTTACTTGGAAATTTTTAGGCGGTTTACTTTTGAAGTACAATCAAGAGGCTAAAAAAGTTTATGCTAACCCAACACTTGATAATTTCAAAGAACTTAATGATAAATATCAAATAGTTTCAAAATCAACACAAGAGAAATTAGAGGCAGATGATATTCAAACATTATTAAATCGTCCTTCAAGAATTTGTGGAATGGTAAGAAATCAAGGTCAGCCTGGTGGAGGACCTTTTTGGGTAAATGATAACGGAGTTATTTCAAAACAAATTGTTGAAAAAGCTCAAATAACAATGAAAGGTGAACAATATCGACTAATGGTTCAAAGTACACACTTTAACCCAGTAATGATCGTTGCATCGGTTAAAGATATGAATGGTAATAAATTTGACTTAATGGATTTTAGAGATGATTCTAAATACTTCATTGTTAAAAAGAAATACCAAGGTCAAGATATTCAATTTATGGAATTACCAGGATTATGGAATGGAAGTATGGCAAACTGGAACAGTTTATTTGCAGAGATCCCATCTTCTACATTTAGTCCTGTAAAAACTGTTTTAGATCTATTAGAGAATTCACATAAAGAATAGAAATATTTTAAGAGTCTTTTTAAATTTCGAAATGTAAAATTTTATTTTTAGATTTGTCTAAATATTAAATTATGCATTTGTAATATGCTAACTCAAAGCGAAGAGAATTATTTAAAAGCAATTTACTCCTTATCAGAGGAGTTTGGAGAGTCAATCTCGACCAATTTATTATCAGATAAAATGGAGACAAAACCATCTTCAGTTACTGATATGGTTAAAAAACTTTCCGACAAAAACCTTATTGATTATCAAAAATACCAAGGTTGTAGTCTAACAAAAGAAGGCCGTGAAAAAGCTTTACATGTTATACGTAAACATAGACTTTGGGAGGTTTTCCTGGTTGAAAAACTAAAATTTGGATGGGAAGAAGTTCATGAAATAGCGGAGCAATTAGAACACATTCAATCAACTAAATTAACCAATCAATTAGATGATTTTTTAGATAATCCAAAGTTTGATCCCCACGGGGACCCAATTCCAGATAGGGATGGGGTAATTAAGATTAAAAAGAAAAGTGAACCATTGTCTTTTTTAAAACAAGGAGATAAAGGCTTAGTCGTTGGGGTTGAAGATGGTTCATTAGATTTTTTTAATTTTTTAAAACGTTATAATATAGGTCTAGGATCTGAGATAGAAATTTTAGAGATTTTTTCATTTGACAAATCTATTCTTGTCAATATCGATGGTAAAGAAGTTAGTTTTTCTGAAATAGTATCCAAAAAGATTTTTATACAGCTTTAATAAATGAGGATTTTCAAATATAGTTTAATATTGATTTTGATTTTTAACTCATGTAAATGGGATAGAAATCAATTTGAAGATCCAAAATTAATTGTTTGTACAACTTCAATAATTGGTGATGTTGTTACTAATTTAGTAAGTGACGATATAAATGTGAAAATTTTAATGGGAGCAGGTGTTGATCCTCATCTATACGAAGCGAAGCCAAGTGATGTTCGGTCTATGTCAGAAGCTAAGATTATTGTTTACAATGGTCTTCACTTAGAAGGAAAATTAGCAAAACTTTTTAAGCGAATGGAAAATGAAAAAATTTTTATTTGTTTATCAGACGGTATGAATAAAAATAATCTCATTCCTTTAAATGCTCATTCTTACGATCCGCATGTTTGGTTCAATGTTAATCTTTGGGCTGAAGGTGTAAGACATTGCGCTTTACAATTACAGGATTTATTCCCCGCTCACGCTAAAAAGATTAAGATTAATTGTGAGATTTATATCAATAAAATGTCGAAAGCTGATTCAGAGATTAAGAATCAAATGTTATCAATCCCTAAACATAAACGCTTGTTAATTACTTCTCATGATGCTTTTCATTATTTTGGAAAAGCATATAATGTTGAAGTAAAAGCTATTCAAGGAGTCTCAACAATTATGGAGCCTGGGTTGAAAGATGTCTCTCAGTTAGTTGATGAGATTTGCAAAAGAAACATTTCTTCCATATTCGTAGAGAGTAGTGTATCATCAAAATCAATACAGTCCGTAATAGAAGGATGCCATAAAAAAAATAAGGAAGTTGAAATTGGAGGGACATTATATTCAGACGCACTCGGCGACGAAAGTTCTGGAGCTTCAACCTATTTAAAAATGATTAAAAAGAATTCTAAAACAATTTACTCAGCACTAAAGTAATTAGAATGAAAAAAAATGAAGTAAGTATTGAGGTTCATAATCTTTCTGTAGCTTATAATAAGATTCCAGTTTTGTGGGACATCGACTTTGAATTACCAAAAGGACAGATTATTGGAGTTGTTGGTCCTAATGGATCGGGGAAATCGACACTTTTGAAAGCTATTTTAGGATTAATTCCAATCTCAAGCGGTTTTTCGAAAATATTTACGAAAGACTTAAATAAAATAAGAGAGAAGGTAGCTTATATTCCACAACGTGAAACAATAGACTGGAATTTCCCAGCGACAGTTGAGGATGTAGTACAAATGGGTCGCTATAAAAAAGGACTCTTATTTAGAAAATTGACTAAGATTGACAAACAAATGGCGATTGAAGCGATTGAAAAAGTGAAGCTTCAAGAGTTTAAAGATCGGCAGATAGCACAATTATCAGGAGGACAGCAGCAACGAGTTTTTATAGCACGAGCATTAGCTCAAGGAGCTGATTTGTATATTATGGACGAGCCATTTGTAGGAGTTGATATTGCTACAGAAAAAACAATTCTTGAGTTGCTATTTAAACTTAAATCAGAAGGAAAAACAATCGTTATAGTTCATCACGATTTACAAACCGTTTCTGATTATTTTGATTATTTAGTTTTGCTGAATACGAGATTAATAGCACACGGTCCTATAGATCAAGTAATGACGAAAGAAAATCTACAAGCTACTTATGGTGGGCAGTTAGATTTACTTAGTAAGCTACAGAATATAATTAAAGATAAAGATTTTCCATTAAGAGAAAAAGAATTTGATGATAAGTAATCTTTCCTATTTTTTTCATGATGCTGTAGCTCAAAGAGTAATTTTGGGAGTTGCAATTATTAGTTTTATATCAGGGGTTGTGGGTGTGTTTTCCTTTTTGAGAAAAAAAACATTAGTAGCAGATGCTATATCTCACGCTGTTTTACCTGGTGTTTGTGTTGGTTTTTTGTTTGCTGGTTCTAAAGACCCTATTGTTTTAATGATTGGAGCATTAATTGTTGGATGGCTTTCTGTTTGGATGATTGACGCTATCGTTCGCACTACAAAACTAGCTGAAGATTCAGCAATAGCGATTGTATCTACTTTTTTCTTTGCAATTGGTTCTGTTCTAATTTCATACATTTCAAAAAGCGACAATGGGCAGCAGACAGGGTTAAAAAATTTTCTATTTGGAAACGCTGCTACTATGACTGATTTTGACATTCTTGTATTTTCAGTTGTTGGCTTTATTATTTTAACAATTGTAGTTGTTGGCTTTAAATCATTCAAACTCTTCTGTTTCGATCCTTTTTTCACAAAAATGATTGGATTACCTGTAAAATCAATAGAAATTCTATTATCAACTTTAACGGTATTAACTGTAGCTATTGGAATTCAATCTGTTGGTGTAGTTTTAATGTCAGCCTTAATAATTGCACCTTCTGCTGCTGCAAGGTATTGGACAAATAGTTTATCGAAAATGATTCTACTTGCAGGTGTTTTTGGTTTATTCTCAGGAGTAATAGGGGTAGTTTTATCTACTTTTGGTGAATCGCTACCAACTGGACCTTTAATCGTATCCGTTTTATTTTTATTTACCTTTTTAACAATGATATTCGCTCCTAAAAAAGGATGGTATTCAATTAAACAAATAAACAAGGTAAATAGATTTAAAATATTAGATGAGAACACATTAAAGGTTTTATATCAATATAAAGAAAATGGTAAAATTCAAATAAAGAATATTGATCTTTTAGAAAAAAGACCTATACCTACTCATGATTTAGAAAAAACCTTACTTAGGCTTATTAAAAAAGGATGGGTTGATGTCAAAAATGACAAATATAGTCTTTCTGAAAGTGGAATAATAGAAGCAAAAAGAGTAGTTAGATCTCATCGCTTATGGGAGTTATATCTTACAAAAAGAATGAAATTTAAAGATGATCACATCCATGGTACAGCTGAGACCATAGAGCATTTAATAACCCCTGAAATTGAACTTGAGCTACTTAAAGATTTAGACTACCCAACTGAAGATCCTCACAACAAAGCAATACCATACGATGATAGGGATTAATGATTTATTGAATTTAACAACTGTTCTACTAATAGGCTGGAGCTGTGCGTTATTAGGTTCTTTTCTCGTCCTTAGAAAAGTTGTAATGGTAGGAGATGCTATTTCTCACAGTGTCTTACCGGGTATCGCTATCGCTTTTATTGTAAGTCAATCTTTTGACTCTTTTTTCATTTTACTTGGCGCTGCTATTTTTGGAGTATTTACAACCTTAATCATTGATTTTTTTCACGACAAATTAAAGCTTCAAGAAGACGCCTCCATAGGGATTACCTTTACATGGCTCTTTGCTTTGGGCGTAATATTGATTGCTGTTTTCACTGATAAAAACACAGATTTAGATCAAGACTGTGTCCTTTTTGGGGACTTAGGTATTTCTTTTTTAGATAAGATCATAATCAACGGTAAGTTTTACGGTACAAGAAGTATGTTAATGATACTACCTGTTTTTTTAATAATTATTGCTTTTTTTAGCTTTGGATGGAAAGGATTGCAAATCATATCATTTGATGTTGAGTTTGCGAAGTCAAAAGGAATAAAAGTCAACAATTGGCATTATGCATTTATGCTTTTAGTAAGTATAACATCTGTAATGAGCTTTGAAAGTGTAGGAGCTATTTTAGTTGTTGGACTTCTTTCTATACCGCCAGCTACAGCATATTTAGTTTCAAGAAAATTAAACAATATGTTACTTTTATCCTGTGTTTTTTCGACGCTTGCTTGTTTCTTAGGAGTTTATTCATCGATCTATTTTGATGTCACTATGAGTTCTTCAATAGTTGTTGTGGCTGGATTAATATTTATTTTGGTATGGCTTATAACTTTGGTTAAAAACAAAATATCCTCTAGTATTGTTTGATAGTAAACTAAGTGTGGTTTTAAAAACCATGTTAAAAACTTCTGTAAAAGTCATTTTTTTGTATCGTAAAAACCTTAATCACTTCAAATATTATCATTACTTTTGTTACACATTAAACATTTTATGGAAAGTACTTTGAACCAAGAAGCAACATTAGATCAAGCGGTAGAGCTTGGACTACGTCCCGATGAATTTGAAATGATTAAAGGGATATTAGGCAGAACTCCTAACTTTACTGAAACAAGTGTTTATTCAGTTATGTGGTCTGAACATTGTTCATATAAAAACTCAATCTACTGGTTGAAACAATTACCAAAAGATGGCCCTCATTTATTAGTGAAAGCTGGTGAAGAGAATGCTGGTATGGTTGATATTGGTGGTGGATTAGGGTGTGTATTCAAAATAGAATCTCATAATCACCCAAGCGCATTAGAACCTTACCAAGGTGCTGCGACTGGTGTTGGAGGAATTAATAGAGATATTTTCACAATGGGTGCAAGACCGGTTGCTCAATTAAACTCTTTGCGTTTTGGTAATTTAGATAACCCTAGAACTAAATGGTTAGTAAAAGGTGTTACAAAAGGTATTGGTGACTACGGAAATGCTTTCGGTATTCCAATAGTTGGAGGAGAAGTGTTTTTTGATGAATCATACAATACAAATCCATTAGTAAATGCTTTTTCAGCAGGAGTTATGGATGCTAGTAAGATTATTTCAGCTAAAGCTAAAGGTCCTGGGAATCCTGTTTTTATCGTTGGTTCAGCTACAGGTAAAGATGGAATTGCAGGTGCTGCTTTTGCTTCAAAAGATATGACTGAAGAGTCTGCAGATGATTTACCTTCAGTTCAAGTAGGAGATCCATTTATGGAGAAATTATTACTTGAAGCTACTATGGAATTGCTAAAAACTGACGCTGTAGTTGGTATGCAAGACATGGGTGCTGCAGGAATAACTTGTTCTACTTGTGAAATGAGTGCTGGTGGAGAAGTAGGAATGGATATACAACTAGATAAAGTTCCTACTCGTCAAGAAAACATGTTACCATATGAAATCCTTCTTTCAGAATCACAAGAAAGAATGTTGGTTGTTGTGAAAAAAGGAGAAGAGAAAATTGTTAAAGATATTTTTGAAAAATGGGATCTGCATGCAGAAGAAATTGGTGTTGTGACTGATTCTGATCGTGTACGCTATTTCATGAATGGAGAGATGGTTGGTGATGTTCCAGCTGAATCACTTGTTTTAGGTGGTGGGGCTCCTGTTTATCAAAGAGAATATAAAGAACCTGCTTATTACCAAGAATTTAAGAAATTTAATATTGATACAATTGAGCAGCCTGAAGATTTAAAAGAAGTTGCTTTTAAATTGTTACAATATCCGAATATAGCTTCAAAACGTTGGATTTATGAGCAATATGATTCAATGGTAGGAACGAAGACCATGACTACTAATCGTCCTTCTGACGCAGGAGTAATCAATGTAAAAGGGACTGATAAGGCTTTAGCAATGACTGTTGATTGTAATTCAAGATATGTAAATGCAGACCCTGAAATAGGTACTATGATTGCCGTTTCAGAAGCTGCTCGAAATATTACTTGTTCTGGAGCAATTCCAAGTGCTATTACAAATTGTTTAAACTTTGGAAACCCTTACAATCCTGAGTCTTTCTGGCAATTTGTTGGAGCGATCAAAGGGATGTCAAAAGCTTGTTTAAAATTTGCTACTCCTGTAACTGGAGGAAATGTCTCTTTTTACAATCAAACATCTACAAATGGTGTTGAGACTCCAGTTTTTCCAACACCTACAATTGGAATGATTGGAATATTAGAAGATAAAAATAAATTAATGACCCTTGATTTTAAGCAAAAAGGTGATTTAATATTTATTATAGGTGAGTCTAAAGATGATATTTCTTCATCTGAATACCTTTATTCTTACCATGGAGTGAAAGCTTCACCTGCTCCTTATTTCGATTTGGACAATGAATATGAAGTTCATCAAGCTATTAAAGGACTAATTCAGGAAGAATTGATAAATGCAGCGCATGATATTGCTGATGGTGGACTTTTTGTAGCATTAACAGAGATGTCTATGCCGAGAGAATTAGGTTTCGATATCGTTACAGATGCTGAAATCCGTGAAGATGCATTTTTATTCGGAGAAGCTCAAGGTAGAGTAGTGGTGACTGTTAATGAAGAATCAGAAGAAAACTTTATTGAATTTATGGTTAGTTCAAATGTTCCTTTCACTTTATTAGGACATGTGACTAAAGGTAAGATGATGGTTGATGATGAACACTTTGGTTTTATTTCTGAAGCAAAAGATATTTACAACAATTCTTTAGGAAAGAGAATTGAAGAATAATGAAAATAGATTGATTATGGAATATAATACTACACGCAATAAACTTCTTCTTCCAGAATATGGTCGTAATGTGCAGAATATGATTGTTCATGCTATGGAGCTTACTGATCGTTCTGAAAGAAATCGTGCCGCGCAAGCTATTATAGAAGTAATGGGGCAATTAAATCCACACTTAAGAGATGTGGATGATTACCGTCATAAATTATGGACTCATATGTTTGTAATGTCTGATTTTAAGTTAGATGTAGATTCTCCTTATGAATTTCCAAAAGAAGCAGATTTAGCAAGTAAACCAGACAGAGTAGCTTATCCGAAAAGAAAGATTAGGTTTGGTCACTTTGGGAAATATACGCAAAACATTCTTGAGAATTCAGCTGAAATAACTGATGAAAATCAAAAGAAATATTTGACAAAAGCGATGGCTAATTTCATGAAGAAGCAATACCTTGTTTACAACAATGATGCTGTCGAAAACAATGTGATTGCCAATCAGTTAAAGGAATTATCTAACAACAAGCTTCAAGTAGAAGATCCAAATGATTTACTTTCAACAAACTCAATTTTAAAATCATACGGTATTCAATTAAATCAAATTAACGCGAATACTAAAAAGCAACCAAAAAAGAAATTTAAAAAATAATCACTATGGCATCTTTTGAAATTTATGGAGGAAAACCTTTAAAAGGAGAATTGGTGCCACAAGGTGCTAAGAATGAAGCTTTACAGATATTATGTGCAGTTTTATTAACTCCTGACAAAGTAACTATTTCAAATATTCCAGATATTATTGACGTAAACAAATTGATTAGTTTACTTCAAACAATGGGTGTGAAGATTGAAAAAGTTGAAAAAGGGACTTATATTTTTCAAGCTAAAGATATTGATTTACCATACTTAGAATCAGATGATTTTAAAAATCGTGCAGGTGCTTTACGAGGATCTATAATGATTGTCGGACCTTTATTAGCTCGATTTGGAAGAGGGTTTATTCCTAAGCCAGGTGGTGATAAAATTGGTAGAAGAAGATTAGATACTCATTTCGAAGGATTTGTTAAGCTTGGTGCTCTTTTTAATTACGATGCTAGTGAACATTTTTATTCAGTAGATGCTGAAAAATTGGTTGGAACATACATACATTTAGATGAAGCATCTGTAACAGGGACTGCTAATATTTTAATGGCTGCTGTTTTAGCTGAGGGAGAGACAACAATTTATAACGCTGCTTGTGAACCGTATTTACAACAGTTGTGTAAAATGTTAAATTCGATGGGTGCAAAAATATCTGGTATTGCATCAAACATGTTGAAGATTGAAGGTGTTAAAGAGCTTAATGGTTGTTATCATAGAGTTTTACCTGATATGATTGAAATTGGTAGTTTTATCGGTTTAGCAGCAATGACTAAGTCTGAAATCACTATTAAAGATGTAAGTTGGGATAATTTAGGTGTAATACCATCTGTTTTCAGAAAACTTGGAATTAAGCTTGAAAGAAGAGGTGATGATATTTTTGTTCCTGCTCAAGATTCATATGAAATTGACACATTTATTGATGGTTCAATTTTAACTATAGCTGATGCACCTTGGCCTGGATTCACTCCAGATTTATTATCAATTATCTTAGTTGTTGCTACACAAGCAAAAGGAAGCGTCTTAATACATCAAAAAATGTTTGAGTCACGCTTATTCTTTGTAGATAAATTGATTGATATGGGAGCTCAAATTATTTTATGTGATCCACACAGAGCTACTGTTATTGGATTAAATAATGAGCATCCTTTAAAAGGAATATCTATGACTTCACCAGATATTAGAGCGGGTGTTTCTTTACTGATTGCTGCTTTATCTGCTAGCGGTAAAAGTATAATTCATAATATTGAACAAATTGATAGAGGTTATCAAGATATTGAAATTCGATTAAATAATTTAGGTGCTGATATAAGAAGGATAAGGTAAAAGTTATTCTATTATATAAATCAACTACTATTTTTTTTTGAAAAAAATCTATGAAATTTAGCCTTCTAATAATTGTAATGTTTTGCTTATCATTTAATTCGTCTGAAAAGAGTGAACAAATCGAACTAATAAGCCCTAACGGTAAAACAATCAAATTATCAGACTTAAAAGGTAAAGTTGTTTTAATTGACTTTTGGGCATCTTGGTGCGGACCATGTAGAAAAGAAAATCCAAATGTACGCGAAGCCTTTAAAAAGTACAAGAACGAGAAATTCTCAGTAGGAAAAGGGTTTGAAGTATTTAGTATATCACTTGATAGATCTGAAGAACCTTGGAAAAAGGCGATAAAGGAGGATAGCTTAACTTGGGAGTATCATGGATGGGATAAAGACGGGATAGTTTCCCGAAAATATCAAGTTAACTCTATTCCTTATGCTATACTTATTGATGGAAAAGGTAATGTGATAGCAAAAGGTCAAGAATTAAGAGGGCTAGGACTTCATATTCAATTAGACAAAATAAAAAAGAACTAGATTACTTTTTCTTTAATAGTAAAGAGAGGATTTTTTTATTGACTTAATCCATCTAGAAAAAATCTAATTTTTCGTTAGGTCTTCCTTTTTTTCTTTTTAGCAGCTGGAAATAAAATATTATTTAAAATAAGTCTATAGCCAGGTGAATTCGGATGAATATTTAGATCAGTAGGAGGGTCCCCAACTCTATGTTGATAATCTTCAGGATCATGACCGCCATAAAATGTCCAAGTACCTTGACCGTATTCACCATGAATATATCGAGCTGTACCTAGAGCTTCATTTTCGCCAAGTATTAGAACGTTTGGTTTAATCAATTCTTTTTTAAAATCCGTTGTTTGCCCCATAAACCCATTAACAATGTCGGTATGGCATTGTGTCAACATAGTTGGAACAACGTCCCATTTGGCCGAAAATTCAAACAATGTAAATTTATCTACACTTTCATCGCTTTTATGAAGATTTGTTCCGTCAATATTAGAGTATTCATAAACCATAGGATTTCTCTCTAATTGGAAATCCTTAAAAGCTAATGTTTGCGAGTAATCTAATTTATTCTGACAATTTGGATCTGATGGATCACCATCAAACATTTGTTCACAAATATCCGTATTCTGAGCAGCTAAAGCTATGTCAAAACTATCTGTACCACTACACATTGTAAATAAAAAGCCACCGCCAATTACAAAGTTTTTAATGTTTTGAGCTACAGCTAATTTTAATTGCGATACTTTTTCAAAACCAAGAGATTTCGCATCGTCTTCTAATCCACGAACTTGTTGTTGATACCAAGGATAATTCCTAAAGTTGGCATAAAACTTACCATATTGGCCAGTGAAATCTTCATGATGCAGATGCAACCAATCATACTTAGGAAGCAATCCATAAACTATTGCTGAGTCATAAATTTTATCATAAGGAATTTCAGCATATTCAAGAACCATTGTTACAGCATCGTCCCATGGTTGTGTTCCTTTAGGCGTATAAACTGCAATTTTAGGCGATTTTTCAAGCTGGATAATTTCTTGATTTATTTCAGGGTTTGAAATATTCGATTTTATTGAATTAACCTGTCCATCTGTTACTACCTCATAAGACACACCTCTTACAATTAATTCCTCCTCGGCAGTTAGAAGGTGTGGAATCAAAAAAGAACCACCTCTATAGTTTAAAAGCCAATCTACAACCACTTCCTTTTCCAGTAACCAAAAAGCTACTCCATAAGCTTTAAGGTGATTAGTTTGACTATCATCCATTGGGATTAAAAGTTGAGAGGCTTTTAAATTAAATGATGTAACTATAATTAAAAAAAATAAAATTAGTTGTCTCATAAGTTATGAATCGTATTATAATTTAAAAAGGTGTATCATTACCATCTAAATTAACATCAAAATTAGTATTATCATTGTCAAATGAATTCATTTTACTTGGAATTGTATAAGTTGGCTGGTTATCAAAATCAGTATTGGCACTCATGCCTGAACCGATTGTTTGTGTAGGTACTTCTTCAACATAATTATTTATATTTTCAAATCGAGCAAATTCTCCAATAAATTGAAGTCGAACCCTTTCAAGAGAACCATTTCTATGTTTTGCTATTATAATTTCTCCAACACCCTGATTAGAATTTCCATCTTCATCTTGAGTAAAACCGTAATATTCTGGTCGATATATAAACGAAACAATATCTGCATCTTGCTCAATCGCCCCCGATTCACGTAAATCTGATAACACTGGACGTTTGTCTCCGCCTCTTTGCTCTACTGATCTACTTAGCTGAGAAAGCGCAATAACAGGAACATTTAATTCTTTTGCAATTTCTTTAATAGAACGAGAAATACTAGAAATCTCTTGCTCTCTATTCCCTGCACCTTTTGCTCCTCCAGCTGTCATTAATTGCAAATAATCAATAATAACAACTTGAATATCGTGCTGTAATTTCAAACGACGACATTTAGCTCTCAAATCAAAAATGCTAATACCAGGAGTGTCATCAATAAATAATGGGGCAGTAGCTAATTTTGTAATACGAGAATGTAATTGTTGAAATTCGTGTTCTTTTAAATCACCTTTTCTTAATTTATCAGCACTTAATCTAGTTTCACTTGCAATAAGACGTTTAACAAGTTGAACTGAAGACATCTCTAACGAGAAAAAAGCAACTCCCATTTGATGATCAACAGCGGTATTTCTAGCCATAGATAATACAAATGCAGTTTTACCCATTGCAGGTCGAGCAGCGATTACAATCATATCTGAACGCTGCCAACCAGCAGTCACCTTGTCTAAATCAAAAAAACCTGTAGGAATACCTGAAATACCATCAGTATTTTGAGATGCTTTTTCAATTTCCTCGATAGCTTGACGAACAATATTTTGCATCGTATCAGCATTTTTCCCCATATTATTTTCGGCAATTTTAAATAAATCACCTTCCGCTTTATTTAAAACATCGAAAACGTCTGAAGTTTCATCAAAAGCATCTCGAATAACTTCGTTACCCATTTTAATAAGTTCCCTTTTAATGTACTTTTCTGCAATAATTCTCGCATGAAACTCTACATGTGCAGATGAAGCAACCCTACTTGTAAGTTGAGAAATGTATGCTGCACCTCCTGAAGCTTCTAACTCTCCATTTTGTCGAAGCTTATTAGAAACAGTTAGGATATCAATTGGATTAGAACTCCCAAATAAATCTCTAATTGCGTTATATATAAATTGATGTTTAGGATCATAAAAACTACTAGGAGTTAAAATATCAATTACATCAGTAACTGCATTTTTCTCTAACATCATCGCTCCAAGAACAGCCTGCTCAATATCAACAGCTTGTGGAGGTATCTTACCGAATTCATTTTGAATTAAGTTATTGCTTTTAATTCTTGTAGACGGTTTTCTGTTGTTCTCTAATTTGTTTTCATTCTCCATACAATACAAAAATAAGGAAAAAGAAAGGAGCTTTTATTTAATTCTTTAAAAGAATTTTAAACTTTTATTAGCTTTTAGTTTATCTTTAATTTTATAAAAAAGAATAAGATGAAAAGAGAAGTAGTTGAAACAGGAGATGGGTCAAAAACGATTCGAATTATTGACCTAGAAGAAAGTTATCATTCTACACATGGAGCTCTTCAGGAGGCTATTCATGTTTTTATTGAAAACGGACTTAAACATACTCACCTTAAACAACTCAATATTTTTGAGATGGGCTTCGGGTCTGGGCTTAATGCGTTTTTAACAGCTGTAAATTCTAAAGATTTAAACATTAAAACTTTTTATCATGGCATTGAGGCTTATCCTGTTAACAGTGATGAAATTAATGCTTTAGACTATGAGAATCTATTAGATGGTGAGCATTTTAATCTTTATAGACAAATTCAAGAAAGTGAATGGGAGGGAAGTGCTTACATTAACGAGTTTTTTAGTGTTAAAAAAACTAATTCCAAAATTGAATTGATTGATCTTGAAAATGAATTTTATGATATTATCTATTTTGATGCATTTGGTCCAAGAGCTCAAATAGAAATGTGGTCAGTAGAAATTTTTGCTAAAATGTTCAAATGTTTAAAAGCAGGAGGTTTTCTAGTTACTTATTGTGCTAATGGTCAAGTCAAAAGAAACATGAAAGAAGTTGGTTTTACAATTGAACGCTTAGCTGGACCTCCTGGAAAAAGAGAAATGACAAGAGCGACAAAACCAATTATTTAAAAATTTAATCGATAATTTATTGTAGATAACAAAAAACTATGTACTTTTGTGTCGGGGTAAGTCTTGTACGACCAGCTCCTTCCAAATCCTCCAGGACGGGAACGTAGCAAAGGTAGGAAGTTGAGCGGTGCGATATAAGTAGCTTACCCCTCTTTTTTTTTCAAAAATAAAAAAAAAGAATGGCAGTTAAGTTTTAAAGTAACTGACGTATTTATTTCACACTACTAAATCAAATCTTCAAATCAGTGTTTCTTAAATTCAAATTGTATTAATTGCAAATGCAGATGACTAATTATAAATTTGCGTTAATCGATATTGGCTACATTTTTTTGTGTCTGACACCTCTAAATTGACTTCTAAATGCTTGAATTTTCGATTAAATGATTCTGCTGACGTATTTATAGTTCTGTTCTTGAAGTTATACCAAACACATTTATATTTTAGTTCAAATACTTCTTATATATTGCCTATCGGCATAATAATCTAAAGGGTCAAACTTATAAATGAATAACTTGTATAAATAAAAAAAGTCGCATTATAACTAATGCGACTTAAAATTTAATACAATTAATAATTACTTTTTCTGCTTCTCAAAAAACATCATTGCTTGTTTATCGGTAGGCTCTAATTTTAAAACTATTCCCCAGTACTTTATTGCTTCGTCAATGTTTTTCTCAGTACTATTAACATAATAATCACCTAAATACTTACTCGCCTCAATAACTGATGATTTATTTGAAGGACTCATTACTTCCTCTTCGCCTAAAACTTCTAAAAACATATTGTAGTGTTCTTTAGCTAACCACAGCTCATTGTTCGTATCCATGTTAAAAGAAGAACGACCTCTCCATAAATAAGCAGGAGCATAAGAAGGTGAACGTTCCGCTAGATTCGCAAAACAAGAATCTGCATATTTGTAGTTTTTCTCACCAAAATAATACGCTTTTGCTATGTTATAAAGTTCTTTAACAGACAATAAAGATGGATCTCCTTGAGATTTTCTGTTGAACGTTTTAATCGCTTTTGAATAATCTTTTTTATTGATATAAATATCAGCAATATCTCCCAAAAATTCTCCTTTATTTTCATCATCTGCTAACACAGCTTTCTCTAATTCGATAATTGCTAAGGAATCATTTCCAGATTTTAAATAAAGTAAACCTTTAAATCTATAATCTGAAGCATAAATATTTTCTTTAGGAACAGACTTGAAAAACTTCTCCATGTAAATTAAACCTTTTTCAGATGCAATTTTAGGATCTAAATCTTCATATTGACAGTAAGAATAAGCTAACATTCTATCAATATAGAAATTGTTAAACCCTTCTTTTTGAAGTTTTTCTAATTCATTTATTGCTTCATTGAATTTTAGAGCTTGAAACAATGCAGTAGAATAGCGATATCTAGCTTCAGTAGTATTGTTCAAATTAATATATTTTTGCCAGTTTTCAATTGCATATTCAGATTGATTGAACATCATATTTAATTCTGCATTTTCTCTATAAGCAGGAGCAAAATTTGGATCTATAAGTTGTGCTTCTTTGTATTTTTGATTTGCCAACTTGTAATTTTTAGCTCTTTGGTAAAGTTTTGCAGTTCTTAAAATCGCCTTGGGAGATTTAGCATCATAACCTATTGCTAAATTATAATTATTAATTGCTGGTCCGCCATTTTCAGGAGACTTAACTTGTAAAGCATCTCCTTTAACTATATAGTTTTCAGCATTAGTTGGTTCAATTTCTAACGCCTGATCAATTAACTTTATCGCTAAATCTACTTTCTTTAATTTTTCTGTTTCAATATAGATATTTGCTACTTGTCTTAAAACTTCAGCTTTTTGGGGATGGTGTTTCTTCTTTGTTAAATCAAACGCTTTGTCTAAATTAATATTTGCATTAGTAGTATCTCCAGTAAACCATAAAAACTTACCTAATCCAACATAGTTCATCGGATTTTCAGGAGCCACTAACAACCCCTTATTCCATATGATTTTAGCAGAATCTAACTTATCATTCTTAGCTAAACTTTCTCCGAAATAGTAGTAATTATTACCATTTGAAGACTCATTATTAATAAGCGTTTTGAAAATTGATGTAGCAATATCATAACGTTCATTTTCTGTTTTCTTGATAGCATCTTCTAATGATTGAGCTGTTGAAGCACTACCAATTAAAAAACTTAAAGCTAAAATTTTGTAATTTTTCATGTCTGATTATTTTATATCTTTTTGAATAATTAATATAGAGCAATAGTCTTGCCATAATGTTAAATGCGAAATTAACATTTTAAAGTTAAACGAATGTTAAAGAATTTAAAGAATTACTTATTCTGTTTTAATTTGCATCATGCGAATAGGAGTATTCGCTGGTACTAATGATGATTTATGTATAATTAACTGACCTTTTTCTCCTTGTAAAAACAAAACAAAACCAGTGTTTAATCCAGACTTACTTGCCTTGTTAATAGACCATAATTCTCTTGTTAATGGATAATCTTTTGTAAAAATATAAGCTTGATATGGTTTGAAATATTCACTGTTTTCATCTTTTGAAACCTCCATAACTTTTATACCTTCCAAAAAACTTAGAACTTTTTCATCATCTTGATCGCTTATCCAATTAACACCAATAACACCTAACGCATTTTTATGAGACTTCACATACTCAATAACTTCTTCATTAGATTTTAAAGCGAAAACATTTGCTTGAATAGGAGATTTTGTACCAATTAAATTCCTTAAGTAGATGAAATTTGCTGAATTTTCATGATCAAAAACGATGTCAACTTTTCTTTTAGAGGTTTCCCATAGTGTTTCCTCACCTTTTAATAATTTCTTCAAATGATTAACGGTAATAGAAGAATCTAGGTTTTCAGGATTTATAATTAGTGCTACTGCATCATCAGCTAATTTCTCACTTCTAACTTCAACCTGAGATTTTTTTAAATTTTCTTTCTCTTTATCTGTAAAGTCACGTGTTATAAATAAAGTTTTTGTTTTATTAGCTACAAAAGCATCAATAGCTTCCTTTTCTGTACAATAAATAGATTTAATATTTGCACTTTGAAACTGACTTTGAAAAGTGTAAATACTTGTTTCGAATAGTGGTTTAAATGACTCTTCCACATAAACAGTAGTTTTTCCTCTACTATGAGAATCTCCTTTATAAACGAATGTATTATCACATCTACTAAAGATTAATGCTAAAGCGATAAAGATTATTTTAATTGAATTTTTCATGAGTACGTGTATTTAAATAAATTCATAATATACTATCAAACAAATTAAGAAATTCACAAGAGTATAATTGAGAAACAAAGATATAAAATCTAGTTAGAAAGCTAAGACCT
>Ga0209702_10004147_pt1 | contig 21574 bp, 16 predicted proteins | sample FRY01_FD_187210 | JGI IMG/M metagenome (GOLD analysis project Ga0209702, IMG submission 187210) | Freshwater microbial communities from Lake Fryxell liftoff mats and glacier meltwater in Antarctica - FRY-01 (SPAdes) (version 2) | ecosystem: Environmental > Aquatic > Freshwater > Ice > Glacier... | reverse complement strand
GGCGAGCAGGCGCCCCGGCAAGCCGGGGGTAGGGGCGGACCGCCGGGCCGCCCGCGAATGAGTGATCGGCGCGCCCAGCGGTCGCGCCCTACCCAAAGTCCAATTCTCCAGAGCGGTTGGTATGAGAACTTTACTAGGTCGGTGGGCGCCTCGAAGTCGGGCGAAGCCGTCGACGCGAAGCGTGTGAAGTGCGAGACGGCAGGAGGGGGAGGCGTCGTGAGGGTAGCCTCCGTCGAAAAAGCTCTCTTTTTTCAAAGTGCCTGCATAACGTCTGTTATGGAAAAGCGCCTATTCTCGGAACTGGGACTCTCGCCGGAGATACTTAAAGCTGTCGACAAGATGGGCTTCGAGGAGGCATCGCCCATCCAGACAGCGGTGATTCCGACGATTATGGCGGGCCGCGACGTGATCGGCCAGTCGTCGACCGGCTCGGGAAAAACGGCGGCGTTTGCGATTCCTGCGATTGAAAAGGTGGATCCCAAGCTGCGGAAGGTGCAGGTTTTGATTCTCTGTCCTACGCGGGAATTGGCGGTGCAGGTCGCGGAGGAAGCGGCCAAGTTGGCGATTTTTAAGAAGGGCGTGCAAGCGGTGCCCGTTTACGGGGGGCAATCTTACGAACGCCAGTTCCGGGCGTTGGCCGCCGGTGCTCAAGTGGTCATCGGCACGCCGGGTCGGGTGATGGATCACATGGAGCGCGGCACGTTGAAGCTGGAAGCGTTGAAGTTCGTCGTGCTGGATGAGGCGGACCGCATGCTCGACATGGGTTTCCGCGAGGACATCGAAAAAATCCTCTCAGGCGTGCCCAAAGAACGTCAGTTGCTGTTTTTCTCAGCGACGATACCCCCGGCGATCAAGAGTTTGATCACCCGCAACGCAAACAATCCGGCGTGGATCAAGGTGGAGTCCGTCGCGCAGAACGCGCCGCAGGTGGACCAGATCTATTTTGAAGTGGACCGGCGCTCGAAGATCGAGGCGCTGACCCGCTTGATCGATGTGCATGACTTCCGATTCGGGATTATCTTCTGCAGCACCAAGGTGATGGTGGATGATCTCGACGAACACCTGCACGCCCGCGGGTATGCCGTGGATCGCCTGCACGGTGACATCAGCCAGATGCAGCGAGACCGGGTGATGGAGAAGTTTCGGCGGCGCGGATTCGAGTTTTTGATCGCCACCGATGTGGCCGCGCGCGGTCTCGACGTCGAGGACTTGGAAGTTGTGTTCAACTTTGATTTGCCCAACGACGCCGAGGACTACACCCACCGGATCGGACGCACGGGGCGGGCGGGAAAATCCGGCCGAGCTTTCACTTTTGTTTCGGGTCGCGAGCTCTACAAATTGCAGAGTATGGTGCGCTACGCGAAGTTGAACATTCGCCGCGAGCGGTTGCCCTCGATCGATGAGGTCGAAGAGGCTCGCACAAGTGTATTTTTTGAGCGGATCCGCAGCACGTTGGATGCGAAAGAATTCAAGCCGCATGACCGCATGATTGATCGTTTGCTCGACCAAGGCTATGCGAGCACCGACATTTGCTCGGCGTTGATCCACTTGTTGCAAAGCGCGACGGGCGGAGCAGCGGCGAAACCGGCACCAGCCAAAGCCGCCCCGGTCAAGCTGGCGAGCGCGCGGGCCCCGGAAGCCGCCGAGCGAACGGTGGCGGCGGCCCCGGAATGGGCCGAGAAGAAATTCAGCCCGAAAGTTGAGCGGATCGTTCCCCGCTCGGCCGCGAATCCATCAGATGACTTCGAAGATGGAGAACAGCCTGACCGGAAATCAAAAAACGAACGACCGGCGCGCACTGGTGTCGAGGCCGGTATGACGACTTTGTTTCTCAACGTCGGTCGCAAGCAGTTGATCACCCCGGCGGATGTCGTCGGCAAGATCGCCGGAGTGACGCGATTGCCCGCCAACGTGGTCGGCGCGATCGATATTCATCAGCGGCATCTGCTGGTTGACGTGAAGGAGGAGCATGCCCTCGCGATTGTGCAGAAACTTGGCGGGGTTCGCGTCAAGGGCGAGGTGCTCCGTCCAACGTTGGCGTCTGATCAGAGTTGAGCGGGGTGGATGGTCCCGCAAGGCCGCTGCTAATTCGTGACACCGGCTGTCTTGACAGCGAGCCGACCGCGCCGTTATTGCGATAGCCCCGTATGGAGGCTGTTCTCGACCAACCCGTGCTGGTTTTAAACCGCTTATGGCAAGCGGTGAATGTGATCGGCGCGCGCCGGGCCTTCGCGATTTTGTCGCGGGGCCACGCCCAAGTGGTGCACAACGAGAATGACGATTTCCGCACCTTCGCGTTGTTGGATTGGATTGATTTCTCCATGGATAATCCGCCGATCGGCGAGCTGCAGATGGTGCGGACACCGACGCTAGCGATCCGTTTGCCGCGAGTGATCCTCCTGTCGTTTTTTGACAAGCTCCCCTGCAAGGAGGTCAAGTTGACGCGGATCAATGTCTTCGAGCGCGACAAAGACACCTGCCAGTATTGCGCGAGCAAATTGCCTCGCGAGCAGCTCAATCTCGACCACGTGATCCCGCGCGACTTCGGCGGCAAGACGACGTGGGAGAATATCGTTTGCTCGTGCATCAAATGTAACACCAGAAAGGCGAATCGGCTGCCCCATCAGGCGAAGATGCATCTCGTGCGCAAACCGGTGCGTCCCAAGTGGCGTCCGGTGATCTCGATGGTGCTGGGACACCCACATCGCGAGATGTGGAAGGACTTCCTCGACGTTGCGTATTGGAACGTCGAATTGGAGGAATAGACCAAGCGGTCGTCCGTGGTTCGGCGAGGGGGTGGCGGATGGAAATAAGTGGGTTTCAATAGCGAAGATAAAACCCAGCTTCTGACCTCGTCAGGTTTGGGTAGGCGATCAACGAATGAATGTTCAGTTGGCGCTGGCCATTGCTGAATATTCAAAAAGCGTGGGTGGGTGAATCGCGCCGGTCCCCTTGGGATGATCACCGCGCTTTCGTTTTCTCTGCGTCTCTCACCTTTCGGTTTACGGACTCGTCCAGCTGGCTAGTGGTTTCTCCGGTCGGACTTTCCACCTAAATTGGGGGTGGCTTGTCGCAAACTTTGGCCCGGGCAGATGCAGAGTTCATTTTTCAGTGCCCCGCCTTTTGGCTGGAGGTCAGGCGGTTGGGATGGAGGGGCAGTGGCCGGTCGATTCCCTGAGTCAGGAGGCACGCGATGGCAGACGGAAGGTTTGGCCAGCGAATCGCCGAACCGGAGGTTGCCGATCGATGGTGGGAGGGTATGATAGACGGATGCTCAAGACCCTTGTCATGACAATCATCGGAGCGGACCGCCCCGGTTTGGTGCAACTCGTCGCCTCTTGTCTGGCCGACAACGGCGGGAATTGGCTCGAAAGTCGGATGGGCCATCTCGGTGGGCAGTTTGCCGGAATCGTGCGGGCGGAAGTCGCGGCGGACCAAGCCGAGAGTTTAGGCAATGCCTTGCAAGGATTGGCCGCGCAGGGTTTGCGGGTGATCGTCCACCCCGAAGACGGGGAATCAATCAAAGGCGAAGGCACCGGCGCCACGCTTGAAGTAGTCGGTCAGGATCGACCGGGAATTTTGCGTGCAGTGTCCGCGGTGCTCACCTCGCACAACGTCAACGTCGAGGAACTTTCCTCTGAGCGAATTTGCGCCCCTATGGGTGGCGGCACCCTCTTTCAGGCCACCATCAAAGTATTAGTGGCGTCGCCCGAAACGCTGGCTCTCGTGCAGATTGATTTGGAAAAGATCGCCGCCGATTTGATGGTAGATCTGCGCCTGCATCGCGCTGAGTGAGCGCACCGTCTATCAACTATTAGTTGACTGATGGGTCGTGGGCGGACCCGTCGCAGGAAGGGCGCGGGGAGCGAGGAGTGGGTTATTTCCCGGAGAATTTTTGGCGGCCGATGAGCCAGACGGCGCTCGCGGCGACGAGATCGACAAACGCGACGCCGAGCCGGAGCGGAAGCGGAAGCTTAATCGGGAGAAAGAGGAGTGCGAGGGCGCACAGGATCAGCACCCCACTGACGATGGTCAATGTGCGCTTGCGGTTCGGGATCTCGTTGGAAGGTGAGGGGGTCGGGTGGGGAGGGGCGGACATGGTTTGAGGTCTTGGTCGTTGCGCATGGTTCCAGATCTTCCCTTCTGTGCGATCTTCCTTCGGGCGACGGACGAGGCGGAGCCGGAATGTGAATATCGGATAGAATCAACGGGCGGTGGGGAGAGTGATGCGCAGCGTCGTGCCCTCAGGGCCGGACGACACCAGCGTGATGTCGCCGTGGTGACTGAGCAGGACGCGCTTGGCGATGGACAGTCCGAGGCCCGTGCCATCGGGACGGCCTGAGAGAAAAGAATCGAAGATGCGCTCGCGAAACTCCGTCGGGATGCCGTGGCCAGTGTCGCTGACTTCGAGCGCGACGGAGTGACTTTCGCCGGGGGCGGCGGGTTTGATCGCGAGGGTGATGCGGCCGCCGAGGGGCATCGCTTGAGTGGAGTTGAGCAAAAGGTTGAGCAAGACCTGTTGGAGCTGGCCTTTGTGACCTTCGACCATCGACGTGTGGACGGGGTAGTCGAATTGAAGGTGGATTTTGGACTGGGAGAACTTGAGCCGCACCAGCACGAGCGTGTCGTTGACGATGTCCACGAGGGACCAGCGCGAATGCAGATCGGCTGCTGGCGATTTGCCGAATTGCAGCACGCGGAGCACGATCTCCTCGAGTTGATCTAACTTCTCGCCGATGACGCGCATGTCGGTGCGTCGGGGATCTCCCTCAGGGAAGTCAAGGCCGAGGCCACCGTGAAGGAGTTTGAGCACGGTGAGCGGGTTGCGGATTTCGTGGGCGATCTCCGCGGCGAGGAGGCCGAGCGTGGTGAGTTGCTCGTTTTTGCGAAGCGTGGCCTCGCTTTGGAAAACTCGGGCGTAGAGTCGGGCGTTTTCGAGCGCGACTGCCCCGAGGCTCGCCAAGCCGGCGTTGAGGCGTTTGGAGTCGTTGTCGTAGCGCTGGACCCGATCACTGAAGATTGCGAGCGCTCCGAGCACTTCGTTTTCGTAGATCAGGGGGGTGATCAGGACGGAGTGGAGTTCGGGGTCGTCGGGCAGATCTGCGAGGGTGAGGAATTCTGGGGATCGGATGTCGGCGAATTCGGTCTGCCGACGCGTGTGGACCGTGACGCCGACGAGGCACGAAGCGGTGGGAAGCACTTCGGACGGGCGAACAATGTGGGCGGGAGCGGCGAGGGAGACGCAGCGCACGGTGTCCGCCCGGCTGTCGTGCAGGTAGAGGGCGCAGGCCCGGCTGCCGAAAATCTGGCGGGCATCGCGCGTGAGGGAATCGAAGACCACGTCGGGCTCGAGTTTGCCGACAAGGGTGTGGCCGATCGCGATGAGGGTTTCCAACTGGCGGGCCTTGCCTTCCAGTTGCGCGAGTAGCCAGAGGCGGCGCAAGACGCGGGCCGTCTCCTGGCTGAGCATTTCGAGGAGGCCCAAGGCGTCAGTGGTAAAGTGGTTGGCCTCGTCGTGATCGACTACGACCACCCCGACGGTGCGCTCGTCAACCATGAGGGGCGCGACCATTTGAGATCGAGTGGCGGCGCGCATGGCGCGGTAGCGCGACTCGGCGGCGACGTCGGGAGCGAGATAAGGTTGACCATGCAAGGCGGCCCAGCCCGGTAATCCCTGCCCAATATCGAAAGCGAGTTCCTGCTCGGCAACGGAGAGCCCGTGCTGCGCCTCGAGTTCCAACCGGGCAGTGTCCGGATTGAGGAGGAACAGGCAACCACTGTGCGCGCCGAGAGAGCGGACGATCTCCTCGAGCGCGAGTTGGGCGGAGTCGACCTCGGTCGAGCCGGTCGCCAACGCGGCGATCGCGTAGAGTGCCGAGTAGGGCGGGCGGGACGGTGGGTGAATATCCACGGCGGGCAGTTACTCCCCAGAGGGAAGCCGGCGCAATCCGGGAATTAGCCCGTGTCGTTGGTCGGCTCGATGATCTCGCGCAGGACCTCGCGCAGGGCGTGGAGGCGTTCGGGGTCGGCGGGTTGAGCGGCGTCGGAGCTTTCGATGTAGAACGTATCGATGGCGATGCCGCGCTCGGTGCCAATCCGGGAGAAGGTGATGTCGAAGCCTTGCGAGGAAATGGCCTTGGAAATGAGGTAGAGCAGGCCGATGCGATCGCGGGCTTGGATCTCAACGATCGTGCGCTTCATCGAGAGCTCATGGTAGACCTCGACAGTCTGAGGGAAGGACGTGTGCGGCCCATCTTTTTGCTGCAGGGAAAACCGACTATTATGCTTCTTGGCTTGACCGATGATTTCCGGGTAGAGGTCGCGCTCAGAGAGGAGGGCGGACTTGATCGTTTGCTCGAATAGTTCCTGCGCGTTGGTGCTCTGGACGACGCCCCGACCCGGCTCGACGACGTAGAACGTGTCGATCGCGATGTGGTCGGAACGGGAGTTGACCTTGGCGGCGAGAATGGAGAGGCCGGCGACATTGAAGGCTCCGGCGAGCTTGTAGAAAAGTCCTGCGCGGTCCCAGGTGACGACGTTGACGATCGTGAGGGAGCGGTTGAGGTCGTTCTTCCAGTCGATCACGGGGCGAAGCGCCCCGACCGACTCAGCGGCGACAATCGTCTGGAGGAGTTGGTGGACCATCTGAATGTGCAACGCGATCTCGTCGTTGTCCGTGTAGATAGAATAGCGATCGGGCAGGAGTCCGAAATGGGCGATCACCTCGTCGGAGCTGATGCCGGGGATCTGGCGGCCAATGAGTTCTTCTTGAGTCATGAGTTTGCGCTTTTGATGACTGGCGTGGACGGAATCACCGAGATTGAGCCGTTCTAGGGTGTGGCGGTAAAGGCCGTTGTGCAGGGTATCCTTGTAGCCGTTCCAGAGCGAGGCGGCGGTGCCACGGGCATCGCAGAATGTGTGGACATAGAGGTGGTGAAGCTTTTCGGGAGAATCAACGACCTCGGCAAAGGCGGCGGCGGTTTCAGGATCATCAACATCCCGCTTCTGCCAGAATCGTGCCATGATGAGATGATTCTTGATAATGAAGGCCACGAGCGCGCGATTTTCCGGCGAGACGAAGAGACGCTTGAGGATCGGCTCGGCGATGGTGACGCCACTTTCGGCGTGTCCCTTGATCCCGACGGACTTGCCGATGTCGTGCAGGAGTAGGATGAGATAGAGGAGCGGTGGATCGGAGGTTTCGTGGAGCGCCCTCCGGTATTTCAGGGTGATCGGCTCGGCTTCGGAAAAAACGCGGTCGAGCTCGCGGATCGCGTTTAACGTGTGCACGTCGGCCGTATACCGGTGGTAATACTCGTGCTGGACAAGGCAGGTGAGCTTGTCGAATTCCGGAATGAATCGCCCGAGGACTCCCAGCTCGTGCATGAGCGAGAGGCTGGCGTGGACGGAGCCGACGTCGCTCAGGATGGCTTTGAAGCTGACATTGGCATCCTTCAGGTGAATGATCTCGTCGGTGATGAGCGGGAGGCTCTCGCGGATCTTGTTGGTGAGGTGGAAATCCGGCTGGCAATCCAATTGCTGGCAATGGCGGAAGACGCGAATGAGGCGGGCGGGATCGACTTCGAACACGTCGGGCTTTTCGGCGGCGAGTTCGCGTCCACGCAGGATGAAACCGTCAATGCGCTTCGTGCGTTGGAAACGTTGCGCGCGGAGGACTTCGCGAAAGGAAATCTTGCCGCTCTCGTGTTGGTCGAGGGTGAGCGCGAGGCGGTTCTCGACGAGTTTGGACAACCGATAAATGGAGCGAGCGGCGCGGTAATAATCCTGCATGAAGCGCTCGACGCGCTCGAGGTCGTTGGTCTGACCATAACCGAGATGGCGCGCGAGGCGGGGCTGGACTTCGAGGTCGAGCACATCCGTCGGGTGGTTGACCATGAAGTGCAGTTGATTGCGCACGCGAAGAAGGAAGTCGTAGGACTCGTTGAACGATGTGACCTCGACGGGGCGGAGGTAGCTCTCGGTCGCGAGGTCTTCCATCGACGTGACCCCGAGTTTCACCTGGGCCATCCACAGAGCGTTCTGATAATCGCGGAGACCGCCGACACCGTTCTTGATGTCGGGCTCCTGCAGGTAAACCGTGTCGCCAAACTTAGCGCGCCGAGCGGCTTGATCGGCGAGGCGCGTAGCGATGTATTCCTTGGGGTTTTCGGAAGTGTAGTAACTCCGGTAAGCCTTTGCGAACGTCTCAAACAGGGAGTGGGATCCAGCGATGCGCCGGGCTTCGAGCAGGGCCGTCTTGGTTTGAATATCCTTGCGCGCCTCGATGAATACCTCGTCGACGTTGCGAGTTGAGTGCCCGACCTTCAGGTTGCAGTCCCACAGCGGATAAAGGATTTCGTTGGTCAGGTGTTCAAGGAAGGGCTTGATCGTCTGCGCATTCGTCTTGGTGGGAAAGAGGAACATCACGTCGATGTCGCTGAGGGGGCAGAGTTCCCGCCGGCCATACCCGCCGAGGGCGACGAGGCAGACGGGGGTGGGCAGCAGGCCGTGGGTGTTTTGATAAAGACGCGTAGCTCTCTCAAAAAGCTCTTGCAACAGCCCATCGATGACGGCCGACCGGGCATTGGCGACTGCCAGACCCGACGCGCCCGCCTCGTGGCCGCGCTGCACCTGTTCGTTCTGATAGGTGAGAAACGCCTTGGTGGTGGCGAGCCGCTCCGAGTCCGAAGCGTCGACGGGAAGGGACAAGGTTTCGGAGGAGGAGGTCTGGGATGGCTTGGCCATGAAGATCAGAGTGTGGAATGAAAAACCGATGGCGCGCGAGGGGATTTAACCACTTGCCTCGACCCTGGGTTCGCAGTTGGCTTGTCGGCTCTCTATATCTGAATGTGATGGAAGAAATCTCTAAGAGCTACGAAGCGCCTGACGTCGAAAAGAAGTGGTATGCTGCCTGGCAGGCCGCCGGGGCGTTCGCGGGCAAGGTCGACCAGACCAAGCGTTCGTATGCGATGGTGATTCCGCCGCCGAATGTGACGGGGCAACTGACGATGGGGCATGTGTTGAATAACACGCTGCAGGATGTGCTCATCCGTCGGGCGCGGCTCGAAGGCCAGTCGGCCTTGTGGATTCCCGGCACCGACCACGCGGGGATTGCGACGCAGACGGTGGTCGAGCGCGAGTTGCGGAAAGAAAAAAAGACCCGGCACGATCTGGGCCGGGAGAAATTTGTCGAGAAGGTCTGGGACTGGCGGCATGAGAAAGGGGGCATCATTCTTAAGCAGTTGCAGGGACTCGGCGCCTCCTGTGATTGGGATCGCACGCAGTTCACGATGGATCCCGCCTACTCGAAGGCCGTGCTCGGCGTGTTTGTTAAGCTGTATGATGCGGGCCACATCTATCGTGGTAAGCGGATGGTGAATTGGTGTCCGGTGTCGCAGACCGCGTTGTCGGACGAGGAAGTGATCATGAAGCCCACGAAAGGGTTTCTCTACCAGGTGCGCTACGAGGTCGTGGGGAGCCCGGGCACGTATGTCACGGTCAAGACGACGCGCCCCGAGACGATTGGCGGCGACGTTGCGATCGCGGTGCATCCAGACGATCCGCGCTACACGCATTTGATCGGGAAACACGTCCGGCGCCCCTTGGGGCCGGCGGCGGAGATTCCGATTATCGCCGATGCGGCGGTCGAGAAGGAGTTTGGTTCCGGTGCGCTCAAAATCACTCCGGCTCACGACAAGGTCGACTACGAGATCGGTCAGCGCCATGGATTGGTGGCGATCGATACGCTCGAGGCCGACGGCACGCTCAACGAAGCGGCGGGGGTCGAGCTCGCGGGGATGGATCGTTTCGCGGGGCGCAAAAAAGCGGCCGAACTGCTCAAGGAATCGGGCGCACTGGTGGAAGCCGAAGCGTATGAGAACAACGTTGGCTATTCGGAACGCGCCGACGTGCCGATCGAGCCGCGCCTCACCGGGCAGTGGTGGTTGAAGTATCCCCGTCTGGAAGAAGCGAAGACCGCTGTGCGCGACGGGCACATTAAGTTTTATCCCGAGCGGTGGTCAAAGGTCTACCTTCACTGGCTCGACAACATTCACGACTGGTGCATTAGCCGCCAGCTTTGGTGGGGGCACCGGATTCCGGTGTGGTATCGTCGTGGACTCGACAAAGAAGCGCTGTCGGAGACGGATCTCAACGATCCGACCATGGTGCATGTATCGCTTGAAGGCCCGCCCGATCCAGAGAATTGGGTGCAGGAAGAAGACGTGCTCGATACGTGGGCGTCGTCGTGGATCTGGCCGTTCGCCACGCTGGGCTGGCCCGATGAAGCGGCGATGAAGACCGCGGGTTTCGATTCGTTTTATCCCACCACGACCCTCGTGACGGGCCCGGACATCATTTTTTTCTGGGTAGCGCGCATGATTATGGCGGGGCTGGAGTTCATCCGCCCGGGGGAGCCGTTGGAGCGCCGGATTCCCTTCAAGAATGTTTACTTCACAGGAATCATTCGCGACGGACAAGGGCGCAAGATGTCGAAGTCGCTCGGCAACTCGCCGGACCCGCTCGACTTGATCGCCAAGTATGGGGCCGACGGACTGCGCTTCGGGATCATTTCAATCGCGCCGCAAGGGCAGGACATTCGTTTCCAAGAGGACCGGATCGAGAGCGGCAAGAATTTCTGCAATAAGCTCTGGAACGCTTGCCGGTTCCGGCAGATGAGCGGGCCAATGAGCGACAACTCTTCGCAGGGCGCGATCATGTCGCGGCTGACTCCGGCGAAATTCGACGCGGATGATCATGCGATTCTCGACCGGTTGTTGACGACGACTCGAGAGGTCGACCGCTGTTTTGCGCAGTATGAATTCAGCCCGGCGGTGCAGGCGATCTACGGATTTTTTTGGAACGATTTCTGCGATTGGTATGTCGAGGTTTCGAAGTCGAAGCTCCACGACGATTCGATGCGCGACAACTGCTTGGCGATCCAAGATCTCGTGTTGCGGCAGTCGCTGTTGCTCCTTCATCCGGTGATCCCGTTTATCACCGAAGAGCTCTGGCACTTGCTCGGTTACGGTCCAGCGGGAGCGTTTATTGAGGACACTCAATTGGGCAATGCTTCGCAGGTGGCGACGGCGGGCCATGCGCACGGATTGAGTATCGACCAAGACGCCGCTCAGGCGGTGGAGAAGCTGAAAGTATTTGTTTCGCAGGCGCGCACCCTAAAAGCGGAGCGAGGCTTGGCGACACGACGCGACACGCGGTTTCTGATGAAGGCAGACGATGCTTCGTGGGAAATTGTCATCGCAAATTTATCCAAGATCGTGCGCATGATCGGGGCGGACGAGATCGTGCGGCAGGACAATATCGCAGGTGCGCCCGCGGTGGTGACCCTCCTGGGCACGCTCGCACTCGACCTCGCCGCCAATCTGGATGTGGGGGCGGAGAAAGCTCGCCTGACCAAGGAACTCGAATCGCTGAACAAGCACATCGCCGGCACCGAGACGCGGTTGTCCAACAAAGCGTTTACCGATAAGGCACCGCTGGCGGTGATCGCAGGGGCGCGCAAACAGCTGGCCGAGCAGGTCGTCAAGCGCGACGAACTCGCCCGCCTGCTCCAGGCACTGGCTTAAGTCATGCCGTGAGGCTCAGGCCTGAGCCGTAACGATGCAGTCGGAAGTCAATTTTGAGAGAAATCGTCAGCGGCAAGGTGCAAAAATCGCGGGTGATCATGCTCTTGAAACGACGCGGTTTGAGGGGGGCCGCGCGCGGAGCGCCTGGTCCACCCTGTTAGTCACCCTGGTGGCAGCAGGTCCAGAGACAGGACACTTGCACCCACTGATTGGTGGCTCAAATCCCCACGGCAATTCAGTAGTAATCTTGTTTGCATACAACACGTTATCAACCGCTTTGCGATTTCAACTGCATGGATACGGCTTAGTCCGCGAGCGCTGTCCGCAGACGAGCGGACGCGGCGAGGCCGAGTAGGAGGGGAGAACCGAGGGCGGCGAGAGTCAGCTTGGCGACATCGCGGGAGCGGATGTCGAACGCGCGCACGCGAGCAAGATTGACGATCAGCGGCGTTCCACCCGGAGGAAGCCTGGCTCAGGTAAATGCGCCGCCTAGGAATTGATGCTGCGCTGCACGAACATGGATGGCTCGTTGGCGAGATAGACGGGCGTGTAGCGGCCATCGGCCGCGGCGAGGTGTTCGGGCGAAAAAGGTTTCAGTAAGTAGTCTACCGCGCTCACTTCAAAGGCCCGCCCAGCAAAGGCGTCGTGTGCGGTGGTAAACACGATCGCCGGCGGCGGGGATGACAGAAGCGGTAATAAATCGAAACCGGTTGCGGGCGGCATTTGCACATCGAGTAGCACGAGATCCGGTCATTCGAGCGCGGCGAGTGCTGCGGCTTCGGGCACGGTGGTGGCTTCCGGGTGGGCGGCAAGGAGCGCGCGCAGGCGTTTGCGAGCGAGGCGCTCGTCATCGACGATGAGGGTGCGTCGGGGTGGCATCAGACGGTTTTGGAGTGGACCGGTATGTGCAGGTGGACGCGCACAAATCCATGGGAAAGGAGATGCCGACGCGTGCGGCGTGACCGCAGAGAAGAGCGAGTCGGCGTCGGAGGTTGCTGAGACCGAGGCCCGTTGAGCGAGTAGAGGAGAGATCGGGTTCGATCCAGTGACCGGAATTTTTGACGAAGGCATCGACCGCACGATCACGGAGGACGGTGCGCCTGCGGACCTGGAGATGCTCGGGGCTGGTTTGCAGGCCGTATTTGATCGCGTTTTCGACGAGAGACGGGAGGAGCGAAGTTGGCACCCATGCTTCGCGAGCCTCGGGACTGACATCGACTTGCCAGTTGACACGCCTCTCGAAACGCCAGCGTTCAATTTTGAGATAGTTTTCGATGGCGCCGATCTGGAGGGTCCAGAAAAGTCGCCGATGTGAAATGCTCGGGCTCAGCTTGCTCGGAGATTCGCCAAATGGGTTTAACCCGGCGGTGCCCAAATTTCTGAAGCGACGGATTTGTGACGGCATGCGGCGGTTTCGTGAAATAGCGTAGAGGCGGGTGCCGGATAGAGGACGATTGCGTCAGGGTTGGAATTGCGTTCGATACTCCTATGTCCACGGCTCCACGTATCCTCGCTTTCGCCGGCAGCGCTCGGCGCGATTCGCTTAACCGAAAATTACTCGCCGTCGCCATCCGCTCAGTGCAAGCGGCGGGAGGTGCGGTGACGCTGGTGGATTTGAACGAGTATGCGCTGCCGCTTTATCACGGCGATTTGGAGGATGCGGAGGGCTTGCCCGCGAATGCCGTGAAGTTGATCGAACTAGTGCAAACGCATGCCGGGTTGCTGTTGGCCTCACCCGAATACAATTCCCAGCTTACGCCACTGCTGAAAAACACGATCGATTGGATCACCCGTGCGGACGAGAATCCGTTCGTGGGTAAAGTCGCGGCGGTCGTGTCGGCTTCGCCCGGGGCCTTGGGCGGTGCGCGCTCGTTGCAGCACGCCCGACACTTGCTGCTTCATCTGGGCTGCCACGTGGTGCCGGCTCAGTGCATTTTGCCCCACGCCGGCGAGGCTTTCGATGAAGCTGGGGCGCTGAGCAATCCGCGCTCACAAAATTCGGTGAATGCCCTGGCCGCCCAACTGGTGGCCGTGACCGCCCGCTTGGGTAGGTAGGCAATTGCGACGGAGGCACGCTCCGGAAGGACGCGAGCCGATCGCGGCTAACCGAGTCGACCGGACCGAAGATTCGGGACTTGTCGCAGCGAGCTCGGTCCGGCTGAATAGTTGCATCGTGAAAAAAGCGCTCATCACCGGAATCACAGGCCAGGATGGCTCCTACCTTGCGGAATTTTTATTAGCGAAAGGTTACGAAGTTCACGGGGTCATTCGCCGGGCTTCGACGTTCAATACGAGCCGCATCGATCACCTCTACCGCGACCCCCACGTCAATGGGGTGAAACTGTTCCTGCACTACGGCGATTTGGCCGACTCCGTGCAGATGGTGAAGTTGCTTTATAGCCTTCAGCCGGATGAGATTTACAACCTTGGCGCGCAGTCCCATGTGCGGGTGGCGTTCGATATCCCGGAATACACCGGCGATGTCGACGGGCTCGGTGCCGTGCGTATTTTGGAGGCGATCCGCGAAGCCGGGCTGGTGGAGAAGTGCCGATTCTACCAGGCTTCGTCCTCGGAGATGTTTGGCAAAGTGCAAGAGGTGCCCCAGACCGAGAGCACTCCCTTCTGGCCACGTTCGCCCTACGGGTGCGCTAAGGTTTATGCCTACTGGCTGACCGTGAATTACCGCGAGTCCTACAACCTCCACGCTTCCAACGGTATCCTCTTTAATCACGAGAGCCCGCGTCGTGGTGAGACTTTTGTGACTCGTAAGATCACGCGAGCGGCGACCCGGATTAAGATGGGTCTGCAAGAGAAGCTCTACATGGGTAACCTCGCGGCTAAGCGCGACTGGGGTTACGCCAAGGAATACGTCGAAATGATGTGGATGATGCTCCAGCAGGACCAGCCCGACGACTACGTGGTCGCGACCAACGAGGCGCATTCCGTGAAGGAGTTCATTCAGGAGTGCTTCGGCCTGCTCAATCTGGAGTGGGAGAAATATGTCGATTATGACGCCCGCTACGAACGCCCGGCCGAGGTGGAGCTGCTGATTGGCGATCCCGCCAAGGCGAAGAAGCAGCTCGGCTGGGAGCCGAAGGTGAAGTTTAGGGAGCTGGTCAAAATCATGACCGAAGCCGACCTCGATCTCGCCAAACGCGAGGCCCAGATCGCGAGTTTGCCAGACGTCTCCCGCACGCCGTTTGTATGAAGTTGTTTGTCGCAGGTCACAACGGGATGGTGGGCGGCGCGCTCGTGCGGCGATTCGAACGCGAATCCGGCGTGGAATTGATCCTGCGTTCGCGCCGAGAGCTCGACTTGATGAATCAATCGGCCGTCGAGGCCTTTTACGCGCAGGCGAAACCCGAGGTAGCGATCATTGCCGCGGCCAAGGTCGGCGGCATTCATGCGAACCAAACCTACCCGGCAGACTTTCTTTTCGATAACATCGCGATCGCCACCAACACGATTCACGGTGCGTGGAAGGCCGGCGTGAAGCGGCTCCTCTTTCTCGGGAGTTCCTGCATCTATCCGAAGCTGGCACCCCAGCCGATGTCGGAAGACTGTCTGCTCACCGGACCGCTCGAACCGACCAACGAAGCCTACGCCATCGCGAAGATCACCGGCCTGAAGTTGTGTCAGGCTTACCGTCGGCAGCATGGCGCGCTGTTTCACTCGGCCATGCCCACCAACCTCTACGGTCCGGGGGATAACTACCATCTGCAAAACTCGCATGTAATACCGGCGCTGATCCGCAAGTTTCACGAAGCGAAGGAATCGGGTGCAGCCGAAGTGTCGGCTTGGGGCACGGGTTCGCCGAAGCGCGAGTTTCTCCACGTCGACGATCTGGCTGATGCCTGTGCGTTTCTGCTTCGGAAGGACGAGCCACCGGATTGGATCAACGTCGGCACCGGCACGGACGTAACGATTCGGGAACTGACAGAGATCATCGCCGACACCGTGGGCTTCACCGGCCGGATTGCATGGGATGCCAGCAAACCCGACGGCACGCCGCGGAAATTGATGGATGTCTCCAAACTCGCGACCCTCGGCTGGACGGCGAGGATCGCGCTGCGCGAGGGCGTGGCTCAGACCTACGCCAGCTATTTGAGCGAGAAAGCCTCAGGCACTCTGCGGAGTTGACGGGCGGGGCCGCGCCCTGATCGATTCCGCTTGCGACCGTTCGGTGGGTGCCAACGGTAAACGTTTCATCATGATTTCCCCCGAGACATTCGACCACATCGAGAACATCAAAAAGCGCGCCGGGCACTTATGGAGGTTTCTTTGACTGCGAACAAAAGCTCAGGGAAATTGAGGCGATGGAGGCTCAGATGGGCGCTCAGGAGTTTTGGGATAACAACGATCGCGCGCAAAAGCACATCGCCAAGCTCAACGGCTTGAAGGGCACCGCGTTGCCCATCGTCGCATTTCGAAAGAAAGTCGACGAGTTCGAGGTGATGCTCGAGCTCATCGCGATGGCGGAGGGCGGCGAGCGGGAATCGTTTGAGCAGGAACTCGTGGCGACTTCCGCCGCGATGGGCGACGAGCTCGACATGATCGAGATCGCCTCATTTCTGACGGAGCGGTTTGATGCGAACAACGCGTTTCTTTCGATTCAAGCGGGCGCGGGCGGCACTGAGTCGAACGACTGGGCTGATATTCTCTTCCGGATGTATAATCGCTGGGCTGAGCGCAGCGGCTTCGAGGTCGAGCTGATGGATGTGCAATACGGCGACCAGGCCGGCATCAGCAAGGCGACCTTCCTGATCAAGGGCGAAAACGCCTACGGCTACGCCAAGGCCGAGCGCGGCGTGCATCGGTTGGTGCGGATCAGTCCGTTCGACTCGAACAAGCGTCGCCACACGTCATTTTGCGCAGTCGATGTCGTCGCTGAAGTCGACGATGATATCGACATCGAGATTCCCGAGACGGAGATTCGTGTCGATGTTTACCGCTCGTCTGGCAAGGGCGGGCAGGGGGTTAACACCACCGACTCTGCGGTGCGAATCACCCACAACCCTTCGGGCTTAGTGGTGGTGTGCCAAAACGAGCGTTCCCAGATCAAGAACCGGGCCAGCGCCATGAAGGTGCTCAAGGCGCGCCTCTACGAAAAGAAGCTCGATGCTCAGCGGAGCGAGATGGAGAAATTCTACGGTGAGAAAGGCGAAATTGGCTGGGGCGCGCAGATTCGCAGCTACGTGATGCAACCTTACCAAATGGTGAAGGATCTGCGGACGGGTATCAGCAACACCGACGTGCAAGAAGTCCTCGATGGCGATTTGGAGAAATTCATCAACGCGTGGTTGCGCGCGGGATGTCCGCGTCATCGCAACAAGGATATCCAGATGGATGATGAGTAAGTCGGCGTCGGGGGATTCGCCGAATTGATCGCGCGGGGTCGGCTTATTTCTCGTCGCGGTTCGACATTTCGGCGCTTCCGCCATTCAGTCCGTCAGTTTTCAAATTCATGACCGACCTCGCTTACGAACAAATCAAAGCCGACCTCGCGGCCCAACCTTTGTTTGAGAACAAGACGTGGCAGCTCTCGCCCGAAGCGTGGCGATTGACTGAAGAGCAAGCGGCGGAATTGGTCGAGATCGGGGCAACCTGCCTCGAATTTCACCAAGCACTGGAGACGCTCTATCTGCGAGCGGCTGCCGGCAAGAATTTGTTGCGCAACAAGCCGCTGCGGGCGCCTTGGGTGCTCGATTATCTCGATCGCGGGAAGCCGGCTGACCTCGTGGCGCACGCGCGCGACCCGAGGAATCGCGGGATGTTCCCCTCGGTGCTGCGTCCAGATCTCTTGTTGACGGACGACGGATTTGTGATGACCGAGCTGGATTCAGTGCCGGGCGGCATCGGCCTCACGGCGTTTCTCAACCGTCTCTACTCGGTGCAGGGGTCGATCATTGGGGGGGAGGACGCCATGATCGAATTGTTCTATCAATCGATCGCGACGCGGCGTCCGCGGGTGCAGAACCCCTTGATCGCCCTCGTGGTCAGCGACGAGGCTGCAACCTACCGGCCCGAGATGCAGTGGCTCGCGGAGCAACTGCAGCGGCAAGGGCGGCGCGTGTTTTGCATGCGGCCGGAGGATTTGTTTCCGTTGGAAGATTCCCTGTTTTTTGATGCCGAGGGCAATCCAGAGAAGATCGATGTGATCTATCGGTTCTTTGAACTCTTTGACCTGCCCAACATCGCGACGAAAGAGTTTATCATGTCGGCGTGGAATGTGGGCGAAGTCGAGATCGTGCCTCCCATGCGCCCGTTTCAGGAAGAGAAACTCACGTTGGCGCTGTTTCACCACCACCTGCTGCAGGATTTCTGGGTCGAGACGCTGAGTAAACGATCGCTCAAGTTACTTCGCCGGTTGATCCCGGCGACGTGGGTCATGGATCCAGCGCCATTGCCTCCCGGAGCAGTCCTGGATGCTCCGTCGGCGGCCGGGAGGCCCCTCAACAGCTGGGCCGATTTGATTGGGGCGACGCAGAAGGAGCGCGACTTGATTATCAAGATCAGTGGTTATCACGAGACCGCGTGGGGGGCGCGCAGCGTGGTCTTGGGCAGCGACAGTTCGAAGCAGGAATGGCAGGCGGGAGTGGAGCGCGCCGTAGCGATGGCTGAAAGCAGTTTGCACGTCTTGCAAACTTACCGAAAGCCGCGGCGAGTGCGCCATCGGGTCTTTGATCGAGAGCAGCAGGTGCGCGAAGTCGACGGGCGTCTCCGGTTGTGTCCCTATTATTTTGTGATCGGTGGAGAGACGAAACTGGGCGGCGCCCTCGCGACTTTCTGTCCCCCGGACAAGAAGATTATCCACGGGATGCAAGATGCTGCCTTGCTCCCGACTAGGGTTTTCTCCTTAAACGAAGTCCGTGCCTAGTCCCACCAGAACCCTCAGATTGTCACCGTTGTTCGAAAAGAAACGCCGTCTCGCGATCGGAGCTTTGGTGAGCGTGGTCCTCGGATTGGGGACGGCACCTGCGCAGACGGATATCGCTGCCTTGCAGACTCAAGCAGAAGTGGGCGACGCCGCGGCCGACAACACCTTGGGCAACATGTATGCCAATGGCCAAGGGGTGCCGCAGAACGACGCCGAGGCCTTGCGCCACTACAGTTTGGCCGCCGGCCGAGGTTATGCTCCGGCCAATTTCAACCTTGGCATGATGAGTGAGCTGGGCCGCGGGGGGCCGGTGAGTCTACCGAAGGCGTTCGCCTATTACCAGAAAGCGGCGCAGCAGGGTTTTGCCCCCGCGCAGTTCAACGTGGGCAACATGTATGCCAGCGGGCTCGGGGTGGCGCAGGACCCTTTTGAAGCGTTGCTCTGGTTCCGCCAGGCTGGTGAGCAAGGCGTCGTCGAAGCCCAGTATAATCTCGGCCTCGGCTACGAAATGGGCCGTGGTATATCTAAGAACGACGAGCTAGCCCAGACTTGGTATCGCAGGGCGGCGGGGGCAGGGCTACAGCCGGGCAAGCTACAATTTGGCGTTGATGCTCGAGGAGGGCCGGGGTTCGGCCGTCAACCAAGCGGAGGCGGCGAAATTATATCTCGAGTCCGCCCAGCAAGGTTACGGCCCCGCCCAGAATAACTACGCCATCATGCTAGCGGAGGGTCGGGGCGGCTTGGTCTCCAACATGATCGACGCTTACGCTTGGTTCAGTCTCGCCGTCGAAAACGGCGTGCAGCCACTGGGCCGCGACATGGTTGCCCAGCGCCTCAGCTCGGCCGATTTGCAGAAGGCCAAGGCGCGCCTCGCTCAATTTCAGAGCGGAACTCCCGCCATCGCCTCGACCCCAAGGTCGTCACCGACTGCTCCGGCCCCGACTTCCGACCCTCGCGACGATTCGTTGCGGATCAAGGTCGACCAGCTCATGGCCGAGAACGCCCAACTGCGCGCGGCGCAGCAGCAGGCTCAGCAGCAGGCGGAGGAGCCACGCACCCGACTCGAGCGGGAGTTGCTCGATGCCGTCGCGGCGACCGCGCGATTGACCGAGGAGAACAAGAGTCTTTCCGAGATCCGGTCCTCGGCAAAGCCGGGTGACTCCGAGGATATTCGCTTAGTGCAGGCGCGAGAGCTTAACGATCGCCTGAATCGCGAAGTTCGGCGGTCGACCTCCGAGTTGGCTTCACTCCATCGCAAACTGCGGATCGCCGAGGCCAAGTTGAGGAATCAACCGGATTTAGCATCGGACGCTTCCGCGAATCGATCGTCCTCCGATTTGGCGACCCTCCAACGCGAGCTCGACGAGATGCGCGAGGCCAATCAAAAATTGGTCTCCACGGCCGCTCGGCTCGACGCAGTGGGTTTGTCGTCCGACGCCCTCAAACAATTACAGACGCAAGCGGCCGCAGGCAGTCAGGCGCGCGCGGACTTGCAGTTGGCCACTCAACGCAACGAGCAGCTCGCCCAGGCCTTGACCGATGCCCAGAAAGCTCGCGATGCCGCGCTGGCCCAGAAAACGGATTTAGAGCGACGCCTAGCGGCGGCGGCTGATCAGGGCGCCGTTGGCGAAGTCGCCTCGCTGAATGCGCGATTGGCGAACACCCAAGGCAACCTCGTGGCGGCGATGCGCGAGACGGAGGAGATCCGCGTGCAAATGCAGGCCGCCCAGGGCGATTTGAGAGTCAGCGCGAGCCGATATGCCCGCGAACTCGCAGCGGCCCAAGCGAAGGCAGGGGAAGCTGATTCCTTTGCCCGCAGCTTGGAGGATTCGAATCGCAATTTGGCATCGCAAGTCAACGACCTCAAAAAATCTCTCTCGAACCAAACCGCGCAACTCTCCGGCAATCGTGAGATCTCCGGCCAAGTTGAGAGCCTGCAGTCCGAGTTGCGCGGAGCTCGTGAAAGCGAGCAAGCCCTGCAATCCCGCCTCGATGCCCTTACGGCTGAGCGCAGCCGTGAGGCTGCGACCGCCGGCACCGCCAACGATCAGCTTTCCAATCTCGCCAGCGACCTCCGTCGCGCCCAATTCGACCTTGAAACGGCCCTCGCGGATAAATCCCGCTTGGCGGATCAAGTCGAGACTCTGCAGCGCGACGTGGCTGGTCATTCTCCGCAACAGGCTGCGACTAATACGGCCAACACGCGGCTCAAGTTACTGCAGGCGGCTCTGACCTCCGCCCAATCCGGCGCGGCCGAGGCGATGAAGCAGTTGCAAGCGGTCACCACCGACCGCGATCAGTTGGCGCAGGCGCAGCAAACTTTGCAGGCCCAGATTTCTACCCTCCGTCGCGATCTCGATCTGGCGAAGGATCAGAGTGATCTCAACACGGGGCTAGAACCGAAGCTGACGACGGCGAATACCCGTCTTGCTTCCCAAGAGCAATCGCTCGACGAACTGACGACGGCCAATCAGGGGCTCCTCCAGTCGAGCGCGCAGTTGAAGTCACAGTTGCAGCTGCTCCAGCAAGAGAACGAACGGTTGGCCGCGGCCAACCGTTCGTTCTCTTCGTCGTCCGCGATGATTTCCCAGGGAAAAGCCGGATACATTGTGGAGATTGACGAAGCGGCGCGGGTGCTCGCGGAGCGCAACACGGCGGTGGCCGACCTGACCGAGCGGGTGGCGTCGTTGCAGCAAGATTTGCATAACGCGCAGAAGGGTGTCGCGGCCGCGTTGGCGGCGAAGTCGCAGGCCATGCAGGCGCTGCCGGATTCGCAGGCGCTGCTGCTGGAGTTGACGACCCTCCAGTCGCAGGTCACCCAGCTGGAGAACCAACTGGCGCAGGACCGAGCGCGTTCGGCCAAGGAACTTTCGTCGCTCGCTGAACAGCTCAGTTTGTCGAGCCAGACCAATCAAGCGCTGTCGGAAGTGAACCGTTCGTTGATGCGCGCTCAGATGGCGCAGAAGAGCACGATTCAAGCCGACCTCGACGACGCGCGGTCGCAATTGGAGAAACTCGCTCCGGCCAACCAGCAGCTCACGAAAGAGCGCGACGAACAGAGCAGTCAGGTGAGCGACTTGTTCTCGAAACTTGGCACTGCCGAGAAACAGTT
>Ga0209702_10004143_pt1 | contig 21580 bp, 14 predicted proteins | sample FRY01_FD_187210 | JGI IMG/M metagenome (GOLD analysis project Ga0209702, IMG submission 187210) | Freshwater microbial communities from Lake Fryxell liftoff mats and glacier meltwater in Antarctica - FRY-01 (SPAdes) (version 2) | ecosystem: Environmental > Aquatic > Freshwater > Ice > Glacier... | reverse complement strand
ACCATGAAAGTAAGATATACCTAAGAAACAACCTAATAATTTCAATGACTATATGACATGAAACTAAATGTTTTTATTGTCTTTGTGTCATGTTAAAATAAAAACTAAATTAGCACTGATTAGTTACTTAAATTTATTTATTTTAACATTTTTCCTAAAATTCCCAAGACACTTCGAATGACGGTTGGGCTTGATAAGATTTTAATCAAGGGATTTTGGTCCGTTCTACTCGTAGTTGTGGTTCGTGTTCTTCCATTCCCATAATTTGGTGTCCTTCCAGAAGAATGGCGTGATGTCGCTACTCTTTCTCTTCTTGCTTTTTCAATTGCATCGGCTTCCTCAGCGCGAGCAATTTTTTGATTCAGAAGTTCATAAGCGCTTTCACGATCGATGATCTCATTATACTTTTGTGCCAATTTGGAATTTGTTACCACCTTGGAAATTTCTTCCTCATTAAGAATGCCCATTCTTCCCATCGGTGCTCTTAACATAGTAGCAGCTAAAGGCGTGGGAATTCCTTTCTCATTTAAAGCAGAAATAAATGCTTCTCCTATTCCCAGAGAAGTGAGTACCTCATCGGTTTTATAGTATTCAGAAATGGGGTAATTTTCCGCGGAAAGCTTTATGGCTTTCCTGTCCTTTGCTGTGAAAGCCCTTAAGGCGTGTTGTACTTTTAGACCTAACTGGCTTAGTACGGCATCTGGCACATCTGTAGGATTTTGGGTTACAAAAAAGATACCTACACCTTTAGAGCGGATAAGTTTTATTATACTTTCTATTTGGTTTAGTAATGGTTTTGTGGCCTCATTAAATATGAGATGTGCTTCTTCAATGAATAATACTAGTTTTGGTTTTTCGCTATCCCCTTGCTCGGGGAAAGTGGCATAAATTTCTGCAAGCAAACAAAGCATAAAAGTGGAAAATAATTTTGGCCGGTCCTGAATATCAGTGAGGCGCAAAATATTTATATAGCCACTTCCATTTTCATCAAGCCTTAGAAGATCTTCGGGATTAAAAGAACGTTCTCCAAAAAACAAGTCAGCACCTTGTTGTTCTAATTCCACGATTTTTCTAAGTATTGCACCAGTAGAGGTAGTAGAAATACGACCGTACTCTTTTTCAAACTTTTCCTTGCCATGGTCTGTACTGTATTGTAATATTTTTTTTAGGTCTTTTAAATCCAGCAAAGGCAAATGTGTATCGTCACAATATTTGAATATAATGGAAAGAATTCCGGATTGCACATCAGAAAGATCAAGAATTCGGGATAGTAAAATAGGACCAAACTCTGAAACAGTAGCCCGCATTCTTACTCCTTTTTCTTCAGAAAGACTAAGCAACTCTACCGGAAATTTTTTAGTTTCAAATGGAAGTCCAATTTTTTGGTGTCTTTCTGTTATAAATGGTTTTTCTTCCCCGGGCTGAGCTATTCCACTTAAATCCCCTTTTATATCCATTAAGAGAACCGGAACCCCTTTTTCCGAAAGATTTTCGGCTAAAACCTGCAAGGTTACTGTTTTTCCGGTACCTGTTGCACCGGCAATCAACCCATGTCTGTTGAGTGTTTTTAAAGGTATTTTTACATGTGCATTTGTGATGGTTTCCCCTTCAAGCATGGCCGCCCCCATAACTATAAAATCCCCTTTAGTGGTGTATCCTTCAGTAATATGTTTAAAAAATTTTTCGTTTTCAGACATAGATCTAAATTTTTGATAAAAATAGCAATTGTATTTCTTGTATTTTGAATTTAAGGTATTATTATTTTAAAAAAAGAATCGCCACAGATATTGTAGCGATTCTTTCAACGTTTTATAGCAAATAATTTTATTTAATCACTAATTTTTTAATTTGTGTAGCCCCCATTTGTTTTATGGATACAAAATAAAGCCCACTTGCATAACCCGAAATGGGTAGCGAAATTGTATTATTTTCATATCTGGAAACACCCTCCGAGCTGTACACAACTTGCCCTAAAGTATTTGTTATTTGAATGTTTAAATCCTGCTCAGGAATGTTTTGAAAACTAATAAATACTTCCTCTGATGCCGGATTGGGATACATCACAAAATCGGTAACTGCATTTTCCCTAACATTCAAAACTCCCTCAACATTTATATTATCTACATAAGTGCTATTGCCAAATCCATTTATATTTATGAATTTTAGTTGGATGAATTCCCCTAAATAATCTGATAAATCTATTTCTTCAGTTCTCCAGTTGCCGGCGGCATTTGGAGTCCAATTGCTGGTTATGTAGGTAGGCATAGTAGATAAGACTAAACCTTCTTTTAAATAGATTGTGGTGTAATTTTCACCACAGTCTGTAGAGATTTCAACGCGCAACCCATCTGAAAAACCAGCAGAATATTGTGCTTTAGCTAAATCAAAAGATAACAATGCTGAAGAAGCTAAAGTTAAATCAAAAATTTCAGTTATAAAGGTATCTTCTTCCCCATCTCCGTTATAGCTATAGTTATCTACAAAGCTTGCTGTGGTATTGGAACCATCGCTTCCGGTTATCCCCATTCTTTCTTCCCAGGTAGAATCATTATCGGGATTTAAGATCACCCAGCCCGGTGGTGGAAAACCATTGGTTTCAAAGTCCTCTATAAAATCTATTGGTGTAGCATTTGTTGTGGCATAAAAAGACAGTTCATCTTCATTGTTTGATGTGTTTTGATCACCAGCGAGCACTACTGAGACTGTTAAAGTGTATTCTCCAGAGGTTGACAAGTCAACCTCTTCGGTAAATTCAAAATTTATTTGTTGCCCGGGATTTAATGTGCCTGTGTATGTTTCTTCCACAGCGGGTTCACTGTTTAATTGGTAACTTATGATAAAGTTGGACTGAGGCACTAACCCCAAATTTGATATAGTTGCATCGATTAATACTGGATTTTCATTACAAACAAAATTAAAATCACTTGCATTATTATTTATGGACAGTACAGCCAGATCATTATTAAGGGAGCAATTCAAAAGGCCTCCTCCATAAAAATTAGCATTCGAACGTCTTCCTTCCCAACCTAAAGTGGTGTTTTTGGCCACAGCGGCATACCACATAGATGCTGTTGGATCTGTAATTGGTACTGTTATCGTATTTGTACTTGAAGTTCCCACAACCTCCATATACTTCTCTCCTAAAATATACAGATCATAGGCATTTGCATTAGCAACTGCATTCCAATTGAAAGTAGCCTCTTCTGGGCATAATTGTGTTACTTGTAAACCAGTAACCAAATTTGCTATGGAAAAATTAGCATCGCTCACATCCTGAAAAGCACCACTGCTTATGCGTATAAGAGCTTCCCCTGATATACTCCCGGGGATTGTCCAAGAAAAAAGCCTTAAAGAACTGTTTACGGTAGTTATGGTTGTCCAGCTGCCACCATTATTTGTGGAATATTCTAAAAGGAAGTTACTTGAAGTATTTGTTGCATCCCAATGAATTGCTTCCTGTTCCCCAGGCACAAAACTTTCTTCACCATTTGGATACGTTAGCACAAGATTTTCTGAAATAATTTCATATACTACAAAATATTCCTGCGGTCCGAAAGGAACATTAAACCCTGTGATCTCTATGCTATAATTTCCCGGATCAGGGGTATTGAAAAGAACCTGCTCCATATTATTTAATCTGTCAATGCCATTTGTTGCGGGAGCATCTAGATTAGCTGGGTTAGGTGTTGGGTCTAAAATCCAAGGCAAAAATGAAGTGTTAGAAGGATTTTTAACCACTAAATCTAAATCATTTACCAATGCAGGATTTGCGCCTGCTGCTGCTGCCGGGTCTGTCCAGTATACCATGAACCTTACTTGTGTAGTTCCGGAAGGAACATTAATGGTGTGTGTATTTGTATTGCCTTGTGAGACTGTCGCAGTAAGATACCTTTCCTCTTCAATGAGTTTGCCAGCTCTTGTACCATTTACAATTCCCCAACCAAATTTATAATCAGGTCCCACATTGCCGTAATCGTTTGCAGTGTTTAAAAGTGCAGCTTTAACAAGTCCTGAAGGTGGATGATCTCCTCCATTAAATTCGGCATACAATTCATAAAGCTGTGCAGAAACCCCTGCAATCCCGGGTGCAGCACCAGATGTGCCACCAAAAACCAAATAATTATTATTCTCGCTTGTAGAGTTTTGATTTTGACCATTTGCGGTTATATCTGGCTTTATTCTACCATCGTGAGCAGGACCACGACTGCTGGAATTAGCTAAAACACCATCAAAAAATACATTTGCTGTAGCAATGACGTTCTTACCTTGCTTATGCCCACCAGTAATATTTCCCCATTGGTCACCTGCTCCATAACCGCAGTTGTTATTGTTAGAATTTCCTGCAGAAAAAACGTGCATTAAAGAGGGGTTTATTACTGTTTGTTGGTCTACTGTGCTAGCAATTGTGGTATAACCGGCATTGCAACCATTACTATAAGAAGAATTGGTAATTTGTACAGATCCATTATTAATTAGTGTATTGGTTCCGGTATCCAAAAAGTTTGAAACATAGTTAGATGCATAGACATCAGCACCTGCTGCCATACCGCGCATCGTTGGGTTTCGGTTTCCTGCTCCGGCCATTATACCGGCAACACCATCGCCATGGGTTTGTCCTGAACCGCTTGCGTAAGTATTATCTAATCTTCCCTGAAAATCTATGTGAGGACCCACAATACCGTCATCACGCACTAATACCCCTACACCCACTCCGGTATAGTTGTTGCCTGTGCTTGTTTGCGTGTCCAGACCATTTGCTCTATGCAAACTTCTGCCTCGCGTATCATCCTTGATATCAGGAGCGACTATAAGTTCTATCCACTTTACAAAAGGTAAATTTGCTAATTCTTCTATGCAATTATCGGGTATAGAGAGATCGATTAAATTTGTGTTTTTATATTCTTGCTTTACTTTAATTTGCAACTTTGCTAATTCGTTTATAACATATTGTGTAGTAACATTTTCATGAAATTGAAGAGTTACCAGATAGTTGGATCCATCCATTGCCCATGGCTCAAAAGGAGGGTGATTTAATTCTTTGGAAATTTTGTATTTTCCATCTACGGGAATAATTCCTCTTACACCATTATTTCTTAAGAATTCAACAGATGTATTTTTCGGGAAGTAAAACAAATACGTTTGATGCGGAATATACTCTAAAAGCTTTAAGTTTCTAGATTTAAATTCATTTTGAGTAGCTTGATTTGGGGTTTCATAAAATTGAATCCACCCAAAATAGCCATTGTTGAAATGAGATTTTGCGGGCAATTGCTCCCAAGCAAAATTTTCGATATTTTCAGGAAACTCTATTACTTCCTCCTGAAAATAGATGGTGTAATTAGACTGTGAGAAGGATATAGAAAAAATAAAAATAAAGAAAAGTAGACTAATTTTTTTTGAAAAATTAAACGAAAACCGGTATTTTTTTTTCATAGCGTGTGTATTGAGATATGTTTGAAAATGTGATTTTTTTTCAAATATATGTAAATATTTTTGAACAGAGTAAATTATACTAAATGGGTGTATAGCGTTTTTAATGGTACTGTATTATTTTAATTGGCTAAGAAAAACCATTTTAATAGAAATTTTTTTATTTGCATTTCTTTAAAAGAATACAAAGAGGACTAATGGCTAGCAAAAAATATGTTTACCTTTGTGCGCTTATGAAAGAGGATATTAAAATATTAGTGGATAAAGGAGAATTGCTTCCTTTAATGGAAGAGTTTTACACCATACAAGGAGAAGGATTTCACAAAGGAACAGCGGCATATTTTATTAGAGTGGGAGGCTGTGATGTGGGTTGCCACTGGTGTGATGTTAAAGAAAGTTGGAATGCAGAATTACATCCTCCTACTACCATTTCACAGATTGCAGAAAATGCAATAAAATATTCCAACACCATAGTTATTACAGGTGGGGAGCCATTAACTTGGAATATGCTTCCTTTAACTACTTTACTTAAAAATAGTGGATTGCAAATTCATATAGAAACATCCGGTGCTTATCCTTTGACAGGGATATGGGATTGGATTTGCCTTTCGCCAAAAAAAATAAAACTTCCGGTAGAAGAAATCTATCCACTCGCACATGAGTTAAAAATGATAATTTTTAATCAGGATGATTTTAGGTTTGCGGAAGAACAAGCAGCAAAGGTGAGTGAAAATTGCATTTTATATTTACAACCAGAATGGAGTAAAAGGGATAAAATGATCCCTAAAATCGTAGATTATGTCATGCAAAACCCAAAATGGAAAGTTTCTCTACAAACCCACAAATACCTTAATATTCCCTAAATAAATTATTTTCTATTAATTTTCTTAAATGGGACTTCCACAAAAGTATCGTCCCAGCCTATCATTAGGCTCACACCATCATCAGCAGGTTTAAAAGCCATGGACAAAGATTCAATGGGTGCTGCAGCTCTTTTAGGTTTTATGGAAATTCTTGCTTCATCCTGGTTTCTATCATAGTTGAAAGCACCCCATAAATTTACGTCACAATTCAATATAAAAATCCATTCTTTGTCCCCCGGGATGGTAAACAGGCTGTAAGTTCCAGCCTCAATTCTTGTGGATCCCAGAAGTAACGGTTCATAAATTCTTACTTCCGTGGCCTCATTTGCACCGGTGCGCCATACTTCGCCAAAAGGAACTAGGTTGCCAAAAATAACCCGGTTTCGCTTTTGAGGTCTGCTGTAAATTACCCTGATAAGTGGTGACATATCTGCATTCCTCGCAATAGTAATATCCATCGGGCTAGCGTCTAATTTTGGAAAGTCCTGTGCTTCTGCAGATATTGGAAAAAGAACACAAAAAAGAAACAAAGGAAATGTAACTGTAAAAAATTTAGACATAAAACAATTTTTTTTATAAATATACATGCTATTTGGGATATGTTGTTGTTAAGGAAACCAATATTTTTTGTTAATCTTCTTCATGTCGCTATTGTCTGCTTGAAAAAACCAAGTTATGTAATAATTTTCCACATAAAATTGTTAATAACTTACCTCTTTAAAACATCGTAAACCCTATATTTTACTATGGCTTTTGTTATATTTGCGCGTTATGCTTTTTTGTACAAAATCAAGCATTGAAATAGTAAATAGTACAACCTAAAATTTATGAGCGAAGAAAAGAAATTAAACAGTTACGGTGCAGATAGTATTCAAGCTTTAGAAGGAATGGAACACGTGCGTATGCGCCCATCCATGTATATTGGAGATACCGGAACTCGAGGGTTACACCACTTAGTTTATGAAGTAGTAGATAATTCCATCGATGAGGCAATGGGAGGCCATTGTGATAAAATAGATATTTGGATAGGAGAGGATAACTCTGTTTCCGTAAAAGATAACGGAAGGGGAATACCGGTAGACTTACATAAAAAAGAAGGCGTTTCTGCTTTAGAAGTAGTTATGACCAAGATAGGGGCAGGGGGTAAATTTGATAAAGATTCTTATAAAGTTTCCGGGGGTCTCCACGGTGTAGGGGTTTCTGTAGTAAACGCCCTATCTGAAAATTTAAAAGCTACTGTTTACAGGGATGGTAAAGTCTGGGAACAAGAATATAAATTAGGTAAAGCACAATATCCCGTAAAATCTGTTGGGGAGTCTAATGACCGGGGAACTTTGATCACCTTCAGACCAGATGAGTCCATTTTTCAACAAACAATAGTGTTTAGTTATGATACATTAGCAGGAAGAATGCGTGAATTGTCTTTCCTAAATAAAGGAATTACAATCACAATTACAGATCAACGAGAAAAAAATGAAGACGGCACTTATGAGACCAATGTGTTTCATAGTACTGAAGGTCTTAAAGAATTTATCCGCTTTCTGGATGGAAGCAGGGAGCCTATAATAAGAAATATTATTTCCCTGGAGTCCGAGAAAAACGACATTCCTGTGGAAGTGGCAATGACTTATAATTCTTCATTTAATGAAAATTTACATTCTTATGTAAACAACATCAATACCCATGAAGGTGGAACACACCTTGCCGGTTTTAGAAGAGGTTTAACAACAACCCTTAAGAAATATGCAGATGCTTCGGGTCTTTTGGATAAACTGAAATTTGAAATATCCGGGGATGATTTTCGTGAAGGATTAACCGCAATTGTTTCCGTTAAAGTTGCAGAACCACAATTTGAAGGACAAACAAAAACAAAGCTTGGAAACAGAGAAGTGACTGCAGCAGTTAGTCAAGCAGTTTCTGAAATGCTTACCAATTATTTAGAAGAAAACCCTGACGATGCTAAAACCATCGTTCAGAAGGTTGTTCTTGCTGCTCAGGCTAGACACGCGGCAAATAAAGCACGCGAAATGGTACAGCGCAAAACCGTTATGAGTATTGGCGGTTTGCCCGGAAAACTCTCTGACTGTTCTGAACAAGATCCTGCCATTTGTGAAGTTTTTCTTGTTGAGGGAGATTCTGCAGGAGGTACAGCAAAACAAGGAAGAGATAGAAATTTTCAAGCCATATTACCACTTCGCGGAAAAATCCTTAACGTCGAGAAAGCCATGCAACACAAGGTTTTTGAAAACGAAGAGATAAGGAATATCTACACTGCCCTAGGGGTTACCATAGGAACAGAAGAAGACAGTAAAGCTTTAAATCTAACTAAATTGCGTTATCATAAAGTAGTAATCATGTGTGATGCCGATGTCGATGGTAGCCATATTGCCACACTTATATTGACCTTCTTTTTCAGGTATATGCGTGAGCTTATAGAAGCAGGTCATATTTTTATTGCAACCCCACCATTATACCTTATTAAAAAAGGAAATAAAAAGGCGTATGCCTGGTCTGAAAAAGAAAGGGAAACAATCAATGCAGAATATGGAGGTAGCGCAGCAATACAACGCTATAAAGGTCTTGGGGAGATGAATGCTGAGCAATTATGGGACACGACCATGAATCCGGAATTTAGGACACTTCGAAAGATTACTATAGACAATTTAAGTGAGGCAGATCATGTATTTTCCATGCTTATGGGAGATGAAGTACCACCAAGAAGGGAGTTTATTGAAAAAAATGCAGTGTACGCAAATATAGATGCTTAGCTAAATACATTTACATATTTTAAAAACCTCAAGCATAATTGTTTGGGGTTTTTTATTTAGGGAAATATTAACCCTGTGCTAGGGTTTTGTTAGGAGTAACTGTTATATATTCATAAAGTTAAACAACCCATAAGAATCCCAAAAATGAAAAACCTAACTCTTTTTATTTTTCTACTCGCTTTTACAATTATCCATTCCCAAAATAAATTAGAAGATTTACTAGCTGCTGGTAAAGAAGATGCGCAACGATTTGCTGAAGCATATATTAGCCCCGCAGCTGAAGGAGTGATTTATAATCTCTCTAACGGCTGGATACAATCTGCAGAGGTCAAAAGCCCGCTTAAATTTGAAATTGCAGTAATCGGGAATATGTCTTTTGTGAGAGATGAAAACAAAAGCTTTGTTTTGAATACAACAGATTATAACAATCTACAATTCAGGGATGGTAGTGCTTCAAAAAATGTGGCCACTGCTTTTGGGGAAAACAATCCAGATATTATTGTTTTTGCGACAGTAACTGATGAGACCGGTCTTTTTACGGAAGAGGTAGAGTTTGAATTGCCTCAAGGATTGGGCAGCACTAATGTCAATTTTATTCCTACTGCTTTTCTACAGGCGAGGTTAGGTGTGTTTAAAGCAACAGAAGTAAAAGTGCGTTATTTTCCTAAAATCGATTATGAAGATGTAAAAACCGGACTATTTGGTGCAGGTATACAGCACGAATTTACCCAATGGCTTCCTACGGAAAAAATATTTCCCGTGGCAATTTCCGGATTTATTGGATTTACAAGCTTAAACGGAAGTTATGATTTTACAGATAGTCAAATTGTGGAAGGGACTAATCAGCGTTTTGAAGTAAAGCAAAATAGTTGGTTATTTCAGGTACACGCTTCTACAAAATTGCCTGTAATTAATTTTTATGGCGGATTAGGGTATGTAACCGGTACATCAGATTTTGATATTTTAGGAACTTATACAGTCAGGGCAGGAACACCTCTCTTTGAAGCTTCTGGGACTTTTGTCGATCCATTTTCTGTGAAAAATAAAGTTTCTGGTGTAAAAGCCACACTAGGCACCAGAGTAAAGCTTGCTTTTTTCAACATTTACGCAGAATATAACCTTTCGGAATACAATACTGCAAGTGCCGGAATTGGTTTCGGAATTTAACGGGTAAAACCCCTCTTTTTTAACTAGATATTTGTAATTTTGCACTTTCAATTTTAACTTAAAAATATACAAAATATGAAAGTAACAGTTGTAGGCGCAGGTGCTGTGGGTGCTAGTTGTGCAGAATACATAGCGATTAAAGATTTTGCTTCAGAAGTGGTTCTTTTAGACATTAAGGAAGGCTTTGCAGAAGGAAAAGCAATGGATCTAATGCAAACAGCTTCTTTAATGGGTTTTGATACCAGAATTACAGGAACCACAAACGATTATGCAAAAACTGCCAATAGCGATATTGCAGTCATCACAAGTGGTATACCACGTAAGCCCGGTATGACCAGAGAAGAACTTATAGATATCAATGCCGGAATCGTTAAAACTGTTGCTACTAACCTAGTAAAACATTCTCCTAATGTAATTCTTATTGTCGTTAGTAACCCTATGGATACTATGACTTATCTTGCACATAAAGCTACAGGTTTACCTTCTCACAAAATTATAGGTATGGGCGGCGCTTTAGATAGTGCGCGTTTTAAATATTTCATGAGCGAAGCTTTAGATTGCCCGCAGTCTGATGTAGATGGCATGGTTTTAGGAATGCACAGTGATACAGGAATGATTCCTTTAACACGGTTAGCAACTAGAAACAGTGTTCCAGTATCTGAATTTCTTTCTAACGAAAAATTAAATAAAGTTTTAGAAGATACTAAAGTTGGTGGTGCGACCCTTACTAAATTATTGGGCACTTCTGCGTGGTATGCTCCGGGAGCTGCCGTTTCCTCATTAGTTCAAGCAATTGCGTGTGATCAAAAGAAACTCTTTCCTTGTTCTGTAATGCTTAATGGGGAATATGGATTATCTGATCTTTGTATTGGTGCTCCTGTTATTATAGGAAAAAATGGTATAGAAAAGATTGTGGAAATAGACTTGAATGATGCAGAAAAAGCAAAAATGAAAGAGAGTGCAGAAGCCGTAAAAGGTACTAATGCGCTACTTAATTAACCACTTTCAAAAGCAAAATTTCCAAATTCCAAAATGTCATTAGTTGCTTTTGGAATTTGGGATTTGATATTTGTATTTTTTACACATTTTTAAAACTGAAAAAATAATTGCCTTTTCTTAATTGAAATTCTATATTTGCACGTTTGAAAAAAACCAACTAATTCATTAATATACATAACACATATACACAGAATGCAAAATAAGGGACTAATAATAGTATTTGCTGCATTGTTTGGCTTGGTAAGTATTTACCAGTTATCTTTTACCTACATCTCCACAAAAGTGGAAGGAGAGGCGAAAGAATTTGCAACAGCAAAAATTTCAGAAAATGTAGAAGACTATGCAGCTAAGAGGGATTTGGAAGAAAAAAACTATCTGGATTCACTAGGTGGCAATCCCGTGTTATTGGGGATTGATTATAATTCTGCTAAGGAAAAAGAGTTAAACAAAGGGCTTGACCTTAAAGGAGGTATCAATGTGATCCTTCAAATTTCTGTTAAAGATATATTGATTGGTCTGTCTAATAATTCTAAAGACCCGTCCTTTAATCAAGCTTTAGACCGTGCTTTTGAAATCCAGAAAGAATCTGCAGATACATATATTGATGCATTTTTTAAAGCCTATAATGAAATTCCTGGAGACAATAAACTTGCATCTGTATTCTTTACAAAAAGTTTAGCAGATGACATTAATCCTAATATGACTAATGCGGAAATAAAAACCGTATTGGAAAGAAAAATTGATGAATCTGTTGATGCTGCTTTTGAAGTGCTTCGTAAGCGTATTGACAAATTTGGGGTAACGCAACCTAATTTACAACGTTTAGGAAATTCTGCAAGAATTCTTGTGGAACTTCCCGGAGCAAGAGATATACAACGTGTTCAATCCTTATTGCAAAGTACGGCACAATTAGAATTCTGGCATGTATTTAAAGCCGGTGAAATGGCTAATTTCTTGCCAAGTGCAAACCAATATATAAAGACTACCCTAAAACCTGAAGTAGAAACTACAACTGTAGATACAACAGATACTCAAGAAGTTGATGATATTTCAGAATTGCTAGGCGGGGAAGATTTGGATAGTTTAGACCAAGGGGCTACTGCTGAGCCTATTTTTGGCAAAATGTTATATCAAGGGCGTCCTGAAGGAGGGGCATTAGCCGCTTTTCGATTAAAAGATACAGCACAAATAAACAGTTATTTGAGAATGTCTCAAGTAAGAAATCTATTACCACAACAACAGCGCTTTGCAAAATTTGTTTGGGGAAAACCAACTGTCCTCACAGAAACAGGTGAACAAATCGTAGAACTATATGCTTTAAAAGCCAACAGGGACAATGTACCTGATTTAAGCGGAAACGTAGTTACTGACGCTTCACAGGGTTTTGATCAACGTGGACAACCGGCCGTTAATATGCAAATGGATGGTCAGGGAGCTAGAATATGGGAAGAAATGACCGGATTTGCTTCTACACAACAAAGTCAGATTGCTATAGTACTGGATAACATTGTTTATTCTGCGCCCACTGCATCAAGAGGTCCAATTAGCGGTGGAAGAACAGAGATTACCGGAAACTTTTCTTTAAATGAAGCAATTGACCTTGCAAACGTATTGCGTGCAGGTAAATTACCGGCATCTGCTGATATTATTCAAAGTGAAATCGTAGGACCATCATTGGGTCAGGAAGCAATTGATAGCGGTATATTATCTTTTATGCTTGCATTGTGCCTGGTTCTTTTATGGATGATATTCTATTATGGAAAAGCAGGTATTTTTGCCAATGTTGCCTTATTAGTTAATATATTATTCATCTTCGGTGTTCTTGCAGGGCTTGGTGCCGTGCTCACACTTCCGGGAATAGCGGGTATAGTGCTTACTATAGGTATATCAGTAGATGCAAACGTCCTTATTTTTGAACGAATAAGGGAAGAATTCTACAAGGGAAAATCGCAGAAAGATGCTATTAAAGATGGTTTCAACAATGCACTTTCCTCTATATTAGATGCTAATATTACCACAGCTTTAACAGGTATAATTCTTTTAGTATTTGGTACAGGTCCAATTAAAGGTTTTGCGACTACTTTATTAATAGGTATTTTAACCTCTTTATTTACAGCAATTTTCATTACAAGATTGTTTATTGACCGGTATACCGTAAATGGAAAACCTTTATTGTTTTCTACACCCATCACTAAAAATCTATTCAGAAACCTAAGCATTAATTTCTTGGGTAAACGTAAAGTCGCCTATATAATTTCAGGAATATTAATTGTTTTGGCCCTTGGGTCTTTATTTACACAAGGTTTAAATCAAGGTGTTGATTTTGTTGGAGGTAGGACTTATACTGTTCGCTTTGATAAAACTGTTATAGCTTCAGAGATTCAAAAGGATTTGGTAGCTGTATATGGTAGTGCAGAAGCAAAAACCTTTGGTGGAAGTAATCAATTAAAGATCACAACAAAATTCAAAGTGGATGAACAAGGAAGCGAAGTCGATGAGGAAATCCAAGCATTGTTATATCAAGGATTAAAACCTCACCTTCCTACAGGATTTACCTATGATGATTTTCTAAGTGATGATGATACCAAACAAGTTGGTTTAATGCAGTCCATGAAAGTAGGGCCAACCATCGCGAGTAATATTAAACGAGCATCTGTATGGGCGGTTTCCGGTTCTTTGATTGTGGTTTTCCTCTATATATTATTACGTTTCAGAAGATGGCAATTTAGTTTAGGTGCCGTTGCTGCAGTATTGCATGATGTAATTATTGTACTGGGCTTATTCTCTTTACTTCGCAACATAATGCCTTTCTCTATGGAAATTGATCAGGCATTTATAGCAGCAATACTTACTGTAATTGGATACTCGCTAAATGATACCGTAGTGGTGTTTGACCGTATTCGAGAATATTTTAATGAGAATCCTACCTGGAAAATGAGCCGAGTCATCAATGCAGCTGTTAACAGCACCATCAGTAGAACTTTAAATACCTCTTTCACTACTTTAGTGGTATTAATAGCAATATTTATATTTGGTGGGGAATCTATTAGAGGATTTATGTTTGCATTAATTGTTGGGGTGGTTGTAGGTACCTATTCATCGGTATTTATCGCAACGCCTATTATGTTTGATACCGTAAAGAAAAAAGGTATCGACTTAAAATATAAAGAACAAGAACCAAAAGAAGTTTTAGAAGCTTAAACTTTAGTAGATATATTTATAAAAATCCGTTTCAATTTCTATTGGAACGGATTTTTTTTTAAATGGTAAAGACTATTATCGAAAGAATATCTGATTAGGATAAAAAATCATTCGATAGGCTGGTTTAATTTTTGAAATTCCCGGCGTTGTTCCAGACTGAAGTGTATATCTTTCTCGATTAGGTTCTTGGTAGGTTTTAAAGTAATAAAATAAAGAACCATTACCATGGCAATTAATAGATAATACAAATTTTGTGTAGTGATAAACATAACTATACCTAATAAGGCAGAAGCTTCTATAAAGGCATACCTTAATAAAGCAGCAGTTTGAAAATTAGCCACTTTTTTTCGCAGGGTATTACTGACTGTGTTAGAATTAAGTTTTTGTCTATAGATAAAATTTCCACCAAAAAAGCATAAAACAGCTGCTAAAGGAACAGCATAAAAATAAATTTCAGCTGTATCCTGGTAGTTTATATACGCCTCATCAACTATAGTCACAGAGATAATCATTAATGCAATTTGTCCACCTAAGAAGCCCAAAAAAATAATAAAATTAGATCTAATGAAGGAAGCAGGGGTAAGGACGGTATTTGTTTGCTTTTGCATAAAATGGTTTTATAACCACTAATGTAAATAAAAAAGCAAAGTAATACATACGGGTACTACTAATTATAATTTCTTCCAGTCAATCCGGTCACCCACTTGCAGGTTCCATCTATCAGATAAGCCTGCATTGATCTCTAAAACATATTGAGCAGGCACACCTGATGGGAGTGAAGTAGCATCATAAGGCCTTGCGTTTTTTTGAAAGCTCACTATTTTTTTGTTTTTGTCAATATAAATTATATCTAAAGGTATTTCTGTATTCTTCATATAAAAACTGCGCACTTGGGCATCAGGAAAAATAAATAGCATACCTTGGTTTTCCTCCATGGACTGGCGGTACATAAGACCTGTTTGTGTTTTATATTCATCGTCAGCAATCTCAATATCCAGAGTTTTTAAGATGCTGTCATTACTACTTTTGATAAGTTGAAGTTCTGCCTGTTTAATAAAAGAAATTTCAGCTAGAGTAACAGGTGTTTGCTCTTTTTCATTTTTACAACTTACTGTAAATAGAAGTAAAATTAGAGCAGAAAATAAAAATTTCATAGTATTTTTTTTATGGTTTATGCAGCTCGTATTGTTTTTTTATTGGGTCTGAACATAAAATACAAACCTAACAATACAAATGGAATACTCAACCATTGCCCCATATTTAATGCGAGATTATCTTCAAATTCCACTTGATTTTCTTTGAGGAATTCCACAAAAAACCGAACAGACCAAAGTAATACTAGAAATAATCCAAAAATATAACCTAATTTCTCTCGCTTATTTGTTTTCCAGTAAACAAACCAAAGGATTAGAAAAACCAATAAATAAGCTGCAGATTCATAAAGTTGGGTAGGGTGTCGGGGAAAACTTTCCTCCAATTGCACAAAAATAACCCCATAGTCTGTGCCTGTTTCTTTCCCGATAATTTCTGAATTGATGAAATTTCCTATTCTAATAAAAATAGCACCACTGGCAACGGGAATAACCACACGGTCTAAAATCCAAAGCAAGGGTTTTTGCAAAACATTTTTACTGTACAAATACATAGCAACAATGATCCCAATGGCGGCACCATGACTTGCAAGACCCCTGAAGCCAGTAAATTCAAACTCAGGCTCCAGTTTAAACGGCAAGAAAATTTCCAGTAAATGATGCTGAAAATAATCCCAGTCATAAAATATAACGTGACCCAATCTGGCACCTATAAGCGTAGCAATAACCGTATAAATAAAAATAGAATCCAGTTTTTCCAAGGGAATTTCTTCCCTCGCATAAATCCTTTTCATAATAAACCAGCCTAATGTAAATGCAATTACAAACATTAAACTGTAATAATGAAGTGTGATAAAACCAAGGTCTAATCCAGTAGCAGGATCCCAAACGAAGCTTAAAAAGTGCATAGGTTATTTCATAATAGTTAGTTGGTTAAAGATAGTAATTATAATTTCCAAAATCCAAGTACCAAATTCCAATTTTGTCATTCTTAACTTGAGGAAGGGTCAAATCAGTTTTGCTGAGCCTGAAGAAAGTAATATCTGAAATATTTTTTTTCTAAAGAAAGGACAGTGAAATGAAAAAACTTAAAACTAGAAATCCTCAAGACACCGGGTCACATCCCTTTCCTACCCAAGGCGGCCGAGCATTAAAAAAATGTACAGTGTACATTTTTAGCGAAGGAGCGAGCTGGCGCATTGGCAAATTTTTAGTTGTCATCCTTTTCAGGTACAGGATCATATCCCTTACCTCCCCAAGGCGGCCGAGCGTTAAAAAAATGTACAGTGTACATTTTTAGCGAAGGAGCGAGCTGGCGCATTGGCAAATTTTTAGTTGTCATCCTTTTCAGGTACAGGATCATATCCCTTACCTCCCCAAGGCGGCCGAGCGTTAAAAAAATGTACAGTGTACATTTTTAGCGAAGGAGCGAGCTGGCGCATTGGCAAATTTTTAGTTGTCATCCTTTTCAGGTACAGGATCATATCCCTTACCTCCCCATGGATGACAACTAAAAATCCTTTTGATTCCCAGCTTTCCGCCTTTGAGCAGACCGTGTTTCTGTAAAGCTTCTTTTGTATAATTAGAGCAAGTGGGCTGGTATCTGCAGGCTGCGGGCAACAAAGGAGAAATAGCAAATTGATATACCTTGATCAAAAAAACAAAGGGCGCTATGAGAATTTTTTTCAGCAAAGAAATTATTTATAAATTTATTTTTTCTCACCACTCACCACTCATCACTCACCACTCACAAACTAAAAGTTGTCCCGTCTTTACCATCCTTTAATTGAATACCAATACCGGCGAGCTCATCCCTTATTTTATCACTGGTAGCAAAATCTTTATTTGCCCTGGCCTCGTCCCTTAATCCTATTAGCAAGGCAACAGTTTCTGAAAGTTTAGTGGAGGTAATATCTGAAGAAGATTCTTCTTTCAAGCCTAGTACATCATACACAAAACTTTGAATAGCATCCCTTAACACTTCCAAATCAGCTGCCGTGATACTGGCATTTCCATCTTTAACGGAATTTATAAACTTAGCAGCCTCAAAAAGTTGTGCTATTAATATAGGACTGTTAAAGTCATCATTCATGGCATCATAACAAGATTGTCTCCACGTCAAAATATCCATAGTGCTTTCTTTTCCTACGGAAAGATTAGCTAGATTTTTAAAGGACTCCATTAAACGGTTATAGCCTTTTTCTGCTGCTTCCAAAGCATCGCTGGAAAAATCCAGAATACTGCGGTAATGCGCCTGATACATAAAAAATTTAGTTACCGTAGGCGAAAATGGCTTAGTAAGAATAGTGTTTTCGCCTGAAAATATTTCGTCTGGCAGAATATTATTCCCTGTAGATTTGGCCATCTTTTGACCATTAAGTGTCAGCATATTTGCATGCATCCAGTAATTGACAGGGTTTTGATTGCAATAAGCTTCAGATTGTGCAATCTCACACTCGTGATGCGGAAATTTTAAATCCATTCCGCCTCCGTGAATATCAAAATGATCACCCAGATATTTGGTACTCATAGCAGTACACTCCAAATGCCATCCGGGAAAACCATCACTCCACGGGGAGGGCCAGCGCATAATATGCTGCGGTTCGGCTTTTTTCCAAAGGGCAAAATCCTGTGGGTTTTTCTTATCGCTTTGACCTTCCAGTTCACGGGAGTTGGCAATCATATCCTCGAGATTCCTACCACTTAATTTTCCATAGTGGTGGGTTTCATTAAATTTTAGTACATCAAAATAAACAGAACCATTTCGCTCATAAGCGAAACCATTTTTTAAAATTTCCTGAATAATACCTATCTGCTCAACAATATGACCTGTAGCTGTGGGTTCAATACTAGGGGGGAGAGCATTAAATTTTGCCATGGTATTGTGAAAATCTATCGTGTAGCGCTGCACTACTTCCATAGGTTCAATTTGCTCCATGCGTGCTTTTTTGGCAATGCGGTCTTCACCGCTGTCTGCATCATTTTCAAGATGGCCGGCATCGGTTATATTTCTTACATAGCGCACTTTATAGCCCAGATGTTTTAAATACCTGAAAACCAAATCAAAGGAAAGAAAGGTGCGGCAGTTGCCTAAATGCACATTGCTGTAAACCGTGGGTCCGCAGACATACATACCTATTGTCCCTTCGTGTATGGAAGTGAAGGTCTCTTTTTTCTTTGATATCGAATTGTAGATTTGAAAGTTTTGGTTTTGATATAATTTCATAGTGCTGGTTAGGACCGAAGCCGGATGTATTTTTATTTAATTGTATTTCGGAATTTGATTAACTTTTTAAAAAATTTGCTACATTTTATGTCATAAAAATTGAAAAACAAAGGGTAAATCACTAATTTGTTAAAGCCGTTACTCCCCCTTAGGAGGCTGGGGGCTTTTCTAAAACTCCGTTCCCATTCTTATATAATCCAAAAACTCCCTTCTAACTTCCAGCTCTTTAAATTTCCCGCCAAATTCAGAAGTTACGGTGCTGCTATCAATATCGCGAATACCTCTGGAATTTACACATAAATGTTTTGCATCGATAACACAAGCGACATCCTCAGTTCCAAGAGCTTTCTGTAAATCCTGAACAATCTGCATCGTTAATCTTTCCTGGACTTGTGGGCGTTTTGCAAAGTAATCGACAATGCGATTCATTTTGGATAAACCTATCACCCTACCACTGGAAATATAAGCAACGTGTGCTTTACCTACAATGGGCAATAAGTGATGTTCACAAGTGGAATAGACAGTGATATTTTTTTCTACAAGCATTTCACCATACTTATATTTGTTTTCAAAAGTGGAAGCCTTGGGTTTTCTGTCCGGATGAAGCCCTCCAAAAATTTCATTGACAAACATTTTTGCAACACGATTAGGGGTGCCTTTCAAGCTATCGTCATTTAAATCCAGCCCAAGGGTTTCCATAATGTGTTGCACATCATCCTTGATTAATTGAATTTTTTCAATATCAGATAATGAAAATGCATCCTCCCGTAATGGTGTTTCACTGGAGGTGCCTATATGGTTATCTCCAAGTTCTTCTATTTTTTTCAGTTGTTTTTCTAGACCCATAGTGTTAAAAATCATTTTGCCAAATAGACAAATAGTTGGCAAAGATAGCTATTATTGAAGTTATTAAGAAACGTCCCTTTAAATATTTTATACTTAATTTACTTACAATTTCATAATATTTTCTTAATTTTCCCACATTAAAACTACATAAAAAATGAAATTTTTTCTCCCCACTACTGTTATTGCTTTTTACGTCTTTTTTTCGACCTCCCTTTTTGCTCAAGGACCCGGTTCTTTGTTTGTGGATGCCGGTCCAGATGAAACTATTGAATGCGCAAGTGGGGGATGTGTAAATTTAACAGCTACTTATTTGGAAACTTTTGAAACTATTAGTGAAAACTATACGGTAAATTCAATTCCTTATAATCCTCCATTTGCCTTTAACGGTTTAGCAAATCCATTAAATCCGAATATTGATGATGCCTGGTCACCTGTAGATAATTTGCCATTTGATTTTTGTTTTTTCGGCAATTTAGAAACCCAGTTTCAAGTGGGTTCCAATGGTGTTCTTCGATTTGAGGTGGATCCCGGAGATACTTCCAATGGTTGGAGCTTTTCAGAAAATTTACCTAATAATACAAATCCCACTTTAGCGGAAGCAAATGTTTTTACTCCTGTTCATGATATTGATCCCTCTGCGTCTAGTACAGAAGAAATAGGATATGAAGTTTTAGGGGTATTTCCAAATAGGGTTCTAGTAGTCGCTTATTATCGAGTTCCTATGTTTTCTGGGGCTTGTAATAGTTTACTTGCTACGCACATGGCTGTATTTTATGAATTCTCCAATGTGATTGAAATTTATATGCAGGATAAGCCGGTTTGTCCATCCTGGAATAGCGGAAACGCTGCACTAGGTATTCAAAACAATGCAGGAACTGTCGCTTATGTACCTCCTGGCAGAAATACATCAAATTCCCCTTGGACGGCAACTAATGAAGCATGGCAGTTTTCTCCAGTTGGGCTTCCTACCTTTGATTTTGTTTGGTTGGATGCAGGCGGAAATGTTATTGGGAATACACCCACTATTTCTGTTTGTGCTGCAGGAACCTATACCGCTCAAGTTACATATACTAATACCTGTAATGGAGATATAGTAGTAATTACAGATGATGTTATTGTCACTACCTCAGCATCTTTCTCTGTAGAATTAGGTCCCGATATATCTACTTGCCCCGAAAACAACATAATTTTAGACGCCAGTGGGGATGCTCCTGCAGGTGCTACCTATGAATGGTTCTTTAATGGAATTTCTCAAGGCCCCCCGTCTGCTTTTAATCCTACGTTTACTGTTTTTGTTCCTAATTCCGGGCTTTATGCCGTTGAGGTTATAGATCCTGCAGATCCCACTTGTGTAGTTACTGATGATATTATTATTACTTTCTTACCTCAACCTATAGCTGTCATACCAGATGATATAGTTTTATGTGATACATTCCCCAATGATGGTTTTGCTGACTTCATGCTAACAGATAGGGATACACAGATCATCAATGGCCAGCCGGATACATTTGTTATGTATTTCTCCACCTTAGCTTTAGCGGAGATTGGGGCGCCAGGGTCTCAACTCATTAGTCCGTTTACTAATACCGTCCCTAATGCACAGACTGTTTTTGCAAGATTAGAAGATAGTAATTCAGGTTGTTATGATGTTGTAGAATTAGACCTTATCGTTATCCCGGCCCCTAGTATTGGTAATCCCATTACACCTTATGAACTTTGTGACGATGACCAGGATGGTGTGGAAATTTTTGATCTAACCACTAAAGATGCACAGATTCTTAATGGCATGGTAAACGTTACATTAGATTATTTTAATACGTTAGCTGATGCACAAGCAAATACAAACCCAATTATAAATCCTACAAACTACCCAAGCGGTGGAGAAACTATTTATTTTAGAGTGGAGAGTAGTATTTCGGGCTGTGTCACCACAGGACAGTTTGATCTGGTTTTGCTACCCCTTCCTGCCTTTACTATACCCACACCATT